>SDBS01003649.1_pt1 | contig 15117 bp, 17 predicted proteins | sample 2277091 | NCBI WGS metagenome assembly SDBS01 (sample SAMN10404972, study PRJNA504765) | marine sediment metagenome | isolation source: marine sediment core GS10_PC15, 163 cmbsf | place: Arctic Ocean: Southern Knipovich Ridge | collected 2010 | reverse complement strand
TATTAATAATTTTTATCCTATTTAAGTAAGTTAAATTAATATTTTTATTCATTTGATCTTATAAATTGAATCAATTGCTTTATGATGGGATTACCTTTCTTTAATTCATAGCAAACCATTTGTCCCATTCTCATTTTTTCAACCAATTCCAGCATTTCTAAAACCCTCAATTGTTGAGACGCCGCGGATACCGTTATACCAAAGATATTTGCGACATCAGTTACGCAGATATCGTGGTGTTCCATCAATAATTTAAAAATCCGAAATCTACCCATATCACCCAGTGCGCCGAAGATGATTGGCATTCGATCTTTTTCCTTCGTCAGTTCCTTTCTAATTTTATTTACACGTTCTTTTGTTAGCATAAGTTAAGTTATTGCACAAGTACTTAAAGCTTACTCCTTTTTTATATATTGTCAACACAAGTGCTTGGGACAATATCCAGCTATTGATTAAACAAAATCTTTATCGTTTTCCCTAATCAGTCAAAAACCAAAAGAGCTTAATATTTGAGCTCCTTTTTGAATGACGTGCGAACTGCAATAGAGGGTGAGCAGTGTAGCTTTGATGTGCCAGTCATATCTTCTTAGTGACGCAAAGGGCCTAGTGGGTCAACTAATTACTAATAAACAGAACCTCAACTATTTAGTGGAAAGCGTTAGTTTAAAAGCTTTTTGTCGAATTAAAACATACAAAATATTGACAAAACAATTGAAACGCCCTACTGTCCACAAGTTGTTCGTTAAAAAATTCTTAGTTCTCGTAAACTCGTTCCAGAAACGGAGACAAGCCATGAAAGATACAGCGCAAAAAGATGGCGGACCACAAGGCTCAAAAGAAACAGAAGTAACTAAAAAGACAGAATCAACTCAAAGAGGGGACAAGTCACTCTGGTCGAAACTAACAAACCTAGTGCGAACCTTCATTTCAGTTGGAGCTATCGGAGGAGGCATCACGCCTGCAAGCATCGGAACAATTTTACTACTAGCATTGCTCGTCACTATTGCGGCAGTTGGCATCACCGTAATAGTGCTCCTAGTCCTTGCTATTATTATATGTCTCATCGCCGGGCTTAACACTCTCATAGCTATAGTGATAGTATTTATCACAGCGATTGTACTTCTGGTAGTTGTGTTTCTTGTCGGCGTCTGCGCGATTGTCCTTGGCGGCATTGCTGGCGCGCTTTGCTTACCTCTGATCATCATTTTCTTCGCATGGCCAGCCGCACCATTATGGATCTGGCTTATAACTGAGGTAGTGTGGGTTATTCTTCTTGTTTATGTAGCCAGTGTTGGTGAGCTCAATAAGAAGCTTGGAGTGAATCTATCCACTTAGGACAACGCACGTTTACAAACACACATTCCCCGCTCCCCTTTTCAAGAGGAGCTTTTTTAATTTACGAATTCACATTTGCTTGTATTCTAATAATCTTCTAAAGCCTTCACGAAAAACACTGCACGACGCACTTAACAAACTGCTCACACTATTTAACTAGTGTTCTATATATTTCGAGACATCTCAATTAACTTGAATCTCGGTGGTCTTTTTCTTAGTTTGACTTTCTTGTTAGGGGTAGCCAGTTTAGGCTTACAGAACCACTCAACATAGCGGTTAATTTTAAGAGCTCCTTCTTGAATGACGTGCGAACTGTAATTGAAGATGAAAAGTGTCGTTTTTATATATTTACTAACTCCAACCCATCATCATCAACGGAAGCAAAGCTACTGTAAAATAAACAAAAACCACAAGACTTAACGAGCCAACAACATACAATACTTTTCTTACAGACCGTGAGATCTTAAAATATGGACTAAGTAAAACCCCAACTATACCAAGAACCGCAGGCAAAATAGAAAAAGGGGAAATTAAAATACCTATGATAGCATACCCCAGAAAGACACTTAAAAAACCAGCAATAACGCAAGCAACACTAAAAAATAATTGAAAACTAAGTCTCACATAAAAAGTATATCTCTATAACTCCATTAAATCAAAAAGTGAGCTCCTTTTTGAATGACGTGCGAACTGTAATAGAGGAAGAAAAACGCAATTTTCATATACCGATTTATACATAAAAAAAGCCACCGTAGTTCTCGGTTGCGTTAGTTTCTTGAACTTGGGCAATCGCGAACTTGACAGAATATATTATTAGAGGTATCAAAGTACATTGAGCATAATTGCTCACTGTTCTTTCAACTTTCAAACGCAATTTACCTTTTCAGGAGGATTATCCCGTGACAACCGCTAACCCAAAGATGCCACGTCGTGCATTCCGTGAACTTGAGGTTGACCAAATTCAGCTTAGCGATTTAGATCTTCGGGCTGAGGCTGATGATGAAAACATTACTAGCCTCGCCGAAACCATGCAAAAATTTGGCACACTTCAGCCTGTTTTAGTCTCACTTGATTCAAATACGGGACAGTATCGGGTCGTTTTAGGTGGCCGTCGCGTGCGAGCAGCAAAACACACTGGGCAAAACACCCTCCCAGCTTTCATCGTTGATGATCTGAAGGATGGTGATGCTCTTGCCATGATGCTCATCGAAAACATGCAACGCCAAGACTTGGAACCCCTTGAAGAATCAAGAGGTATAGCCGAACTTCGTGACCGATTTAGGTTCGATGAAAATCGCATCGCTCGCACAATCGGCCTGCGTCCTCAATTTGTGCATGACCGACTTGCCCTTCTTGATCTTCCAGGGCCGATTAAGGAGAAGGTCGAACAAAGACGCCTTGGTGTCAGTCAGGCCATTTCTCTTACGCGTCTCACGGGTAAAAGGAAGGCTCAGATCGCCATTGCAGAAGACGCCGAGAGAAGAAGGCTTTCATCTGAAGTTGTTAGTCGCATGGTCGAGGAAGTAGCTGCGCCCAAACGTCATCGCAGAAGAATGACACGAAAGCACAAGCTGAAGAGAGCCGGCGACCAATTCAGTGATGATCACATGGACAAGAAAGTCCAACAACTGGTTCTCTGTGGAGAAAAATTGCTTGGCATGCTGGATAGCTTTCCCATGAATCGCTGGAGTCAAGAGAAAGCTGAAGTTCTTCGACAGGCAATTGTGGCAATCGATCAGGGTGTCCAGAAAGCCGGACGGAAAGTTGCCAAACGCGCGAAGGCAAAAGAGTGACCATTGTCCTCACTGCTACTTGCGAAGCCCCAACGAAAGTTCGGGCTTTTTTTATTGACAAAACTAATTAAACAATGTATAGAGTAACTATTGTTCGTTAACAAAGTAACTCAACTTCAAACCAAAAGAGGTTTGCATGAGTCATAATATCCCTCAACTTCTAGATACAATCATAGACGATACTGACGATCAATCTGATACGATTGATGTTGAAATCAATTTACTTCAATTACCAATCTTTGCATTGGGTACACGCAGTTTGCGATGTATTGAAGGTCTAACGTGCCAGGGCAGTGTTAGTCGTGAAGAAGATCGTCAAGACTATCTTTTTCGTACGCTGCACACACAGGGTGAGGTTTATCCTGGCCCTCTGGCTCGCTCTGCTCACTTTGCCCTAATGAGCATTTCTGGTAAGAGGAGAATGACTACCGAAAATCCCCTTACATGGACTTGGCACAATCTTTGCAAGCGAATGGAGCGTTGTTGTAGTGGAAGGTCAGTGCAACAACTCAAAACCGCCATTCGGGCAACTGCTGAACTGACTATGTCTAGTCAAAATGCCGTTCTTGCAGATGAGGTCCAAGAGCAAACACATACACCAACAATCCTTCATCTTTATGATAAGGTTGTGTTTGCAAACGAACAGCTAGATGGGCGACTAGCCAGTCGTAACCATTTGTGGGTGAGTCAGTGGTATCGTGAGAACGTCAATAACAACCTTACGATCCCGCTAGATTACCCACTCTGGAAAAACCTTGACAGGGTAAGTCGAATAGCTAGCCGAATGTATGAAGTACTTCTTCCTTACTTCTACACTGGCAGATCGACATTAGTCATAGATTACTCCCGCCTAGCTCAAGTCTTACCGGTACGAGAGGAAAAATTCCTTTCGGACGCCAGGAAACAACTTGAGCCTGCGATGAAACCCTTGTTGGAAGCAGGTATTATCAGGTCAAGATCATGGAAGAAGGTAAGAAGCCGTGCATTCCAGATCTGTATAACCTGCGGACCAGAGATTGATTCGCTAGTTGCAGATAATCTTGAACGTGACGATGCTGCTACGCCACTTAGAGAATTCGCAAGAAGAAAAGGAATCTTTGGGCTGGCGAGTGAAGATGAGGAATAATACCATCACCCAACACCCCCTACAAAAAGTAGGGGTTTTTCTTTAGTTCGACTTTTCTATTAGGGGTAGTTAATTTAGACTTTTAGAATCGCTCAATACAGCTCTTTATTATCAGAGCGGGTAACGGGAATCGAACCCATGCTTCAACCTTGGGAAGGTTGTGTTCTACCACTAAACTATACCCGCATATATTTACCTCCACCAACTAAATCATCAACTAGTCTTGTACTACCTCTGCCTTCTCCTTATCCCACACAAGACCCTTAGAAAGCACATAAACAGAGTTATCATTTGCTAAAGAAACGAATAAATCATCAAGAGAATTAAAACCTTTTTGCTGGCGCAAAGCCTCCTGACGTAATAATGGCAAAATCACTAGCTTGTCATATTCCTTAAGCGACAAGCCAGTAGTATTTTTCACTGTCTCCTCTTCATTCATTTCAAGTACTTTCTCACGATAACGTTTCGCATCTTCTCTTGATATCGGAACAGGTAAAAATGAATTACTCACTAAGCGTTGTCTAATTAATGATGTGAGTGTAGTAATCGGCAGAGGTTTTTCGCTTTTAGTAACTTCAGCAAATATCAAACGCGCTTGGTGATGCTTGTGCCAGGTTGCTGAAGATATACACCCCATTCGCCAGGAACAAGCCAAAGGCCACGCCCCGCTCGATAAAGGATGGCTAAAAGCATCAACGCTTAACAGTAACCAAATCCACAGAGACAAGACTGTTAACAATACCCCCAAAGCTAAAATCCCCACCCCTGCCAACCCACGCTTAATAAGTGCCTCCATCTCTTCAAGATACTACCGAACAGGCTCTCTGTACAACAAAGCTAGTTTCGAATAAAAAAGATACGCCACCAACGTTCTGGAATAGAAACTAACACAGAGTCAACAACACTCTCTTTTACTACATCTTTCTTACCCAGCACTTCTGGAATTAATACTACCTCTTCTCCTGGTGCTCGATAGTTCATTTTTTCTCTAGCCATTCGTTCTTGAAATGCATTACTACGAAAATATTGATTCAAGTTTTCCATTTCAGCAATTTTCTTATCAAAGCTACGAACTTCCTGATCCAAACGCGCCACTTCCCGCTGGACCTGAATACGCCTATTCATCTCCTGCGCAAGAGAAAACAATATAAATAGAACAACACCAGCACCTGCAGTCAAAATCAACTTATAGGAAAATAACTTCATTTTTTCTCTGTCAAACGCAAGGAAACGTCATCTCCGCCTCTTTGTAAATTAATGTTAATAGGCAGATCTCCTGACAACATATTAATAACGTTAACATTCCAAGTTAAAACATCTTCATTAATACCAGTTATAATGTCTCCTTTCATAATACCGGACTCATCCGCCGGTGTATTAGCTGTTACTGAAACAACCTCTGCAACGAACCTGTGCACCGGCTTTTTCTTAGGAGTAGTAACGAAATTATAGTGAATATTAAGACCTAATTTTTCAAAAGGATTATCTTCTCGTTTGTTATTAACCACCCGTTTCATGCTTTCCCTTAAATGATCCGTTGGTAAAGCTAATCCGGCTTGCGGATTAATTATCAAAGCGACCAAGCGACCATCTTCATCAACTACAGGACTACCTTGCATTGACCCATCATTAAAAACAGTTCCTTTTACAACTCGTTGTACGCCAGCCGGCATTAATTGTGGAGGTAGTATAAAATTATTAATCCAATAGAACTGCATTGTAGGCAATAAAGTAACGTCATTTCGGCTAACCGCCATTGCTTTGTAAGCTACAGGAATATCACTTGACCGCAAATCAAGCGGACTAAAGACAGCATCACTAATTCTAAAATAAGTTAAGCCATACAATTCGTCCTGGCCGACTAGCTCTAATGGCAGTTCATTACCTTGATAATCTAAAGCAATAAGCGCGGATAAAGGTATTTTACCGGCAGTAACCAATAAGCCGTCATTAGTTATGATTGTGCCCGTTGTCATAAACGGAGAGCCTTGCGAGCCAGCCTGTTTAATTAATACTACTGAACGTCCCGTTTTAGCTAAAACGTCAACCGCCGAAGTATTAGGTGAAATTACAACCTGTTGCGTGGTTGCCACGAGCTGGTCCCTCTCATTAGTTAACGGGAGCATCGGTGGCGACCATAAACGGTTGCTTAGAAACCCGCCAAAGGTACTGAATAAAATAATGGCAATTATGCCTAAAAACAGCCAAGCAAAAGACACCCTTACCACTTCCTCAGCCTCTTTATTTGGAGTTCGTAGCATCATAGGTTTACGTCCAATATGATTTTTATTTATCTTAAATTTATCCACATCAACACATTAATAGATATATCTACTATACCCATTGTGCGCTAACTAAGACAATTAACAATGCCACAAAGCCTATTCCTGCATATTCAACAATATCACGACGAGTAAGCTTTCTTGTATAACTTAAATTTACCAAATTAAAAAATACATAATATAAAACAGTTATTATTCCTGCTTGGGCAAAATAATGAGAAGGTAAAAACTGCAAAACCCAGGTGACTTCTGTAAGAACTAACGCTAAGGCCATTACTGGCAAGGCAACCGACAAAACTGATTCAGCCGTTCGCCGCAATGCTTGTAAAGTCATAAGAGCAGACACTATAAACATTAAGAACAGTAGTAGCAAAACTGGCACATAGAGATGAAATCTTAAACCCAGTAAAAAAGCCACGTTCAAAAAATAAACCACCATCGATAGTGCCCAGCTCCAAATCGGGTAAGCCTGTTTAGTTCCATGCTTCAAAATGAAAAAAAGTATTAACCCTGCTAATAAGATGTAAATATGTAAAACAGGAGTTGTGGGCAATAAAAAAGCAAAACCACTAAGACCTGTAGCGGCTAAAGCGGGCAGAATAATTTGTGTAGGCATAAAACGTTTTTTTTCTTCAAAACGCACTAAAATTACTCCTACTATTACGATTAAAACGACTGCTATTGCCACAAAGATAACCCAACGTTGCAAAGAGAAGATAAGCTCTAAACCAACTGAAAATAAAACAGACAATAAAACATAGTGTGAAGATGGAAACAGCCTATAAATCGGACCAGCAACACCAGTGGAGCGTTCCAATGCAACCAAAAAACCCCGTCCGACTGCGTTAAAAATCTTTTTATAGTCCAGTGAACTCATAATATATTATACAATAATGGACCATACAACATCCAAGGTCTAGAATCAAGCCCCAGACCTAATCAAGACCAACCTCCTTATTTATTCGACTCTTCTCGAGACAAATAGTCGCCAGCTGATAACGCTGCTGAACACCCATGTCCGGCCGCCACCACAATTTGTGCGTCACGTATATCAGTCACATCACCAGCGGCAAAAAACCCTTTAACACTAGTTATGCCATATCGATCAGCAATAATCGATCCGTATTTATTGAGTTCTAGTAAATCTTTAACAGGACCTGAATTAGGAACAGCTCCAATAGCAACAAAGACACCTTCCACATCCAATTCTTTCTTGTCTCCGCTATCCATATCTTCATAAATAATCTTTTCCACCATTACATCTCCTTTAATTTCCACAGTCTTGGCTTTGTATAAGATTTTTACATTCGGATCATCGCTAAAGTTATTTATTAACAGCTTGTCTGCCGGTAGACTATCTTCTATGTGCAATAAATAAATTTTCTTTGCTATTTTTTGCAACATTATAACTGCCTCCGCGCCTGTGTTGCCTCCTCCAACAACAACAACAGTTTTACCGGCAAATAATGGCGCATCACACGTGGCGCAATAAGTTACTCCTTTATTCTTAAACTCATCTTCTCCCGGTACTCCCATCTTTCTAGGCCTGCTTCCTGCAGCATAAATAATGGTTTTTGCTCTATACTCTTCACTCCCAACACATGTAAACGTACCGTCCTTATCTTGAGTTATTTGTGATATTTTTTCTTCAACAGTAGTTATATCATCTTTGTGCAATTCAATGTGCTTACGTAGATTTTCAGATAATGTTATGCCGTCAGTTTTCCCGCCACCAGGCCAGTTCTCAATTTCACCCGAATTTGTCACTTCACCGCCTGGCACCTCCCCGACCAATAATACGTTTAACTTTTTTCTAGCAGAATAAATAGCCGCCGTTATCCCCGCCGGCCCATAGCCAATTATAGACACATCAAAGAGAGTATCTGTTTTACTCATCTATTTCCAAAAGTTCACTTAATCGTTTCTTATCAAAACCAACCATCAATTCCTCCTCCTTACCTTCCCCAATAACAGTTACTGGTACTCCCATCTGTCCTGATTTTTCAATCATTTCCCTAGCTTTTTCCTGATCAACGCCAACATCTATGTCCTCATATTCTATTCCTTTAGAATCAAGATATTCTTTTTCAGCCCTACAATACCCACACGTTTTTGTTGAATAAATTATTACTTTTTTTGCCATATTCTCATTATTAATACATTATAATTTCATTTGACCTAACTATAACAAACAGTTGACAATAGCACTAGGGTAGCCGAATAATAGAAGCTTAAGCATGGTATCTCAAAATAACAAAAAAGTAGCAATAATAGGTTTAGGATATGTTGGTTTACCACTGGCTGTTTTGGCACAAGAAAAAGGCTGGCAGGTTCACGGCGTTGATATTGATATCGAAAAAGTAAAGTTAATCAAAGAAAAAAAATCACCCTTCAGTGATCCCGAGCTAGCCAAGCAGCTCAAGGCTTATCCCATTAAAGCCGGGACAGATCCAACCGTTGTACAAGAAGTTGAAATCATCATAATCGCAGTACCTACCCCAGTTAATAAAAAACACCAACCAGACCTAACTCCTTTAATAACTGCTGTAGACAGTATTTTACCTTACCTAAAAGGAGGTCAAACGATAATAGTTGAATCCACTATCAATCCTGGTGTCATGGACGAAATAGTCGTACCTCTTTTCAAGAAAAGAAACGATCTTCATATAAACAGCAACGGAGAATCTTCCGCAAAGCCAACCGTTTATCTTGCGCATTGCCCAGAACGCATTAATCCAGGTGACTCCAAGTGGACTGTCCGTAATATTCCCCGAGTGCTTGGTAGCTACACTCCTGTTGGTTTCAAAAAAGCACTTCGTTTTTATGAAGATGTTATAGAAGCCCCTATCAAAGAAATGGCTTCACCCACGGAGGCAGAAGCAGTAAAAATTCTTGAAAATACATTTCGTGACGTCAACATCGCTTTTATTAATGAAATGGCTAAATCATTCTCAGTCTTGGGCATTGATATTATTAATGTAATTGCCGGTGCTGCCACCAAGCCCTTTGCTTTTCTCCCTCATTATCCAGGTAGTGGTGTCGGTGGGCATTGTATCAGTGTCGACCCCTACTACATGATAGAGCGAGCTAAACAAGTTGGATTCGATCACAAGTTTTTGAAACTAGCTCGTCAAATCAATGAAGGCATGCCCGCCTATACTGTTGGACAGCTTGAATTAGGTCTAAAAGATTTAAATTTTTCATTAGATGATGTGTCTATTGCCTTACTTGGCGTATCGTACAAAAAAGATGTAGCTGACACTCGCAACAGCCCCGCGCTGGTTATACAAAAACTACTGCATGACAGTGGCGCAAAAGTTAACACTTATGACCCCTACTCGAGAAAACACTCTACTGTAAAAACACTTGATGAAGCTTTAAAACAAAGCGAGATTGTCCTATTAACCACAGATCACACACAGTTTATAGAGAAGCTAACACCGACTTATTTAAAAAAGCATAAGATTAAGCTTGTAGTTGATGGGAAGAACAGTCTTGATCATATAAAAATTTCAAAAGCAGGCATCCCTTACTACGGCATTGGACGTACCTCTAAGTAAAAAACACTGCCAAGCAGTGTTCAAAAATTAAAATATATTATTTCTACACTGACGACTTGGGTGGTTCAGGCATCTCTGGTTTTCTAGGTTCCGTTTCAACATTAGGCGGCTGAGGTGCTGCTGGCGGTTCACTTATAACTTCTTGTTCACCTTCAGGGGCTTCTTCAGTAATTGTTTCTTCCTCTGGTTCCAGCTGCTCGGCCACCATCTCTCTAGTAGCTGAAAAAATATCTTTAGCTGCTTCCTTAACTTCCTCCACTGCGGACTGCGACTTTTTAGGTTCATTTGATTGTTTGCCCCACCCGTCTTTCTGTCTTTTATAATTACGATAACCACCCCATATTAAACCACCCAGAAAAACCGGAAACCAGATCACTGTTATATATTTTGACAGTAAAAACAATACAAACAAAACAAAACCAGCAATTAATCCATAAGCCAAACCCCAATACATCACTGGATAAATATTTACTTTAAAGATAGCCATATAAAATCATTATAGCATCGTTGTCTTAAGGAGCAATACCTCGCAATAGATTTTTCGTATCCTGCATATTCCCCCATTCAGAAGGGCTGCCCAGTACAACCACAATTCTATTTGCCAATTTATCTGCTCCTTGTACTACCAAACAATAACCCGCCTCATATAGATATCCAGTTTTACTACCTCCCAAAACCATATCTTCGGCACTAATCAGCTTGTTTGTATTTTTTATCGTGTGCTCTCTCCCGCTCCCGCCATAGACAAATGTAAATTCTTTTTCGCTGGTAATCTTTGCGATAATAGGATAATCACGCCAGACAGCTTCCGCTAAACGAGCCACTTCATATGCTGTTGAAACATTTTTTGGGCTAAGTCCAGTCACATCAACAAATTCCGTTTGCTCTAAGCCTAACTCTATCGCTTTGCGATTCATACTAAGAAGAAAGTCGTCCTTTGGTATATCAAGAGTTCTAACATAGGCCAATGTCGCATTGTTAGCCGACCCCATCAGTGAAGCGTAAAAAAGTTGCTTCATTGTTACAGACTCCCCTGGATGCAACACTAACTGTCCACCCACGGTATGTTCATCAGGCTGTATGGTTGTCTCCTTCTCCCAGTCGACCTCATAATCTAAAGCCACCATAGCCGTCATTAGTTTTGTAATACTCGCAATCGAGTGTCTCTCAAAACCATTTTCTTCAAATTGAATAACTTGTGCTTCGGTGTCCCAGACCAACACACTGTCCGCCTCTATAACACGATTATCGCTGTCAGGGTTTATGTCGGGTAATCCAATTTCAAAAACACCCTCGACTATCGGATTATTCGTTGCGTCAGGTGTTGACATTAGCCACCACCAAGCAAGTCCGGTCGCAAAAGACAGCAATAAGCAAATAACTCCTAAGATTACAGTACTTTTAGACATATATAACCCCCATAATTACACTAACTATCTAACACATAGAAACTTTTTCAAAGTCTCTTTATTTCTAGCGTGTATTAAATTTAAACATAAGAAGTTGGTTATTAGCAATTGACTAAGTACAATAAAAACGATGTATGCATCTATTACCAAAGATATCTCAATTGCCCAATGCACAATTAATAACGGACGCATTGTGGCTTTTCCGACTGGCACAACCTATGGGTTAGCCGTCGATGCTCTCCAGGGACACTCTTTACAGCGACTTCGAAATCTTAAGCAAAGACCAGAGGAAAAAACCTTTACTGTTTTTCTAAAGGAATCTCTATACTCTACATTTCTAGATCTTACGGAAAAAGAATTATCCCTAATAAAAAAAATGAAGAATCAATCCCTTACTCTATTAATAAAACCAAAACCTCCACTTGAGCACTTGCAAAAAGAAAACCATATTGGCCTGCGTATAGTTGACCACCCATTAATGCAGCAGCTGGCAGAGTCCGTTGATGTTCCATTAACGGCTACCAGCGCCAACATATCAAATGCTCAACCATGTCTTTCAGCTGCCTGCATCCAAAAACAATTCCCTGGACTTTTAGACCCGAAAGAAAAAGCTTACGGCGACATTGAGCCAGCTGGACCGACAACTTATGATTTATCACTCGGCTGTATTCTTGATGGTGGCAATCTACCAGAAACCCAACCATCAACCATTGCTAAAATTAGTAACGGCAACATTGAAATTATACGGCCAGGAAGCGTTAGTAAAGAAGTGATAATCAGTCAGCTGTAATCTATACAATGTTTCCCGTTAAATTACAGCCCCAGCTTCTCCGCCACTTCCTGCATCGCATTCAACACATGTTCAATGTGATCATCCAAACTTAAATCAAGTTCTTTAGCACCAGTTCCAATATCTTCCCTAGTTACCGCCGCCGCAAATGCTGTCTGTTTCATCTTTTTCTTCACAGACTTCACAGACACTTCAGCAAGCTTTTTGCTTGGCCTAACCAACGCCACCGCCACAATAAACCCAGTTAGTTCATCAACAGCATAAATTGTTTTTTCCAACAAGGAATCACGCGAAGTTTTCGTATGTGGTGCGTGCGCCATGATTGCTCGTCGAATAATTTCAGAATATCCTTCACTCTCTAATATCTCTTGTCCTTTATATGGGTGATCTTCTAAAGACGGGTACTTCTCATAATCAAAATCATGCAGCAACCCAACTGTCCCCCATAACTCAATATCTTCCTCAAAGTGACGCGCGTAATACCGCATCGCCGCTTCTACAGCCAGCGCGTGCTTCACTAAATTCTTATTCTTCGTGCAAGTATTTAACAACAACCACGACTCTTCACGAGTTTTATTGTGTTTCTTCACTTCGATTACACTTATGCAGTAGCTGTTGTCGTATCACTTTCTTTTGATCCTCTAAACAGCTTCCAATTAGTCCAGATCAAGGCACCCAACGACAACAAAGTAACAATCAAAGCAATCGGCCACCCGATTATAGGGATTAATTTTATTATCTTAAACACCACTACGCCAAGCAAAACGTGCTGCCAGGTTAATTCAGCATTATCCGTCTTAGTTATTTTCTTCATTGTCCAGGCACCAACAATAATTGATGAAAAACCGGCTGCCAAAATGAAGAACGTCATGCTCAAAAGGAATACGATCATCGCTATCGGTATACCAATCACAGTAATCATTAACAAGATAAACAGTGGAATAAATACCAAGGCCCAAATAACTCCTATCAATAAAGACTTACCTACGTTCTGCAACGCAGTTCCTGCAACACTCTTAGTAAACTGCGGCACCAAATACAACAGGACTAATCCCAAGACAAACCACGCCAACACACTCGTTACCCAACCGGACACAGAAGCACTTTTCTTAATTGCTTTAGCCTCACCGACCCGATGCACTTGCTCACCGTTAATTATTGCTCCGTTCTCGATTGTCGGCTTCTTTTCACCATACGTTGTTAAATTGCCCTCAATGACAGCCCCTGACTTTATAATCATGCTGTTTCCCCCTATTTTCACGTCTCCTTTTACAGTGCCTGCAATAATTATTGACTGCCCACCCGCAAAAACATCACCATTAACAACTGTATCTTTTGAAATACTTACTCTATTACCACCCGCAAAGACATCGTCCACAGAAGTAACATCTATTTCCACTATTTCTCCACCCGCAAAAATATCATCTCCGACAGTTCCTGCAATTTTAATAGAATTACCACCCGCAAAAACATCCTGTCCGATATTGGCATTAATTTTTATTGACTGCCCGCCAACAAACACGTCCTGTTCAACATCTTTGTCAATTGTTACGCCATTGCCCGCCGTGTATAAGTCGTCAGCCAGCGGCTCTGATAGAGAAACCTCTTCTTCACCTACCAGAAAAGTAGCTGCTCCAACACCTAATGGCACAATAAGCCCAAAGCTTATGATTACCATTAATATTTTTTGTAATTTCATAATTTAAAGCTATTAATAATCCCTTAATAAGTACAATATACTCCTTTTATACGTCATCGGAAAACTTTTTATCAATAGCAACCACCTTATTCTCAATTTCCTTTAATCTCTTTTGTAATTTACTTGCCAGCTCTAACCCGCGTTCAAATTGTGGTAGGTCCTTTTCTAAATCAAGTTCACGTGATTCAAAATCAGCTACGATTTTTTCCAACTCCTCATATCCTTTTGAAAAATTAAATTTACTATCACTCATAAGTTATTTCTTGTTAATTATAGTTGAATTTATTACACCATCTGCTAATTGCGTTGCTATATTGTCTCCAACCACTACTTTAGCAGTATTCTTCAATATTTTACCATCAGTCCCTCTAGTCACGCTATAGCCCCGTAGTAATATCTGTTGCGGAGATAGCGAGTTAAGCATGCGTTGTAATTGAGTTAGTTTTTGCTGCACTACTTGTGACCTGTTCTTCATAGCGTAACTAATAATCCGTTTAAAGGAATTAATTCTATCTTGCCCATCGGATACATTTTGCAACAGCCTCTGCTTCATGCCCAGCAAGCTAGCCACTCGAGACTGCACCGCACTATGAGTATCACTAATCTGTCGTCTCAATAAATCAACCGCCTCTTTAACAGCCGTCTTTTGTTCAACCATTCGTTCAGCAAAAGAACCAATTAGGTTTTTCCGTTTACTTTCCACTTCCAACAATATTTTCTCGCGTGATTGTACAAGTAGTTCAGCCGCGTTACTGGGGGTAGAAGCCCTTACGTCCGCCGCCAATTCGGCTAGAGTTACATCGCGCTCATGACCCACACCAACAATGGTGGGGGTACGCGAGGCTGCCACTGCTCGCACCACCATTTCATCGTTAAAAGCCTGCAAGTCTTCTAGGCTTCCGCCTCCGCGCGCCAGCACAATTACATCCAGATCAGTTAAACCGGTATTTGCAGCTTCCAGCGCTTCAATAATTTGTTGTGGTGCTTTCTCTCCTTGCACCTGTGTGTGGATAAAAGAAATCTTTAACCCCCCTACTCGCGCATTCAAGACTTTAATAAAATCAGAATAAGCCGCCGCCTCTCGGGAAGTTATTAAGGCAATATGCTGCGGAAAACGTGGCAA
>SDBS01003648.1_pt1 | contig 15118 bp, 11 predicted proteins | sample 2277091 | NCBI WGS metagenome assembly SDBS01 (sample SAMN10404972, study PRJNA504765) | marine sediment metagenome | isolation source: marine sediment core GS10_PC15, 163 cmbsf | place: Arctic Ocean: Southern Knipovich Ridge | collected 2010 | reverse complement strand
CATCAAATAGTAACTAGTAATTAGTAACTAGTGATTTGTTGTTTTTAAGCTGACGACCTTTAGACATCAGATCAATGTGTACGACCTGCAAATTGCTAGTTGCAAGTTGCAATAAAGAAGGAGAAAAAAGTGAGAGTAACTGTGACATTGGCTTGTCAGGAGTGTAAAAGGCGTAATTATACGACAAGCAAGAGCAAGACTAATGATCCGGACAGAATAGAAACAAAAAAACACTGTCCCTGGTGTAAAAAACACACCGATCATAAAGAAACAAGATAGAAATATAAAAAAACACTTGAACAGGCGAAAAACAAGAGATATAATTAAAAGTCTGGGTAGGCATATAAAGGTTTCTTATTAATGCAGACTATTGGTAGGCCTGTAGCTCTAATTGGTCAGAGCGCCGGTCTCCAAAACCGGAGGTTGTGGGTTCGAATCCCTCCAGGCCTGCCAGCCCTGATAAAGATGCGGAGCATTTAATAAGGACCGAGCGTGACAACTTGTGAACATAAGAACTTGGGATATATCTCACACAGTCTCATGCTCATGTTTTATGAACATTAGAAGTTTAAAAAGAATAGAAGAGGCGGAAGAAGAAAATAGACAAAGAGATTAGAGTTGCTGAAAGGTTGCTGTTTCTATCCAGTGCTTGATCTCTTGGATAAAATATCAAAATAGTCTTTGAAAGATATCGTGAATTGATAGAGCATTCGAATATGTGAATATTGGAGCATTAGAGCAATAGAAGAATCTAATGCAGTCTAATATCTAGTGCTCTGATGTTTGATGCTCAAATATTGAGTAGATAATAGTAGGGAGTCGGCATGGCGGTATCGCGGAAAATGCGTCGGGAAATGGAGAAACAATCCGGCGCTAAAAAGCGATCAATAGCGCAAAAGCGAAAAGCACAAGCATCGGCAAAGAAGAGAACAAACCCGATTCAGTTCTTACGCGAAGTAAAGGGAGAGCTTATGAGGGTATCTTGGCCTTCGCGGAGTGAACTGACATCGTCAACTACATTAGTGCTGGTCACTGCCACTATAATTACAGGAATCGTCTACGTTATGGACTTGGTTTTTTCAAGAGTGGGAACGTTTCTGACACAGTAATTTGGGAGGATATTGAATGATGGAAAAGCAGTCACAAACAACACTTCAAAAGGACTGGTATGTAATCCATACGTATGCCGGCTATGAAAACAAAGTTAAAAAGAATCTGGAAAGCAGGATCATCTCCATGGATATGGAGGACAAGATCTTTGACATAATCATACCGGTCGAAGATGTTGTAGAAATCAAAGGCCGGAAGAAAACAATCACTCAAAAGCGGGTCTTTCCAGGATACATTATTGTTCAAATGGTGTTGAATGATGATTCTTGGTTTGTAGTCCGTAATACACCGGGAGTAACTGGTTTTGTCGGTGCCGGTGCAAAACCGACACCTTTAAGTGAAAATGAGGTCGAACGTATCCTAAAGAAGGTCGGTTTTGAGAAACCAAAGCCGAAGACTGAGTTTGATGTAGGTCAAAATGTACGAGTAACTAAAGGACCATTTGTTGATTTTAGCGGGTCTATTAGTGAGATAGACATAGATAAAGGTAAATTAAAAGTCTATATTTCTATATTTGGGCGGGAAACACCGGTTGAACTTGCATTTGACCAGGTGGCAAAGCTTTAAATACTAGTGATGAGATAAAGGGAGAGATATTTAGAGAATGGCAAAGAAGGCGATAAGTCAGATCAAACTACATATACCGGGTGGGCAGGCGACACCGGCTCCGCCGGTTGGTCCGGCGCTCGGACAGCATGGTGTCAACATCATGGAGTTCTGTAAGTCATTCAACGAAAAGAGCAAAGACGGTGTGGGGGATATTATTCCGGTTGTCATAACAGTCTACGAGGACCGCTCTTTTACCTTTATAACAAAGACACCACCGGCGGCTGAACTACTAAAAAAGGCAGCCGATCTAGAGAAGGGATCCGGCGAGCCCAATATGGAAAAGGTGGCTGTTGTACCAACAGACAAAGTTAGAGAGATCGCCGAGATTAAGATGAAAGACCTAAACGCCGGTAGTATTGAAGCGGCTATGAGGATTATTGAAGGAACTGCCCGGTCTATGGGGATTATTGTGTCTGATGATCCAAGTGAGCTTGCAAATATAGAAGAGAAGACCGAGGAGACGGTAGAAAATGAGGGGTAAGACATATAGAACAATCGAAGAGAAGCTAGATGAGAATAAGGTCTATGATCCGAAAGAGGCCATACATCTTATAAAAGAGAACGGAATAGCAAAGTTTGATGAGACAGTGGACATTGCAGTCAGGTTGGGTATTGATACTCGGAAAGCAGATCAGCAGGTAAGGGGAACAGTTATACTACCCAACGGAACAGGTCGGAAAGTACGGGTAGCGGTGTTTGCTGAAGGAGATAAAGCAAAAGAAGCGGAAGAAGCCGGAGCAGATATTATCGGTTCAAAAGAGTTGGCCGAAGAGGTGGCGAAGGGAAAACTAGATTTCGATGTGGTCATTGCTTCACCAGATATGATGTCTCATGTCGGAAAACTTGGCAAGATCCTTGGTCCGCGAGGACTTATGCCGAATCCAAAATCAGGTACAGTAACGAAAGAGATAAAGAAAGCAGTTACAGATTCAAAAGCCGGCAAGGTCGAATACCGGGCGGACAAGTTTGGTATTGTCCATTCGATCATAGGTAAGAGGTCGTTTGGTGAAAAAGCTCTGGTTCAGAACTACGCCACATTGATTTCCGAGATCGCCAGGGTTAAACCAGCTGGCGCAAAGGGACGCTATATTAAGAGTATCACCTTGTCATCAACGATGGGACCAGGTATCAAGGTTGATCCAAACATAACGAAAGATATTTAGATAGTATTCAAGACGGTGGAGGTATATTAGGAATGGTCAGGCCGGAAAAAATAGAAAAAGTTAAAGAAATAGCTGCTAGTCTTAAAAATGCTGATGTTACCTTACTGGCGGACTATCGCGGTTTGACAAGTAATGAAATAACAGAGCTGCGTCGTGGTCTTCGTGAAGCTGGTATAGATTTTAAGATATTTAAAAATACACTATCGAAGATCGCTGCCGAGGAATGTGATCTAACTAATCTTAACGAGGTTTTGAATGGACCAACAGCTTTTGCGTTTGGCTTCGATGAACCGGAAAAAGTAGCTAAGATCCTATCGGATTTCTCAAAGGAGCATAAAGCATTAGAGATCAAGGGGGCAGTCTTTGAGAACACGGTCCATGATGTGAGTATAGTAAAGAAACTTGCCTCTCTACCATCCAGGGAAATGTTAATCCAAAAATTAGCTATAGTGTTGAATTCTCCGATTCAAGGATTAGTAAATGTATTATCAGCTCCGGCAAGGGATTTAGCCAGCGTTTTGAGTCAGGTGAAAGACCAGAGGGTTAAAGAACAGGGCCAAAAGACAGAAGCTGAGAAAGACGAAGACAAAGAGGCTAAACCAGAAGATGTCAAAAAGACAGAGATGAAGACAGAGCCGGAGGCCGGTCAGGTAAAGGAAGAAGGAACAAAGAAAGATGTTGCAGGTAAAACAGGGGAGAAACCGGAAACAGAGGCTAAACAAAAAGTAGAAACTAAAGACGAGAAAACAACTGATGATAAGGAAGAAAAAGCGGAAGCCACAGCAGAGAAGAAACCGGAAGCCAAAGTAGAAGAAGTAGAAGCCAAAACAGAGAAGAAGCCGGAAGCCAAAGTAGAGGAACAAGAAGAGGAAAAGAATAAGAGTGAAGATCAAGAGAACGCAAGCAATGAATCAAAAGATAAAGGTTAAGGGCTAAAAATATGGATTCAAGGAGGTATTAAAGTAATGGCGGAAAAGAAAGCTAAGCAAGCGACCAAAGATGATGTACTCGAGTCGATAAAGGAAATGAGCGTGCTCGAGTTGTCTGAGCTGGTTTCGGCTATTGAAGAGGAATTCGGAGTCAGCGCCGCTGCGGCAGCGCCGATAGCGATGCAAGCAGGAGCTCCTGGCCAAGCAGCAGATGCAGCAGCCGAAGAGAAATCGGAATTTGATGTAGTTCTTCAGGGCATCGGTGAGAAAAAGATCGAAGTCATCAAGGTTGTTCGTAGCGCAACAACTCTTGGCTTAAAAGAAGCTAAGGCCTTAGTAGATGGCGCGCCTAATACTGTCAAGGAGAAGGCGGCCAAGGAAGAGGCGGAGAAACTCAAAAGCCAGCTTGAAGAGGCTGGAGCAACTGTCGAGCTTAAGTAAGACAGTGTGGTTCAAACCAATCAGATCCTTTTTTTTGGAATCTGTATTTGGTCAATGTGAGTTATTCGATAATAAGATGTTGAGGTGGTCATTGTATGAGCGACAGTTTCAGAAATCGCCAAAGAGTAAGTTTTGGTCGAATTCCTGAGATACTGGACCCTCCCGATCTGATTGATATTCAGACAAAATCATTTGAATGGTTTATAAAAGACGGTTTACGCGAAGCTTTGCTGGATGTGTCTCCGATTCAAGATTATACGGGCAATCTTGCCCTAGAGTTCGGAGCATATCATTTTGAGCCGATCGAGCACTCTGTTGATGAGTGCAAGCATAAGAGGATTACCTATGGAACGCGTCTTTCAATAACCATGCGTTTTATCAACAAGAAGACGGGAGAAATTAAAGAACAAGAGATATTCATTCCGGAGTTTCCATTGATGACTGATACAGGGACTTTCATCATCAACGGAACTGAGCGGGTTGTCGTCAGTCAACTTGTACGCTCACCGGGTGTTTATTTTGAGCGACAAGTCGATAAGATAAGCAATAAAGACTATTACTTATGCCGGATTATTCCTAATCGCGGGGCATGGTTGGAGTTTGAAACCGATTCACACGGTACCATTTCTGTTCGTATTGACCGTCGTCGTAAAATTCTGGTGACCGTATTACTTAAGGCGCTAGGTTTTGAGAATGAACAGGAGCTGTTAGAGGCATTTGATAACGATGCTTCTATTAGGAATACCCTCGAGCGTGATTTTACGGAAACAAAAGAAGATGCAATGGTCGAAATCTACCGGCGCCTAAGACCGGGCGAGCCATCTACCTATGAAAGTGCCGAGATGCTTATTAATTCAATGTTTTTTGATTCGCACCGGTATGATCTGGCTAAAGTAGGTCGGTATAAACTGAATACAAAGCTGGGAGTCAATGTTGCGCCAACGACAACGATTTTATCTAAAGATGACATAATAGCGACTGTAAAGATGCTTGTACATCTGTCTCACGGACTTGGCGATGTCGATGATATCGATCATTTCGGCAACCGGCGTGTACGAACTGTCGGTGAACTTGTCCAGAATCAGTTTCGTATTGGTCTTAGCCGGGTAGAGAGAATTGTTCGTGAGCGTATGACAACCATAGATGTCGACGCAATAACACCACAAGCACTCGTCAACGTGAAACCGATTATCGCAGCAATCAAAGAATTCTTCGGTGGTAGTCCATTGTCACAGTTTATGGATCAGACGAATCCGTTAGCCGGATTAACTCATGAGCGCCGGTTAAGTGCACTTGGTCCGGGAGGTCTCTCGAGAGAGAGGGCAGGATTTGAGGTTCGTGACGTTCATCCGTCGCATTACGGGCGAATGTGTCCGGTAGAAACACCGGAGGGCCCAAATATTGGGCTTATCGGATCGCTAGCAACTTATGCCCGAGTTAATGAACTTGGTTTTATCGAGACGCCATATCGCAAAGTGAGCAAGGGTGTAGTAACAAAGAAAATCGAGTATCTTGCGGCTGATCAAGAAGATAAGTTTGTTATTGCTCAGGCCAACGCCCAACTGGATAAGCGAGGAAGGTTCATCGATGAACGAGTACTAGTGCGTACACCAGGCAATAATGTAGAAACCATAGATCCGACTGAAGTTGATTATATGGATATTTCACCGCTTCAGCTGATAAGTGTATCTGCGGCGTTGATCCCGTTTTTAGAGCACGATGATGCTAACCGAGTACTTATGGGTTCAAATATGCAACGTCAGGCTGTGCCACTATTGGTTGCTAAAGCGCCGTACGTTGGTACCGGAATGGAAAGAAGGGTAGCCATTGATACCATGGACGTCTTAGTATCTAAAAACAGCGGGACGGTAAGCCTGGTATCGGCTGATGAGATTGAGATAAAAAGAGGTCAGAAAACCAATACGTACAATCTTGCTAAGTTTCGTCGGTCTAATCAGGGAACATGCATTAACCAGAAGCCGATTGTAGAAGAAGGGGATAAAGTAAAAGCAGGTGATGTCATAGCTGATGGACCGGCCAGCGAAGGTGGCGAACTGGCTCTAGGACGTAATCTACTAGTCGCTTTTATGCCGTGGGAAGGTTATAACTATGAAGATGCTATTGTCATAAGTGAACGGCTGGTAAAAGATGACATCATGACTTCTATTCACTTAGAGGAGTATGAAGTCGAGGCCCGTGATACTAAGTTGGGTCCTGAGGAGATCACTACAGATATTCCTAATGTAGGAGAGGAGATCCTAAAGGATCTGGATGAGCGGGGAGTAGTTCGTGTCGGGGCGAACGTCCGTCACGGTGATATATTAGTCGGAAAGATAACACCAAAGGGCGAGACGGAACTCACAGCAGAAGAGCGTCTCCTAAGGGCTATATTTGGTGAGAAAGCACGCGAAGTCCGGGAAACATCTTTGAAAGTTCCTCATGGTAAAGAGGGTAAAGTCATAGGTGTGCGCGAATTCCGGCGTGACCGTGGTGATGAACTACCACCTGGCATAAATCATCTTGTCCGAGTCTACGTTGCTCAGAAGAGGAAAGTAAGTGAAGGTGATAAAGTGGCTGGTAGACACGGCAATAAAGGTGTTATCTCTAAGATCGTTCCGGAAGAGGATATGCCATTCTTGGAAGACGGGACACCCATTGATATCATTTTAAATCCTCTTGGTGTTCCATCTCGTATGAATCTAGGTCAAATAATGGAGAGTCATCTTGGTTGGGCGGCAAGCAAGGGTCTAGACAAGAAGAATCAGAATGGCGAGCCGAGCTATGTTAAGTGTCCGGTATTTGACGGAGCTACTGAAGAAGAGATTCGCAAGGCCTTGAAGAAATCCGGACTCCCGGAAGATGGGAAAACAGTTCTTTTTGACGGCAAGACAGGCAAACCGTTTGATAATCGGATAACAGTCGGTTACATATATATGCTTAAACTACTTCATCTAGTAGATGATAAGATCCATGCCCGTTCGACTGGACCATACTCGCTGATTACACAACAACCGCTAGGTGGAAAAGCTCAGTTTGGTGGGCAGCGTTTCGGTGAGATGGAAGTATGGGCACTAGAAGCTTATGGAGCAGCTTATACGCTTCAAGAGATCTTGACTGTGAAGTCTGATGATGTCGGAGGACGGGTCAGGACATATGAAGCAATTGTTAAAGGTGAGAGTATTCCCGAACCCGGTATACCGGAATCATTTAAAGTACTGGTAAAAGAGATGCAGGGATTATGTCTTGATGTCGGATTATATACAGCGGAAGGGAAAGAAGTCACCGTCAGAGACGAAGAGGAAGATATAGTCAGGGCAGCTCGAGAACTTGGTATTGATCTTAGGGGAGAAGAGCCCTTGGGTGAGGAAGAAATAGCTCACGGCATTACGGTGACCGAACAGACAGGTAGTAAAAAAGAAGAAGGAAGTGAGAATTAGTGTCAGAGATTCAGGAATTCCAAGAGTTTCGGATCAGCATAGTTTCGCCTGAGCGGATAAGGGCTTGGTCAAACGGGGAAGTGAAAAAACCGGAAACAATAAACTACAGGACATTAAAGCCCGAGCGTGACGGTCTGTTCTGTGAAAAGATATTTGGACCCACTAAAGACTGGGAATGCTACTGCGGGAAGTATAAAAAAGTCAGGTTTAAGGGAATAATATGTGAGAAATGTGGTGTAGAGATCACGCGCTCACGGGTTAGGCGTGGACGAATGGGACACATTGAACTGGCAGCACCGGTAGCTCATATCTGGTATTTCAAAGGGATTCCCAGCAAGATGGGTTATCTTATGAATATGTCACCCAAGGATCTGGATAAAGTCTTGTATTTCGCCTCACATATTATCGTAAAGGTAAATGAGGAAAAGAGAGATAAAGACTTCGATAAACTTAAAGAAAAAATGGTAAAAGAGATCGATGTGCTTTATGACGAAGCTGACAAACGGATTGATGAGATCAAAAGCGAGCTGAATACAAAGATAGTCGAAAAGGAGAAGTTGCTCCCGGAGGACAAAGACAGTTCAAAATCCAAGAAGAAGAGCTCCGTTAAAACTAAGCTATCTACCAAACCAAATACAAGAACGATCAAGTTAGAGATGACTGCTCTTAAAAAGGAAGCCGACAAAGAGACCCAGGCGGTTACGGCGACGACAAAATACCAGACAACGAGGGTCAGACAGCTATTTGATTTGTTCAAAGACCTATCGCCTAAACAATTAGTAGCCGAAGAACCCCTATACCGCGATCTTGAGGATACATACGGAGACTATTTTGAAGGTGGTATAGGAGCAGAAGCTATACGGAAGCTTTTATTTAATATAGAGCTGGGAAAGGAAAGCGAAGTCTTAAGAACGACCATAAAAACATCGAAAGGTCAGAAAAGGCAAAAAGCAGTCAAGCGGCTGAAGGTAGTCAGCGCTTTTAAGAGATCGAAAAATAGACCACAAGATATGATCCTGGAAGCTGTACCGGTGATTCCGCCGGATCTTCGACCGATGGTTCAACTGGACGGAGGACGTTTTGCTACCTCAGACTTGAACGACCTATACCGAAGAGTGATCAACCGGAATAACCGGCTTAAGAGATTGCTGGATCTGGGTGCTCCGAAGATCATCGTAAACAACGAAAAGAGGATGCTACAGGAAGCGGTTGATACACTGTTTGATAATGGTCGGCGAGGCCGGCCTATCACAGGAGCAGGCAACAGACCGTTAAAATCATTGAGCGATATGCTCAAAGGTAAGCAAGGAAGATTCCGTCAGAATCTTCTCGGAAAAAGAGTGGACTACTCTGGTCGATCAGTGATCGTGATCGGTCCGGAGCTCAAATTCTATCAGTGTGGTCTACCCAAGCAGATTGCCTTGGAGCTATTTAAGCCGTTTGTGATGAAGAGGCTTGTCGATCAAGGTCATGCACCTAATATAAAAGGTGTTAAAAAGCTTGTGGAAAGAGCTCATCCGGTTGTCTGGGATGTTTTAGAAGAAGTCATCAAAGAGTACGTCGTTCTTCTCAACCGGGCACCGACTTTGCATCGTCTCGGTATTCAGGCTTTCGAGCCTATACTAGTCGAAGGAAAGGCTATTCAGATCCATCCGTTAGTCTGTGCAGCTTTCAATGCTGACTTTGATGGGGATCAGATGGCTGTTCATCTGCCATTATCAAAAGAAGCGCAAGCCGAAGCACGTCTTCTGATGCTTTCATCTCACAATATTTTGTCACCTGCCAATGGTCGGCCGATTGCCACACCTACGCAGGACATGGTGCTGGGTTGTTACTACCTGACACTAGAGAAGAATGGCAAAAAGGATAAGAAAGATAGCAAGGGGATGATATTTTCATCAACGGATGAAGCTATGATGGCATATGATTTTGGTGATATAGACATAAGGTCAGATATAGAGGTCAAGATGGATGATGAAAGAATAAAGACAACTATCGGCAAGCTGCTTTTCAACCAAGCATTGCCTGACGATTATCCTTATGTCAATGAACCAGTGGGCAAGAAAGAACTGGCTGACATTGTTGCTGATATAGTCGAAAAGTATCAGATCAATCAGACGGTAGAAGTGCTGGACGGAATCAAGTCTCTTGGTTTTACCTATGCGACCAAAGCAGGCATCACTATCGGATTGGATGATATCAAAGTACCACCTAATAAATGGGCCATATTGGTCAAGCCGGAGAAAGCTGTCGAGAAGATAGAAAGCCAGTATCGACGAGGCCTGATAACCGAGAAAGAGAAGCATCAAAAAGCCGTTGAGGTCTGGACTAAGGCGACTGATGATGTGACCGAGGCGATGGAAAAGAATTTTGATGTTGATAATCCGGTTTATATGATGGCTACATCCGGTGCTCGTGGAAACCTAAAACAGATTCGTCAGCTGGCCGGAATGAGGGGTCTGGTTGTGAATCCAAAAGGTGATATTATCGACAGACCTATCAAGGCAAACTTCCGTGAAGGTTTGAGTGTGCTGGAATACTTTATTTCGACTCACGGAGGCAGAAAAGGTCTAGCCGATACGGCATTAAGGACCGCAGATGCGGGATATTTGACAAGACGACTTGTCGACGTAGTTCAGGATGTCATTGTACGGGAAGAGGACTGTGGTACTGAAGATGGAGTTGTTATAAATGTAGTCGATGACGATGGAGAATTAAATGAGGATCTAGGCAGCCGGACTGTTGGTAAGAAAGTCACTGTTCCGCGCAGCAATAAAGTGCTTGTCAAAGCGGGCGAGCAACTAAGAATGGATAAACTGCAGGAACTGGCTGATGCTGGAGTCAAAAAAGTGCACGCAAGGTCAGTTCTTGATTGTGAGACCAGACATGGTGTATGTCAGCAGTGTTACGGTATCAGTTTCTCGACAGGGCGGCTTGTTGATATTGGTGAGGCGGTCGGCATAGTGGCTGCTCAGTCGATTGGAGAACCGGGAACGCAGTTGACATTAAGGACGTTTCACACAGGAGGCGTGATCGGTGAGGATATAACTCACGGTCTACCGCGAGTAGTCGAGTTATTCGAAGCTCGCAAACCAAAGGGTGAAGCCCAGATTGCAGAGGTGGCCGGAAAAGTTGAGATAGCTGATAATGAAGATGCTAAGAAGATAACTATTCATAGAAAAGGTGGCGGCGAAAAGACTTATCAAGTACACCGCGGACAAAGGATTCGCGTTGCTAGTGGTGATCAGGTAAAAGCGGGTGATCAATTGACCGCGGGTTCGATAAATCCACACATCGTATTAAAAGTCAAAGGTGGATCTGCCGCCAAAGCGTATTTGATCAACGGAGTCCAGGAAGTATATAAATCGCAGGGTGTCGATATACACGACAAACATATTGAACTTATAGTCCGGCAGATGTTTGGAAAAGTGCTGATAATGAAAAATGGTGATACTGACTTATTGCCGGGTCAATATGTCACCCATTATCAACTTGAGGATGAGAATGCGGAGATCAAAAAACAAGGCGGAGATCCGGCTGAAGCTAGACCTGTGTTATTAGGAATAACCAAATCAGCTTTGGAGACCGACAGTTTTTTATCAGCTGCCTCTTTCCAGGAAACGACAAGGATCCTGACTGATGCGGCTGTAGGTGCCAAGTCAGATCCTCTTGTTGGTTTGAAAGAAAACGTGATCATCGGCAAACTGATACCGGCAGGTACGGGGATGAGGAGATACCGGACAGAAGACGTTGTTCCGGGTGAAAATGATTGACAGGGATATGGTTTAGGTGATAGTATTTTAGTTCTGTGTGGGTAAAGGATATACAGGTGAGAGAATGCCAACAATTAATCAGTTAGTAAGAAAAGGAAGAAAGCAGACTAAAAAGAAGGTGACAACGCCGGCTTTATTAGGTGCACCGCAGAGACGAGGTGTCTGTACTCGAGTTTCTACGACGACACCGAAGAAACCGAATTCTGCGTTGCGCAAGATTGCCCGTGTACGATTAACGACCGGGCAGGAAATAACAGCTTATATTCCTGGTATAGGACATAATTTACAGGAGCATTCAATTGTTCTAGTACGCGGTGGCCGGGTAAAAGATCTACCGGGTGTTCGTTATAAGATCGTCCGGGCAGCTTTGGATACGGCTGGGGTCGAGGACAGAAAGAAAGCGCGTTCAAAATATGGAGCGAAGCGAGAAAAATAGGGAGTTGACTATAAATGCCGCGTCGTGGGCCTGCATCAAGAAGAGAATTAGTAGCTGATCCTGTTTATAGCGATAAATTGGTGACGCAGATCGTTAATAAGATACTTTTAGATGGGAAGAAGAGTAAAGCGGAAATGATCGTCTATGGTGCAATGGATATCTTAAAAGATAAGACAGGGAAGCCACCACTGACAGTGCTAAAAAAGGCGATTGACAATATCAAACCACAACTTGAAGTCAAGCCGCGACGTGTGGGCGGAGCAACGTATCAAGTACCAATTGAAGTCGGTAGTCGGCGGTCAACGACATTAGCTGTTCGCTGGGTTGTTGGATTTGCCCGTGATAGAAACGAAAAGACTATGGCGGAAAAACTGGCGGGTGAACTACTGCAAGCGTCGGCCGGTGCCGGATCATCTATTAAGAAACGTGAAGATATTCATAAGATGGCTGAGGCCAACAAGGCATTTGCGCACTATCGTTGGTAATGTGTAGAAGAGCGTTAGTAAGCAGCCAGCAGTGAGGAGTAAACAGGAATCAGTTACACAAGAAACCGGTGAGCAGTAAGGAGTGAGCAGAAGAATTAGGAAGTCAGTTGAAAGATGGGAATAGCGGGGAAGCGTTAAACATTCTGCTGACTGCTAACTCTTGACTGCTGACCGGAGTTTGTAAGCACCGATTAGATCAGTAGAAAAGCTGAAGCATACAAGCACTAATAGATAAAAAGGGAGAATTAAAGACTTAGAAGATGGGACAGATGAAGTTGGAAAAAGAAATGACAGGTAAGGCAACAAAACATTCGCTAGAGGGAATGCGCAATATTGGAATTATGGCTCATATCGATGCCGGCAAGACGACGACTACGGAGCGAATGCTGTATTATACCGGCCGGATATACCGGATCGGAGAAGTCGATGAAGGCCAGTCAGCTATGGACTGGATGGTTCAGGAAAAGGAAAGAGGTATTACCATAACCTCGGCGGCGACTACATGTTATTGGAAAGACCATCGAATAAACATTATAGATACACCCGGGCACGTGGACTTTACTGTAGAGGTAGAACGCTCACTTAGAGTTCTTGATGGCGCCGTAGCGATATTTGATGCAGAGGCAGGCGTTGAACCACAGACGGAGACTGTCTGGCGGCAAGCTGATCGGTATGGAGTTCCACGCATTTGTTTTATTAACAAAATGGATAAGACCGGAGCCGATTTTCAGTTTAGCGTAAAGACGATAGAAGAACGTCTTGGAGCCAGGGGTATCCCGATTCAGTTGCCTATCGGCAAAGAGGACACTTTGAAAGGAATAATCGACTTAATTGAGATGAAGGCATTAATATATGAAGATCCTACAGGTGTTGAGTGGAAAGTCGAAACTATTCCGGCTGAATACATGGAGGAAGCCAAAAAGCATCGTACTACATTAATTGAAGTAGCGGCAGACTTTGACGAAGATCTTATGCTTAAGTATCTAGAGGGTGAAAAAGTAGCCCCGGAAGATATAAGAAGAGCGCTTAGGGAAGCGACATTAAAAACAGTCATAACACCGGTGCTATGTGGTTCCTCGGTGAAGAATATCGGTGTCCAACCACTATTGGATGCGATTATCGACTATTTACCGTCGCCTATGGATCTACCGCCGGTAATAGGCAAAAATGCAAAAACCGGCGAGGAAGAGACTAGGCGAGCCTCTATTGATGAACCGTTTTCAGCACTAGCGTTTAAAGTCGTGTCTGATCCTTTTGTGGGAAAGTTGACATATTTTCGAGTTTATTCCGGTTTATTAAAAACAAAATCACATGTATATAATTCGACTAGAAAAAGAAAAGAGCGGGTTGGCCGTATTTTACAGATGCACGCAAACTACAGGGAAGAGCTGGAAGAAATATATGCAGGTGAGATTTGTGCGGCGGTCGGTCTTAAAGAAACAAAAACGGGAGATACGTTAAGCGATTTTAATAAGCAGATCATACTGGAATCAATGGTATTTCCGGATCCGGTAATATCAGTAGCTATCGAACCGAAAACAAAAGCAGATCAGGATAAATTGTCAGAAGCTCTGGGTCGTCTGGTAGAGGAGGATCCGACCTTCCAGGTCAGGACGGATGAAGAAACAGGCCAGACAATAATCTCCGGAATGGGGGAGCTTCACCTTGAAATAATTACTGATCGTTTGCTGAGAGAGTTTAAAGTAGGGGCCAATGTTGGCCGGCCGCAGGTGGCTTATAGAGAGACAATACGAAAGAGCACGGTAGCGGAAGGCAGATATGTCCGACAGACTGGAGGTCGCGGTCAGTATGGACACGTTATTATCGAGCTGGAACCAAATGAAGAACAGCAATCAGATCTTGAATTTGAAGACAAGACTAGAGGTGGCAGTGTACCGAAAGAGTTTATCAAACCGGTTAAAGAGGGTATCAGAGAAGCGATGGAATCTGGTGTGATTGCCGGATATCCCGTTGTCGGTTGTCACGTTAGATTGTTGGATGGTTCGAGTCATGAAGTCGATTCATCTGAAATGGCGTTTAAGATTGCCGGCTCAATGGCTTTTAAGAACGCAATGTCGAAGGCCGGCTCGGTGCTTTTAGAGCCGATAATGGAAGTAGAGATCGTAGTTCCTGAAAAATATGTTGGTGATGTGATCGGAAATGTGAATTCGAGGCGCGGACGGATAGAAGGAATGGAGCTACGCGGTGATACGCGGATTATTAAAGTGCATGTACCGCTGGCAAATATGTTTGGATATGCAACTGATCTAAGATCGGCAACACAAGGTAGGGCAAACTATACAATGCAGTTTTCAAATTACGAGGCAGTACCTAAAAAGATATCTGAAGAGATTATAAAAAAGACAAGAGGAGAGTAAAAACGAAGTAGTTAGTAAACAGTAACCAGTGACCAGCAGTTTTGTGAGCTGATGATGAAAGTTGTTGGGGATAGTCAGGAATGAGAAGAATAATGAAATGTAAAGATAGAAAAGGGAATGTCTTAGATAGAAATTGTCTTGTATCTTCGGTGGCAAGACAAACTGGTTACTGTTTACTGGTAACTGGTCACTGATAAGGAGGTAGATAATGGCAAAAAAGAAGTTTGAACGGTCGAAACCACATGTCAACATCGGTACAATCGGTCACGTTGATCATGGCAAGACGACACTGACGGCAGCGATGACAAAATGCTTGGAGAAATCAGGTCAAGATGTCTCCTTCCGGTCCTTCGATAG
>SDBS01003647.1_pt1 | contig 15121 bp, 15 predicted proteins | sample 2277091 | NCBI WGS metagenome assembly SDBS01 (sample SAMN10404972, study PRJNA504765) | marine sediment metagenome | isolation source: marine sediment core GS10_PC15, 163 cmbsf | place: Arctic Ocean: Southern Knipovich Ridge | collected 2010 | reverse complement strand
ACACTTCCCTGCCCACCCGCAATGGCATCAGCGAAATGGCTGGCCGTTACCTTGCCGAGCCTGGCGGCGAGCTACTCAGGGGATCCTGGTTGACATTCGTGGATTATCATGGTGCTCCGTGGAAAAATTGGTCAATATCATCGCCGGAGATTGATAATTCAAAATTAACCCCGTTGCCGGCATGGAAGTGGAATGAATATCGCTCGAATTCATAACCCTCAGACGATACGCTGAACGGCTCATCCAGTACCATACCTAATGTTTCAGCGACTTCTACAGCCGCCGATCTTACCAGCTTAAATGATTTTCTTGGACTGCTCATTGCTTGCCCTCCAACGCTTTGACTCCGACTTTCGCAATTGCTTCTGCGATTTCCGTCCTTAGTTCCACTTCCCAATCCGGGTACATGCCGCCGATAGGCGGAGTTTCGTAGTCTACCGACAGGATTGCACACCAGTCTTCGAGCGCGTCGAAGTGTAAGTCTTCTGTGAATTGGCAAATCAAATCGTCCATTGTCGGTTGTTGCAGCCGCTCTATCTCCTTGATGCAGGCGCGCATATCGGTCTGAACATCAGCAAATATTAGCTGTTCGCACCGTTTCTTTATTGTTTCGAGGTCAGTCATGGGTGGGCTCCTTAAAATTCACCATACACAAAAAGTGCCGTCGGGTTTTTTGTACTGGCAAGTCGCCGTTGCCGTCTGATAACCAAGTACAGCCAAGTTACCATTGCCGTACACGACCTAAAGAGAACTATCCGGCAAGAGTTGTTGCCTCTGCCATCAATTCTTGCCAAGTGCTTCGCGGGATTCCCGTATTGGTTGGGGCTAACAAGTGTTGCGTTGTACCGTTTCCCATATATGCTGAATCGAAATTCCGCCTTTCCATAAACATTCCGTACTGTATTGTTCTGAAACACAGTCCGGATAAAATCAAACTCATGCAATGGCATACTCATTATTTTTGCTCCCATACCACAAGTTCATCGCTCGGCCACGTTGCCCGTGCGGACATATCGCAGTACCAAACCCAACGCCGGGCCTCGTAATCGTCTTGAGATATCTTGCGAAATAATCCATCACGATTGGTCCGGGCGAACCATTGAAGCTCATCAATGCTCGGCCAGTACTGGATATCGTTGGGGTCAGGGAAAAGAACAGGCACAGCAACCTGCGCCATGCCTGTTCCGGAGGAGGATGAATGAAAAGCGTTCACGACACACAATGTTAATGCAAAACATACAGTGGCAATAATTGTTACGAGCATAATTTTCGGGTACTCTTTCATGCGGATTTCCTTTCCTTTCGATGGAGCCTATTATGGCAGGGCACACAAAGCCATGCCACGTCAAGTGGCAAGAAATAATCACGATGATGTGCATGAACTTCGGTAGTCATACGACACGATTCGCATTGCTCTGGCTTGACCATGTTTCCAATTTTGACAGCATAGTGCAAGTTATTACGTGCCTGGCTTACAACTGCCGGAATCATGCGAGTTCGTTGTGCTTGATATTGACAACGCTTGCATTCGCTTCGGTATCCAGACTTACGATCTGGCCGTGTATTAAATGCCGCGAGCGGCTTTTGTTCATTGCATTTGCTGCACTGCTTGTCCATGGATTTACTCCTGTTTCTTTCGCCTGAATAATACGTGCGAGGCGTGAAGGACTTGGACTCTACCAGATACAATGTCGTCTACGGTGATATTGCCCGACCAGAGCTTGCCGTCTGGGCCTACAGGCTTTATCGGGACGTCGTACCAACTTCCATCCTCGAACTTGAAGCCGTCGTGGTCGGGGCTATTGATTGCATTAGAAATCAATAGCTCTCCACCTTTACGTCCAACTTCCCCGATAAAACTTAGTCCGCCAGCAATCGGCTGTATCTCACACTCCACTAGCACCGGCTCATCTTCGTAGTCGGCGCGGAGGCGGTAGGCGTGCATGCCATCAAAGACTATGGCTCCTGGCCTGCCCCATTCCTTGACACGCCAAATATTGAATTCTCCAGTCCCTATTTCCCTCGCCTTCGCCTGCATTTCCTCGCCGAGTTCCTTGCCGTAACATTCTGGGTCAGGCCATCCACCAAACGGAACCCAATTCTTCTTTAGCAGTTCAATTATGGTCATTTCTATTCTCCTGTTAAATGATAAGCGATAAAAACAGGCCCGCAACGCAACCGATTACGACAAGCAGAATTACCCAAAGATATCCAAAAACACACCCTTGCTTGCCACATTCTATACAGTAAAAATTACTCATATTTCATTTACTCCTGTATTACAAGTCTTGCCGGGAAACGCAGACGGAAACACCCATACGCAATAAGTCTCCGGATAGTCGCCAAAAAAAGCACGAAGATACATACTTAGCGCCATTCGTCCTTGAATGAGGATTTCAGGCGGCACATTTACTTGCTCCCATATTTCCATTGGCGGCAAATCCTGCGCTTCCTTGATCTCAGTAGCCTTCGGGGATTGTCTTTTGTCGCTGACCCAAATAGCATCGCACTTTGTTTTTAACAGCTTAAATATAGGCATTTCATTTACTCCTTTTTCAATACAGGGCCGTGCCGGGCAGCTGGTTTGCAACTCCGTCCCTATCGCCAGTGCAATCTACGATCCAGGCGATCTCTCGGACAGGGGACCACACACACCGCCGGCACGGCCCTAAGATTAAGGTGGGCAGGGGCCTCGTTCAATCTCTTAGACTTCGGTCGTATACAAACCTTAGCCGCCCAGCGAAGAATGCGAGACGCGTTGACTGGTTTTCCGGCACGGTCTTATTCCGCCACCTGCCCATAATATTCACTTGTCAATGGTGGACCACCCACGCGAAGGATTAAGGGGAGCTACCCAGAACAGCGTAGTAGTCCGTTGTTCCCCTGCCGCCCAGTCCATGGCCCATAATATTCACTTGTCAAAAGGCCCCGGCAGGAATCGAACCTGCATTGCTCAGCTTCCGGAATATACTGAGCCGTTCTACCATTAAACTACAGGGCTAAAAATAGGCTGGCGGCAAAGGGTTTAGCCTTCTTGTGTATAGCGGCCAGTAGTTTCAGCTCGTTCCATCAACCCGAAAAGGAACACTGCTTTTATGTTGGGTTTCCACCAACCAGTGCATCGTTACCGCCTCGGTGTGCTACCGATATTTCCGCGCCGGCGGTTTGCCGCTGCCTATATATTCACTTGCAAAAAATACAAGGACGGGCAGGATTGGCATAGCACGCATTACTGTATAACTCTGGCTACCTGCTGGTCTGAAGCTGACCACTTCTCGCCTTAGTTTCGCTACAACCTGTTCGGCTGCGGTGTCAGTCCTACAACCGATTGTGTTCTTGCGGTTCGCTTAGCGTTTCACACACGCCGCCGTCCTCGTATTGGTATGTTAAAGAGCTATGCCTGCAAGTCGTATACATCTGTAATTTCGTCAATGTTTACGAAAAGACCTGTTAGTTGATCTTCAGGACTTGTTTTTACCGACAACGCTTGATCTTCAGGCTCGCCTCCGTGAGCGGAAGCCAGATATTTACGGATGCGAGATTCTACCTCTTGCTCTGTGTCGGCTTCGATTTCAAAGTCAAAAGTGATATTTGTAAAAACTCTTGCATTCCACTTCATTTCATTCTCCTGTCAAAATAAGCCGCTTCCCGCTCATATATGCTTGTTAAACATGCCGTGTCTATGAACGAACATAGCGTGACGAAGCCGTTTCGTAAGAATAGCAAGACTTCTCAACTCCATACAAAACTCTTGCGAACATCCATTATCGAAATCGCCTTCTTTAATATCACGGGCCGCTTTCAACAGCAATAACCTTGCAGCTTCCAGACTGGATTCACCTTTTGCATAGGATTCACGATATAACCTTTTCTTTGTTGTTGTCCAGCCTTCCTCGGTCATTTGTGTCTCCTATGCAAATAAAAAGCCGCACCCGCTGCATGAGTTGGGGGAAACAGGACAGACGGGTTGCGACTCAATGTGTAGGTTTGATTTCCTGTTTCCCTTGCTCATACTTACACTTTACAAATTTACAGGGCAAAGTCAACGGAAATCTTTGCAGAAAAGTGCTTTAAGCAAGACAGTGATATGCTAATACAACCCCAACCCCTTGCATGGCAAGAGGTTAGGGTGTTTGGAGGAGTGGTGATGAAAAGCTTAATGATGCGACTTAATCAAGTTTTCCAGCTTATCGAATCCTGTTCTTACATCGACTTTCAATTCGTCAATGCCCTCTTTTAGATGTTTATGTTCAGACTCATTGGCCTTGCCCCGTTCGTCGCAGACATCCTTGTAAACCAGATCGTCGGCCTTGGGGTGCCGGTTACTGCTCGTTACATGCTTAATAAACCATGCGTACATGCCGATTACAGGGGTGGCAACAAATCCTAAGATTTTCCACTCGTGTGCGTCCATGATGTTACTCCGTAATTCTGCCGATGATCAATTCAATCCTGTCAAACAGACTATCTCTTGTCTTTCCGGTCTCTGTATCATAGATGCGCCTTGCAACCTGGGCGATATTATTGCCGACTATAACATATTTCTTTGCCAAACGCCTGTCTTGATCGGTCCCTAATCCTGATTGTATCTTCCGTTTTACGATTGTCTGATCCGCGTAGAACCGGGCAAGGGCTGTCTTGAGTGCGTCCCGGTCATCTTCCGGTTGTATCTCTTTTATGATTTTCCGATGTAGTTGTTCATAGGTTACGATGTAGCTCCGGTGTTGCGATTCTGTGATTCCGAAGTTACGCAACCATTTGTCTCCCTTCTGGATGTCGTCTTGAAGTTTCTTGATCTCTTGTTGGTGCTTATCAGGAGATCGAGAAAATTCTGCAAGGCGAGCTTGGTCACCCAAGAAGGCATAAACTCTATTGGACGTTAAACGTTTTTCGTCAATAATAAGTTTTGGCTCGTACTCATCTTTTACCTCAAGCGGTGTTATTGGGTTATCCAAAATCCGCATGACTGTCTGGTTGTATTTCTTTATCTGTTCCCGTGGATTCTCGATCCCGCCGAGATACCAATACAGTGTTTCCTGTTGATCTCGTAACGAGAAAATTTTATTTAGTATTTCCACTTCCTTCTTATCCTGTTCTGTTTTAGTCAGGCGAACGCCGGCAAGTGTCATTGCTGCGGACAATGCTGTACCTACGCCTTTCTTGCGGGCCTGTTGAAAGACATTAGTCGAGATCGGCGCGGCTTTCTTGAGTTCGTGGATACTGAGTTTAAGAATACGCTGAATGAACGGGTCGGTTATTTCAACAACCCTATCACCCTTCCAGTCATAAACAGCCTTCCCCATTGACATCTGATTAAGGTCTGACATCACATCCCAAGTGGTTGCTGTCATTCCACCAAGCCGCCTAACAGTCGATTCTATTGCCTCTCCCGGTTGGCCTGTTACAATATTGCCGAAAACATCCCAATAATCCTTGTCATACGTGAGCAAGTCAATCATTATCCGGCGGCCGTGTTGATCAACCTTGCCAGTGTCAATTTTGAAGATGTCCCTGATGTCCGCTATTTTCTCCGGCTTCTTCGGCGGCTTGCCGGTCAGGATCATGGTTCCGACTGATGCCGCTATTGCCGATATGATAAAGGAATTGATGATATTCGCCCTAGACCGGTGAGCAGAGAATCCTTTATCGCCGCCCCATTGCAAAACAGCCTTAAGCATTGACCGGAAGTTACCTTCAGCGAAGCCGGGGGCCATGAATTTCATTCGTAACAGCGTCGTTACTGTCCCGGACCTGCCAAACAGTCTTTCGTTCATCATGCCGTAGAAATTCTGCTGTTCTTTGATAATGTCAATCTTTTCCGCAGAGGCCAGCGATCTTCCGAGTTTCACTTCCTGCTCTCTGGCCGTATCAAGATATTTAGCGTATTTGACCTTTGGGATATAGTTCTCGAACATCCAGCGGACAAACTTTTCAGGTATCTGGAACGGCAGGGCTACGCCTTTGGCTATCCCGCCGGCCTTGCCCATTTTTTCTATCGAATTAGTGAACGCTCTTTGTGCCTCAGAATCTATACTGTACCTATGTCCACCGCCATGAGCGATATAATCTTTGTACTCCGGTGTCTGGAATATCGGATCGCCTTGCTTAAGTCCAGTTGTCAGGCCCCGCGCTGCTGTTTTCTTGTGCAGGAACCCCAGGTATCCACTGTCAGCCACGGACTGCTTTGCTTCGACCATCAGGTGGAACGCACTGCCGACAAACTTCACCGTGCGTAGGAAGTTATTAACCTGCCTGACCGTATTCAGTAACGGCTGTCGCGTGATCTTATTTGTTGCTATAAGATTGTTTATCATCTTTGCTAGTTCAGGAGCTACGCGAACATCGGTGAAAACAGGGTCATGTACCTTATCCCAATCGATAGGAGCGTCGGCTGTATTGGCGATGTAGTCGCCTTCACCCGATTTCATTAGAGATTGCTTCAGCCCGATCATGCCGTCCAGTCGGGCAATCGCAAGATACTCGCTTCGCAAATTGTTGACCGGGTTTGGGTCTCTCAGGTCCAACCCGAACGCTTTAGCATCTGCGACGGTCGGCAGTTTTTTCTCTTTGGTAAATCGCTTTGTTGTTTTCCAGTAGTCAAGGAATTTCTCTACCCTGCGGGGGTCTTTGTATATGCCATAGAAATAGTCCTCGATGTAATGAATATCCTTGCCGACAACCTCCGCCAGATAGTCGTAGTTGAAATCACTTGCCCGCGTTATCATCTTTCGCGTTCCGACAAGTTCCGGAGCCTTCTTTGCAAGCTCTGCTAACGCTTCATCCCTGATAAGTATTGCACCCTTAGAGACGGGCTTTCCTCTGGACAACATCAGGAGTTCGAGTGTTCTGTTGGAGTATTTCGATAGTGCCTTGCCCCACTCGCCTAACGTGCTGTCAAGATTCTCCAGTTCCTTCTCATTGAACTCGATCATCGCAACATCGGCCTTGTGAGTTGCCTTGATAACTTCGGCATAAACATCCTTGCCCTGTGCTATTTCAACGGCTTTCGACGGTTCGATAATTGACATAAAAGTCCCGTGTGCGTCGGTAAGTGGGGTTATATCGACCTTGCCGCCCGGATGCTTCTTGTCCCATTTCGTGCGCGCTCTGATTTGTTTAGCTAACTCTTTCGCATCTGCCAATGGGTCCACCAATGGGCGGGGCGAGACGGGTAATTCATCGCGAGGTATTTCGGATATTCTCTTGTCCTCCGCCATTACGCTTGCTGCTACGCGTTCTATTTCCAAGCCTGCCAATGCACCCCTTACTTCTGGCAAGTCTGCGTGTTTTTCGAGCAGTTTCTTTGTGGGCAAGAGACCATCCTGAATCAAGGCTTTCACGACTTCCTCTTCGGTTGCGTTGGGCATGGCTTTGCGATACGCCTCAAAGGCCGCTGTCTTGCCAACAGGTTTCCCTTCTCTGATTTCAGCAACCTCTTTCACCTGTTTGGGAGTTACGTCAGGCGGCGGCTTCACTTCTGTGGGGGGTTGGGCTTGTAGCTGCTCTTTTTCTGCTTCAAGGGCGTCGATCTGTTTTTGTATTGACGGCCTTATTGTGCCCTTTTTGCCTTTGCCGGTATCTCTCAAAAGCTGTATTTGTGCTCTAATTTGTGATAATCTGCCCTCTACTTTTTTCGCCGCCCGCTCTTTCTGCTCTGCAAGTAACCCCTCTTTCGTAACCTTGCCTTCTATGTCTATAACTTCTCCTGCAAGAATGGCCTCCCTGAACGCCTCATGCCCTTTTTTGTTCGATTCTATTCGCTCCTCCATTCTCCGCATGCTTTCGGTATGGGCACGCTTAGTTCGTTTACCAGAAGGCGACAGTTGTCCGTGATCTAATACACTAAAATCGTCCACAAAGCCATGTGCCCTTGCAAATGTTGTGAAATTGTGTTCAACAGGTTCAACCGCCTCCTGAGCCTTCACAGGCTTGACCCCCGGTTTCGCTACCTTGGCAAGAGGTTTGACCACTGGCGCGGCAGCAGCGGGCTTTACCGGGCCTTCTGGCAGGGCTAATCCCCGCCTCTTGACAGCCTGCACCACATCAGGCGGGATATTCTTAAGATAATTCCGGTAGGCGATAAGAAAACGCCGTTCCCCTTCGCGGGCTATATGCTTAATTGCAGCTTTTTGTGTCAATGTCATGTCGCGGGCACTCATGCCTGTCCGGTCTTTGACAAAACGAAGAACCTGTTTGGTAAAATGGGCCTGTGGGTTTTTCCTGATTGTGTCCATTACCAGGGGAAATTTCCTCGTAAGGGCAATAGCAGCCTTATGAGCACCTTCCTCTACGGCTTTTCCGAAAGTCGTGCCAGCAATAGCCGACTTCAAAGGCCGGGCAGCACTACTCAGGACACTGAATCCTGCACCGATACCCATATCAACAACAACACCTTTTGCCCCCTGATAGCCATAAGATGTATCAGGGTCAACTAATTCTGCCGTCAATTTAGCAAGTTCCTCTGCACCTTTTGCGCCGCCAAATTGAACAGCACCCCGCCCGGCTTGTGCCAAAACGCCCGGACCGGCTTTCGGTATCAATTTACCTACCGTGCTTATACCTCCAATAAACTCGGCGGATTCTGACATGAAATCGGCAACCGCTCCGGGGTTATAGTCCATTGCCCAATCGACAGCTTCGTCCAAAGTCATACCATCAAGCACTTCCTGCATATCATCAGGGGCCATTTTCTTGATTAACGCAAATGCCGCATCGGGAGAATTGAGCAACATGCCTTTACCCAACTTATAAAAAATACGCAACGCCGGATCGCCTATGATATGCAGAACACGATCAAACTTTTCTATTCCAAGAGCGTCCGAAGGAAGTGGTAATCGTTTATCTAAATCCTTTAATGCTTGCCGTGTTGCAGCTCGTAATACTGGCTGTTTGCGTTCTACGAATTCAATATTTGGCACATAATTATAGTTTAGTGCGTCATCTGCTATTGATTTGGGATCGCTGGGAACATCCCACAAAACAAATGTATCGTATGCACTTTCTATCGTGTCGATGGGCAAGCCAAGGTCAACAGACATATCTATGATATTCTTGCCTTCGTTATAAGCCTCGTCTGGGGTCTGTTCAACCGGCGGAAGTTCCACCATGACAGCCGCCTGATCCCAGACAGAGCCTTTTTCAACTACGGGCTTTTCCGCTTCGTCCCAAATACTCATTCTTCGTATCCGTCCTCGGCGGCAAGACGCTTGGCTTCCTCCCTGTCCCCGCCGGTTATCTGCAAATATCTTCTGGCTATTTCAACAGTCAATTTCTTCTTTGCGCCAACCTTTTTCCAGCCTTTGGCTTCTTGCTCGGCAACCTTGCTTTGTGCTACTTGAAAGATAGCGCCCTTCTTATTTACCATTCGGACCCTTTGCGTTATCTTTTTCCCAACAGCAATAGCTCTGTCGAGCGGGTCCTGCCTATCTTCCCTCAACGCTTTCGCAAGTTCTTCATCAGCACCTTCACGTTGTTTTAGTCGGGTTTCAATCACTTCTTCTTGTCGTTGGGCTTCTGCATCGGAAATCTGGAATGTTGCCGCCAGTCTGCGGCCTTCGGGATATATGTCCGCAATCTTCAGCGTATCGCCTTTGGCTGCTACTAAATCAAACCATGCCTGTTGGAAGTCGCCAAGATGTTTATATCTTACAGGAGCATTTGCAACGAAGCCCAAAGAGTCGGTCTTAAGTAATATACCTTCTGCGTAGATATTTACCTTAGACATCATCTGCCCATAGCCCTGTTCGTACTGAGCGTTGATAGCAGTAACAAGTGGCTTATAATCCTTCTCGTTCAAGGTAGGCTCAACAGGATTCTGCGGATCACTGTAATCGCCGAATCTTGCAAAGTTTGCTCTGGCTAATAGGTCATCTCTCGATACCGCACCTGACAACATAAGCGGAATCTCTTTGTAAAACTGTGACCTGGCCCTTGTGTTTGTGATTATATCTTCGCCGTGTAATTTGCGTTCGGTTTCCTTAATAGATTTTTGCCACATCGCCTCTTGTTCGTCCTCATCCAAAGACGACTGTTCAATGAATGTTCTTATGTCCGTCGAAGTAGAGCCGTCCGGCAAAGTAACTTCGCCTGCATTGATAGCGTCATATATTTTCCCTCGGTCCGCTTCTCTCTGCACATCGCGTTTTTCGTCCGATACTACCTTTTCGTGTCTGAGCCTTTCACTAACATCTGTAAGTAGACTCTTAATATCGTCTCGACTTATCCCTGATTCAATCAATTTGGCAGTAGTAGCGGGGTCTCGTAATTCTGCCTCTGCCGCTTCGTAACCGCTTGCTGCCGCTACCTGGAACATTTTTGCTTCGAGATTAACCTTCAATAGTTTTTTCGCAGCATCAAGCATTATCGCTTCTTCGGCTGCAAACCTGGCGGTGGCAAACTCTTTAGTGTAGAAACCAGTGGACACCATATTCTCATAGTGTTTCTCCAAGCCATCTATGTCCCCGGATGTCATAAAGTTTTTGATATGAAGCTCTGATGCTTGAAGCGTCTGGCGTGTCCGTATCGCCACCATATTGTTCTGCGTCTTGGCGAAGATGAGGTTCTTGTTGTTGAGCATGAAGTTTTTAATTGCCTGCCTGCCCGGCTCAGTAACAGCCTTTGCGCTTATGGCTTCCAGCCGTTGTATCATTTTGTTGCGCTCGTCTTCCAATTCCTCAAAAGGAGCGCCGGGTTTGCTTTTGACGAACGTACTGAAATTCTCAATCTCAGTATTCACCATGCCCTGAAATTCAGCAATCTCATTAGCAGCCATAGAATTGACGAGCTTATCGAATCTTGCACCGGCAAACGTAGCAAGAGCTTGCCCTGCCTGCGCCAACTCCGCACCTTCGGCAAGATCGAAGCCCGGTTTGGCCTGACCCACCCTGCGCGGTGGTAGTTCCCTTCTCTGAAATAATTGTACTTCGCCCATACCTGCTCCGGTAATATATTCAAACTAATTCCAACCGACACCTATTACGCCACCGCCACCGACGCCCGCTATAACAGGCATCGCTCCGCCCGGCCCGAATGGACGTGGTGCGTTTGCCGGACTTGCATTTTGCAAATTGTAATCATCGTTTGCCTCGCTGACGAAAAGCGGATCGGACGTCAGGTCTTGAAAGCCTAATTCGCCAAAAATGTCGGTGGGATAGTCAGTAGTATTATTGTATAGATGATTAAACGCCGCAAAAACTTCATGGTCAACCCCCGCGGGGTTATCGATAAAGTTAGTGCAGTTGGCAGCGATATTATTAACAATGTAGTGGCCCCAGTTGGACCCCGAACTAGGCAACGTGATACACGTAAGCATGTTTTCAAAGGTACAATTCGCAACCACCATCGGAAAGGTTGTAGTGGTTTTTATCGCACCGATACCGGCCCCGTCATAAACGATGGAATTTACAATAGAACCATAACCCACCGCAAAGGCTCTTGACGCAGTATCAGACGTACTGAGTACTGCACGGCAGTTAATGATAGTGGCCGCCGAACCCATATTCACACAAATAATGTTGCCTGTTGCTCCCGTACAAAGAAAATCGCAATTATCATAAAGACCGTACATATTTGTCGCTGTCGCCCTACTATTGCCACCCGCTGTACTGGCGTTTTCAAATACACAATTTGAAAATATCTGAAAACTGGCACTGCTACTGCCAACTAATCCAGTATTGCTGACGGAATTGCCGGTAAAGTACAAACCGTCAACATGAATATAGTCTTGATTGAGTATGAATTCTATACCGGCATTAAGCGTAATCTTCGGCATGTGGTTGTCAGCTGTCTTGAGCAGATAATTCGCTATCGACCCACCTGACGCGGTGGTACGCGTTGGCACTACCCTGACCCAACTTGAATCAACGCCAAGAAATCGCAACATTGTCAAAGCAGTGCCACCACCACCGGAAAGTGTAACATCACCCGCAAATGTCTCATCACCCTTAATCAGTACCTCGCAGTTGACAGAACTTGCATCGGCAAGGTCAGTATTTACAATATTTGCCAGACCGTTAATCGTACCGCCAATATCGATATCGCAGGTCGTATCGCCACTGTACGCAACAGCGATAGTAACATTCTCATTATCTACAAATGTTACCACGTAATAGGCGTCTGCATAAGTTGCAGCAAAATCAATAAGAGCAATCGTTCCCGTTGTAACAGCAGTTGTGGCAGCGTGATTTATGTTGAGCTTTGATCCGGCGTTCGCTGTAGTAACATTAACAGCATTCACGGATACGATTGCCGCACCTGTACTCGTATTAAAGAAATCAGAAGGCGAGCCGCCATCCCATGCGCTCTTTGTTGCAGCCCCGCCATTTGTTGCAGCAGAACTTCCGCCTGCGTCCCAGGAAAACGAGACAAAATCGACACCTATCGCACCGAACGCCACTCCGCACAGTAGCAGTCCAATTATGAGTATTACGTTTGGTTTCATTATATCTCCTTTTCTAATCAACATCAGCGTCAAACCATCCGGTTATTGCCATTTGGACATATTCAGGACTATCGGCTGTATCAAAATCAATAGCAATAGAATGATCATGCTCTATCGCTGCATGAGTAATAGTAGTATCACTTGCGTAATATACACCAGTACCATCAGTCGCAATCTCAACAGCATCGACAGTTGTTATAGCCGTGTAGTCGGTTTGGCTGGTAAGTTCCTCAATCTCAAGACTTACATTATCAGTATCAGACCATGCCTTCCACTCGACTATCGTAAATGTCATGCCGGTAGTATTATGCCATATCGGGATAAGATCGGCGGCGTCTATGCTTGCAGGTGCTATCAAAGTAAAGTTTAAGGTTTTTAACTTTTGACCTACAGGCCACTGGTTCGTACCGTCATACGCCCTGATAATTACATCGCCGTTACCGCCTGGATTCTCGTTGGCACCATCGGTATCGTTCGATATCTCACCAGTAGCATCAACATCAGGGTCCGTACCGTTTGGTATCTCAACCGAAGTAGCACCACCAAAATCCATAGCACCCGTCGAAGTAATTCCCGTCATACCACTGAATACACCGGCATTACTGACATCCCAATTCCCGGAAGCAACCGAAATCAAATCACCTCCATCGCCAAATCGTATCTCGTCGGTTCCGTCCGATACCTGGCTGATCGTCGTAATCCCACCGTCAGCAGTCGCAACATTCAAATATGCCGCCGCATCAACAGCCAGCTTGATATTCGGTGCTGTAATATCAGCGATAGTATCGGCGACAGCGCTAAGCGTTCCGTCTGTACTCTGATTTATGTACGTACCGCTATCGCCGAATTGTAATTGGTTATCAGTTGTGCCGGTAAGCAAGACACCTGTATCCGCTACATGGGTCAAGAGCACATCCTGCCCTTCTCCAAGTTGGATTTTGCCGCCGTCATTAAGAAAGAGATCATTCCATTCCGCCGCCGTAGAACCTATGTCCTTACCAAGGGCAGTGATAGTACCGTCAACTATGAAGGTTCCACCGTCCGTTGTGAAAGTATGATCGGTCACATCAACTGAACCGTAGTCGAGATCAACCGCTCCGACAGCGTCAAGGCCTACTGAAGTATTCACTAATCCTGTAACAGTGATAACGCCGGAAGCTATCGTACCAGCGTTTGTGATATTACCGGAAGTGTCGATGTCAATGCCATCAGAAGCTACAGAGAAGTTATCGCCACCATCGCCAAGTACGACAATGCCAGTAACCCCAAGAGCGGCTGATATATCAAGCCCGCCAGTCAAGAGCCCTACTGCCTCCCCGCTATTGCAGACCAAAGTAATATTGAAATTATCTCCATCCTCGTATATCGTAAGCGTTCCGGCATCGTACATAGTCAGATTGCCCGCCACTGTCGTAGCAGTTCCTAAAGTAGTCGCACCGATGATATTTGCAGTACCGTCAACAACCAGGTTAGTACAATCGAAATCTCCGGTCCCTAAGTCGATATCTATACTTGCATCAGCTACTAAGCATTTGTTCGCCGATGCCGTGCCATTAGTGATACCGTCCAGTTTCTCAAGGTCAACCTCACTCATATCAGCCGCACCCATAACGATGGATGTTGTAAAAGTGGGCGACGTAGCGAATACGCTTAACCCCGTACCGGTCTCATTAGTCAGGATTGTGAGCAGTTTTAACGACGTGTCTATCGTATCGAACAGATTGAGAACTGTGATTTTTTTGGAAGTAGTCGCCCCGTCTACGATATACATTATATCGCCATCGACTACATCTGTTAATTCCGTCAGAGCGGTAGTTTTTTGGTCAGCAGCATAAAGTACTGATGAAAGCAATAATAAGATTATAATTAGCTTTTTCATTTTAACCTTCCAGCAATATCTTATCTCCGGTTTCAAGCAGGATAAAATCGCCTGTTTCAAGTAATAGCATTTCTGTTGACGCCCCGCCTACCATAAGTGCTGTTAAGCTTCCGTGAACAATGTCGGCGTCATTACTATTTGTTGTGTTTTCCATCCAAAGACTTATTTGACTTCCGTCGATCAATTCCCTCATGCACGTTCCCCCCATATTCCCTATATCAGAATTATTGCTGATAGTCCTATGGGCTTCGCATCTATTTCTCACGAAAGTCGTAGTATTAACCGCCAACCCTGCATGTATTTGTGTATTAGCGGCACCAGTAACCATTTTGAAACTTAAATTCCAGGTTATATGATATATACCCGACTTTCCAATGGTCAGATAATGTTCCGTTCCGCCAGTTGGGAATGTAATTAAGTTCAAATCTCCCGCCAACCAGCCATCCTCTGCGGAGGTTGTACCATCATCTTCTACTTCAGTAGGCGTGTTTAGCGTAAGTGCTACAATTATTGATTGGGTACCATCAACATACATGTGACCATAAGGTATTCCGGTACCAGCTCCTGTCCAAAACGTATCGCCATCGGCTTCGACGGTGAACTCACTGGTAGTAAACGACCCCGTACTGACATAATCACCCGTTCCGGGGCTAATATCTATATCGGCCCCGGTTAGATTGCCATTCAGCTCGACATCAGCAAAGATTTGAACTTTACCTGCTCCAGTTGTTTGTATTCCTATATTCCCTCCTTGTTCATTCTTCCAAAATAAATCATCATTACCTGAACTATTATTACCAAGA
>SDBS01003646.1_pt1 | contig 15123 bp, 9 predicted proteins | sample 2277091 | NCBI WGS metagenome assembly SDBS01 (sample SAMN10404972, study PRJNA504765) | marine sediment metagenome | isolation source: marine sediment core GS10_PC15, 163 cmbsf | place: Arctic Ocean: Southern Knipovich Ridge | collected 2010 | reverse complement strand
GCCTTCCTGCAAGTTAAGGTTATAAATGTCGAAGTATTCTGTAGATATGCCCAGCAATTTGGCCTGTTCACGTTTTCCTGCCTGGACCACATAGCTGTTCAGTGCTATTTCGGGACTGAGGCGGTTGACCGTGGGTAAAATGTCTTCTATTGCTTCTGCATCCTTCAGGCTGAGTCCGGGTGAAAATTTGACCTTCTGTTTGTTTTCACCATTGCCGTTTTCTGTGCTTTCTCCCTCTCCGGCAGGTGTAACGATCGGAGTGATCACTATATTATTTACGCCTACCATCTTCATCTGCTCGAGGATCTCCTGCTGGGCACCATTTCCGATGGCAAGCATGCTGATCACCGCACCCACCCCAAAGATGATACCCAGTCCCGTGAGAACGGACTTCAGCTTATTAGTCAGGATGGACTCCAGGGCAATGACTATATCATGAAAATAACGTTCCATTTACTCTGTTGTTTGGGTTATCCATTAACTATTGCCAGCAGGCCGGGCTCCTACCTGTGGCCGCATCCCGCGCCGCTGGGTCCTCTTCAACTGTTCCTCCTCCAGCTGTTTTTGCATCTCCTCTTCAAGCCTTTTCTTTTCAGCTTCCTTCTGCCTGATCACCTCCACCAGTTCCAGCCCGGTAAATTTCATCTCATCAGCTCCCTCCGGCACTGATAACAGGACCCTATCCCCTGAATCCAGTCCCGCTTCAACAATGATCTCATTCTCATTCGACTCATCCAGTACGACTACCTGCCTGGTGTTGTTTCTTAGATGGACATAGGTCATACTGTCATTCGAATGAACGGCTTCCAACGGGATGTAGAGGACTGAATCATATGTTTTGGTAATAATTCTATTACTGGTTGTCATGGAAGGCCTGAGGATGGGATCGGATTCGTTCAGCTCAATAACCACTTCAAATACCTTGGCATCTGTATTGGGAAGCTGTTCCCCGATATTGGCCACTTCTGTGACCAGTCCCGTGTATTCTTTTTCAGGAAAAGCATCCACACCTGCCCTGACTTCCTGTCCCACTTTAATCTTGCTGATATCAATCTCATTTACATAGGTCCTGGAGACCATGGTGGACATATCCGGCAGGGTAGCCACGGTCAGGTCCCAGGGATTTATCTCGGAGCCCACAGTTCTTTTCTGTCCTCTCCAATCTCTTTTGTATATGACCATGCCAGGAGCTGGTGCTAGGATAATAAACCGTTGCAGCACATCCTCCATTTGTGCTTTTCTTCTTCGCTGCTTGGCCAGGTCAACCGTGACCTCAGTCATATCGGCATTGTATTGCTGGACCTTTAACTTGTAATTTTTTACCGCCTGAATATAAGCCCGTTCTGTCTTATCAAGGCTGATCTGAGCCGAGCGTATAGTGGCGGGTGGTTCGAACTGGCTCTGCTCGAGGGTGATCTCTGCTTCCTCCATATTAAAATTCAGGTTGATTATTTCATCACGAAGCATCCTGAGCTGGATTGTCGTATCTAGTTTGGTTTTCATATATTCTGATTCCCTTACTTCAAGTTCATCGGATATGTCCTTATAGGAGTTATCAGCCTCGGAACGGTCAAGTGTCGCTACATAGTCCCCTGAATCAACAACAGTTCCTTCCGCAACCAGGTCCTGGATCTTGATGTTTCGGATCCTGAGCTCCCGACTTCTCAAAAGTAAGGGAGCCATAATATCTGTAGAGGTTTGTGCCTGTAATTCGCCTGTAACGGCAACCAAGATCTCGAATTTTCCCTGCTTAACTTTTGTCTCCAGCGGTTTGGCGGAATCGTCTTTGGATGCCAGGGAATAAATGATCGCAGCAGCGATAACCGCAACTAACATGATCAGGAATACCAGGGTACGTCTTTTCATTATATGGTTTGTATTATCAAGTAATAATGCAATAGAATCCGCTAAATTAGACTAAAAATCCCGGATTTGGTTTAATCAGGGTGAGAGCTTATGTTAAAAAAGATTAAAAACCAGCCTATTTGAGGCCTGAGATCAAATCAATTACCTGTTTTGCCAAGCCTTCGGCCACGGATTCGGAACCTGCTTCCGTATAGATCCTGATAATGGGTTCGGTGTTGGATTTCCGAAGGTGGATCCAGCCCTCGGGAAGGTCAATTTTTACACCATCTTCCGTATTGACCGGATAACCTTCATATTTATCCTGCACCTTCTCAAGGATCAATTCTGTGTCAGTCCCAGGTTCAAGCGCCACTTTGTTTTTAGATATTGTATATTCCGGGTATCTTTTCCTTAATTCACTCGCTGTACATCCCTGTGAGGCAAGGAAGGTCAGGAACAATGCGGTACCTGTCAGGGCATCCCTGCCATAATGCATCTCCGGGTAGATCACCCCGCCATTTCCTTCACCCCCGATCACGGCATTGTTTTCTTTCATTACCCGGACCACATGCACCTCTCCCACCGGGGAAGCAAAGTGCTTGCATCCATATTTTTCCGTGACATCCTTCAGGGCCCTGCTCGAGGACAGGTTGGACACCGTGTTGCCGGGTGTTTTACCCAGGATGTAGTCAGCCACGGCTACCAGGGTATATTCTTCCCCGAAGGCCTGTCCCCCTTCATCTATCATGGCCAGCCGGTCAACATCGGGATCTACTACCAGTCCCACGTCAGCCCCATGATCGATTACTGCTGCCGACAATGCCCCGAGATGTTCCGGCAGGGGTTCGGGATTATGCGGAAAGATTCCGCTGGGCTCACAGTACAGTTCCACCACCTCGGCCACCCCTAATTGCTTCAGCAACCCCGGCAGTATCAATCCACCTACAGAATTAACACAATCCACGACCACCCGCAGTCCAGCTTTTGTAATAATCTCCGGATTGACCAGTTCCAGCTCCAGGATCCTGTCGATATGCTTCTGGTTATAACCGGGTACATTGGTGACCTGCCCGATATTTTCCACCGGTGCATAATCATATTTTCCTGCCTCCACGATATCCAGGATCCTTTGCCCTTCAGCGGCAGAAATAAATTCTCCCCGGCTGTTCAACAGTTTCAGTGCGTTCCATTGTCCCGGATTATGGCTGGCCGTAAGGATGATCCCTCCATCAGCCTTTTCCATCAAAACGGCGATCTCTACCGTAGGCGTTGTTGCCAGTTCCAGGTTCAGCACATCCACCCCCATGCCCATTAATGCCCCGCAAACCAGCGTTTCAACCATCTCTCCCGAGACGCGGGCATCCCTTCCAAGCACAACCTTGAGGTCAGGCTTGCCCAAAGACTTCTTAATCCAGGCTGCATAGGCAGATGTAAATTTTACGATGTCCAAGGGTGTAAGGCCATCTCCGGGATCCCCGCCGATGGTTCCCCTGATGCCGGAAATAGATTTGATCAGTACCATGACACAAAGATGCTAACAACGCAAGAATTTTACAATAATCGAGCCAGTCTTTTTCGAACACCAACAGCGTAAAAAAAATCGTAAATTTGGCCTTCATGAAGAATAAATCAAGTTCGGGGAGGCATCAAGCTCCCCAAAAGGTCAGGCTGAACAAGTTTATTGCCAATACAGGTGTATGTTCACGCAGGGAGGCTGATACATTGATACGGTTCGGGTCCATCCAGGTGAATGGCAAAACCATCACCGAACTTGGCACAAAGGTTGGCCCGGGAGATGTGGTCACCCATAACGGAAAGAGACTGCAGGGAGAAAAAAAGGTATACATCCTCCTGAATAAGCCAAAGGATTGCGTTACCACGGTGAAGGATACACATGGCAGGAAGACGGTCCTGGACCTGGTCAGGGGCTGTTGCCCCGAAAGGATCTACCCGGTGGGCCGGCTTGACCGCAACACCACCGGGGTCCTGCTGTTTACCAATGACGGGGCATTGGCGGAAGCACTGACACATCCATCCTATAATCGAAAAAAAGTCTACCATGTCTTCCTGAACAAAAACATGAAAACCGGTGACCTGATGCAGATAAGTAATGGGATTGAACTGGAAGACGGTTTTATCAGGCCTGACAGTGTCCAGTATGCTGATGCGAAGGACAAAAGACAGGTTGGTATGGAGATCCATTCCGGAAGGAACCGCATAGTCAGGAGAATTTTTGAACATCTTGATTACAGGATCGAGAAACTAGACCGTGTGTACTTTACAGGATTGACAAAAAAAGGAGTCTCAAGGGGACACTGGAGACATTTAACCGACAAGGAGATTGCTATGCTCAAAATGTCTGTTCCCGGGAAAAGCAGGAAAAAACCATCACAGGGCCAGCCAATCTAATCAGGGATGCGTAGATCAATGAAAACCGGTATCATATTGCTGCTAAGCCTCTGTATCCTGACACTGGTATCCGGGCAGCAGATATCGGGACAGCCAGAACCTGTCCGGGGACAGATCATTGACACAAGGACCCGTCGTCCGCTGGCCTTTGTGAATATCACCTACCTTGCATCTGGACAGGGAACGGTTTCCAATATCGATGGAGCATTCAGTATTTCCTCTTCACAGGATATAGATTTCCTGAAATTCAGTTATGTGGGCTATCATCCCAGGTTTATTGCAAAGGAGGATATCCGGCCGGGTGAGACCCTGCTTATTGAACTGGACCGGAAAGCCTATGATATAGCCGAAGTGACTATACTACCCGACATTAACCCGGCCCATCGCATCATCCGCCTGGCCAGCGACAACAGGAAGTTGAACGACCCGGAAAAACAGCGGTCCTTTTCTTACACTTCCTACAGCAAGATGTATTTTACCATGGATATCGATTCCATGTTCCAGGCAGGACCAGATTCACTGGAAAGTGAAATGGACAGTTCCCGGCAGGACCTGGAAAAATTCCTCGAAAAACAGCACCTGTTCCTGATGGAGTTCGTGAGCGAACGAAAATTCAAACCCCCGGATAAAAACAAGGAGGTGGTTACGGCTTCCAGGGTTTCGGGGTTCAGGGACCCTTCATTCACCTTGCTGGCTTCCCAGATCCAGTCCACCAGCTTCTATGATGAATTGATCATGATCTGGGACAAAAAATACCTGAATCCCGTCAGCAGAGGGAGTACACGTAAATACCTGTTCATCCTCGAGGATACCATGTTTACGGAACAAATGGACTCGCTTTTTGTGATCTCCTACTGTCCGCTGAAGGGCAGGAATTTCGATGGACTGAAAGGTATTCTCCATATCAACTCCAGGGGATATGCCATACAGAATGTGATCGCGGAAGCATCAGAGACAGAAGGAATATTCAGGATCAGGATCCAGCAGAAATATGATTATATTGAGGATCAACAATGGTTCCCTGTCCAGTTGAATACAGATATCATCCTCAGTCCGAAGAATGCCGAGGCAAACGGGAAGCCGGTAAAACTGCTCGGGATAGGTAAAAGTTATCTTTCCGACATTAAGCTTGACCCGGAATTTAAAAACAGGGAATTTGACCACATCGAGCTGGAAGTGGACGATGCTGCCCACAAACAGGAGGAGAACTACTGGTCACAGTACCGGGTGAATCCACTGACCAGGAAAGATTCCAATACCTATCATTTTATTGACAGCGTGGGAGAGGAAGTGCATCTGGACCGTACCCTGAAGATTTTTGAGACTTTTGCCTCCGGCTATATTCCCATCGGGTTCCTGAACCTTGATTACCGCAGCCTGATCCACTGGAACCAGTATGAAGGATTCCGGTTCGGCGCTGCTGCAGAGACCAATGAAAAGTTAGCATGGTGGTTCAGCATCGGCGGCAAGGTGGCTTATGGCAGCAGGGATAAAAGGCTGAAATACGGGGGATATCTAAAATTCAACCTGAACTATAGAAAGGATGCATGGCTCAAATTCAAATATGACAATGATGTTGTGGAAACCGCCGGTTTCAGGTTTCTTGACAAGCCTCCTATAACTTCTTCGGAAATATTCCGCAGCTTCCTGATCGCGGAAAAAGATATCATGGAGGAAAAAGCCCTTGAACTACAATTCCCTGCATTGCGGTATGTGAAAATCAATACTTACCTTTCCCAGGCCACCAGGCTGGTTACTTCTGATTACCGGTATGTGGTGAGCACACCGGAGGGAGAGCAGGAGACGGATCGTTTCCCCATCACCGAAACGGGCGTTTTACTGAGGTATGCATACAAGGAAAAATTTCTTGAAACACCGAGGGGGCACAGGTTGTCTCTGGGTACCAACTACCCTGTGCTTTATGCCAATATTCGCCTGGGACTCCCGGTACTGGGAGGTGAATATGAATATGCAAAAGTTGAAGCCAAGATCACCAAGACCTTTGTCAGCAAATCACTCGGGGACACAAAAATTGCCCTGGCCGGAGGCTGGGCTGACAGGAGCCTGCCCTATCCGCTGCTGTATGCCGGTATTGGAAGTTACGGCATATTTACCATCGAATCCGAAAACAGCTTTGCCACCATGCGGCTCAATGAATTTGTTTCCGGCAGTTTTGCCAATATCCATTTCCAGCAGGATTTCGGCAAACTCCTGTTCAGCCGGGGACAGTTCCAGCCGGGGATCGTACTGGCCACCAGTGTTGGATTTGGACAGTTTACCTATGATCCCAACCATGTTAACCTCGACCAGGAATCTTATGAGAAAGGCTATTATGAATCCGGAGTCCTGTTCAATAATTTATTGCGTCACTGGTTCATTGGTTACGGGCTGGGGGTATTTTACCGGTACGGTCCTTATTCACTTCCCAAAACAATTGATAATTTTGCATTTAAATTCACCATACGCTTTAACCTGTAAAACATTATGTCACACAAGGCAGGATTTGTAAATATCATCGGGAAACCAAACGTGGGGAAATCCACCCTCATGAATGCCATGATCGGTGAAAACCTGTCCATCATAACCTCCAAGGCCCAAACGACCAGGCACAGGATCCTCGGTATTGTAAACGGGAAAGATTTCCAGGTTGTTTATTCAGATACACCTGGACTGATAAGCCCGGGGTATAAGTTGCAGGAGTATATGCTGAAATTCGCCCGGTCTGCCTTCACAGATGCCGACATTATCCTTTATGTGGCAGATATTGAAGACAGTACGGAGAATGCCGGGGAGATGACAGGCCAGCTGAACCAATTAAAGATCCCCTTGCTCATCCTGATCAACAAGATCGACCTGAGCAATGAGGGACAGGTAAGCACCCTTATCAATGATTGGCAAACGGCAGTACCTGATGCGACCATCATTCCCATTTCAGCCCTTGAGAAATTCAACCTGGAGAAAATATTTATGCTGATACTGGAAAGTTTGCCGGAATCCCCGCCATTCTATCCAAAAGATGAATTGACGGATAAGAGTGAGCGGTTCTTTGTATCAGAGATCATCCGGGAGAAGATCCTTATGAATTATCAGCAGGAAGTACCCTATGCGGTGGAAGTTGAGGTGGAAAGTTTCAAGGAATCTGACAAGATCATCAATATTCGTTGCATTATTTATGTGGAACGTGAGTCGCAGAAGGGAATCCTGATCGGACACCAGGGACAAGCCCTTAAGAAAGTAGGATCAAAGGCCAGGGTTGATATGGAGAAATTCTTTGAAAAGAAGATCTTCCTGGAGATGTACGTAAAGGTTAAGAAAGACTGGAGAAATGACGAGCGGATATTGAGACAATTCGGGTACAATCCCAAATAGTAAAAAATCATTTATGGGAAATATAGTTGCCATAGTAGGAAGGCCGAATGTAGGCAAATCCACCCTCTTCAACCGTTTGACAGAGAGTAAAGAAGCCATTGTGGATGAGATAAGCGGGGTGACGCGGGACCGCCACTACGGGAGGTCAGAGTGGAATGGCCGGGAGTTTTCGGTCATCGATACCGGGGGCTATGTAACAAATTCCGAGGACGTTTTCGAGAAAGAGATCCGTAAACAGGTGCTGCTGGCGCTCGATGAAGCCAGCGTTATCCTATTTGTAGTTGATGTGGAAAGCGGCATTACCGACCTGGATGAAGCGGTGGCCGGTATGCTTCGAAGGATAGACAAGCCTGTATTGCTGGCGGTCAATAAGGTGGATAATAATATGCGTAGCTATGAGGCGAATGTGTTCTATAAGCTGGGATTGGGGGAGATATATACCATATCCTCCATCAACGGAAGCGGTACGGGAGACCTGCTTGATGTCCTGGTCGATAATTTTGCAAAAGAGGAAATAACCGAGGAGAAGGAAGTCCCAAGATTTTCCGTAGTCGGAAGACCCAATGTTGGAAAATCAACCCTGATAAATACCCTCATCGGGGAGGAAAGGAATATCGTTACACCCATTGCCGGTACTACCCGTGATTCCATACTGACCCGGTACAGTAAATTCAACCATGACTTTTTCCTTATCGATACAGCGGGACTCAGAAAAAAAGGCAAGGTATCGGAAGACCTGGAATTTTATTCCGTACTGCGTTCCATACGGGCCATAGAAACGGCAGATGTTTGTCTTTTGCTGATCGATGCCACACGCGGCATAGAGGGTCAGGATGTGAACATACTGCACCTTATCATCCGGAACCGCAAGGGAGTGGTACTTCTGGTGAATAAGTGGGACCTGGTCGAGAAGGAGACCAATACCATGAAGGAATTTGAAAAGATTATCCGTGAGAAATGTGCCCCTTTCCAGGATTTTCCCATAATTTTCATTTCTGCCATCAATAAACAAAGGATATTCCGGGTACTGGAAACAGCCATGGAAGTTTTCCATAACCGCATGCAGAAAATACAGACTTCCGTCCTTAACAAATACATGCTGGAAGCCATCGAAGCACACCCGCCACCTGCCCACAAGGGAAAATATATCAGGATAAAGTATGTCTCACAGCTGCCGACACATGCCCCCACTTTTGCCTTCTATGCGAACCTGCCCCAGTATATCCGGGATTCCTATAAACGCTACCTGGAAAACCGGATGCGTCAGAAATTCAAGTTGACCGGAGTACCCATACAGATCTTTTTCAGGAAAAAATAGGTTTCCCCGAAAATAATGAAACTAATATTATTTCGTTGTAAATTTACAGGCATAATTAAAGATTAAATTGAAACGGATATTATATACCATGGTCATTGCGACACTGGCACTGGCTGGCTGTCCCACTCCAAAGACACTGCCCGATGTACCGAGGGTCGAATTCAAGAGTTTTATCCTTGAAAAGAAGATCAATGCCCTGAACCAGGAGATCCTGACCGGAACCCTGACATTTGATTTTGAGGATGGAGACGGAGATATTGGGTTTGAAGCTTCCTTCGACAGCATTAATGCGCCGGATTCAGTAAAATACAATCTCTTCCTGACCCTGCATGAAATGGTCAATGGCGTTTACCGGGAAGTGGATACCTCTGAACTCCCGACCCCTCCATACTACCGGATCCCGCCACTTGACAGAGAGGGACAGAATAAAACCCTGAAGGGAGAGATCAGCGTGGATATCGAATATTTTACCATCGAATATGATACCCTGCGGTACTCGTTCTACATCCTAGACAGGGCATTCAACAGGAGCAATGTGGATACCACCAATGAGATCATTTTTATAGATTGGAAATAAACCCGGACTACCTGAAAGGATGGTCAGGCCAAAGGGCTGGTCAGATTTCAATGCCCATGAACAATACATCATCCACCTGGTCATTGTCCTCCTTCCAGATCTCAAAATTGTTCTTGATGTAATTGTATTGTTCCTCCATGGTTTTCTCATGAATATCCCTCAACATGTTCTTTACACGGACCATTTTGAATTTTTTACCCAGTGGTCCGCCAAACTGGTCGGGATAACCGTCCGAGAACATGTATATTTTATCCCCCTTCATCAACTGGTATTCAAAGGTTTCAAATACCTTGTCTTCCTTTTCGTATTGTCCGCCTACAGAACTCCTGCTACCCCTGACATAGGTCTGTTCACCTGAGCGGTAAATGATCATGGGCCTCATAGCGGAAGATATTCGCAGGAGTTTTGTCTTCATATTGATTTCCGAAACAATGATATCCATTCCGTCATTGGATCTTTCCGCTTCAATATTCTGGTTCAGGGCAGACATGATCTCCTGGTCAAGCATCTCCAGCAGGGATGCCGGCGAATCAACTTCTTTCCTTGCCGTGATATCTTTGATCAGCGTCGTACCGATCATTGACATGAAAGCGCCGGGCACACCATGCCCGGTCGAGTCTGCACATATAACCATAAACCTGTTATCATCCATCTGGTCATACCAGTAAAAATCACCACTCACGATATCACGTGGCTGGTAGAATACAAAAGAACCTGAAAAAGTCTCCTGTAGCTTACTGATAGGAGGAAGTATGCTCGCCTGTATCCGCTGGGCATAATTGATACTGTCCGTAATGTCCTTGTTTTTGATCTCTATCTCGTCTTTCTGCATGACTACCTCGCGGGTCCTTTCATCCAGCCTCTTCTGCAGGATCTCCTGGAATTGTCTGGCCTTTCTTTCCCGGTATTTAATTATCACCAGGAAGAAGGATATAAGCATCAATATGGCTATGGTAATGAACCACCAGGTCTTCCAGATGGGGAGCTTGACCCTGAGCCTGAATTCAATGGGGACTTCCGTACCGACATTCTCGCTGTTGTAGGCCATGAGCATGAAGGTGTAGTTCCCGTCCTCGATGCGCGGGTACTGTTCATAAACCTTGCTTGTCGGATCGGACCAGTCATCATAACCATTCAGTTTGTACTGGTAGGTCACTTTCTCAGAGGCTGCATAATTCAATCCTATCCATTCTATCCTGACCTTATAAATGCCATAGGGCAGTACGATGGGTTTGGAAAAATCATATTCCTTATCCTCTATATTCACGGAGATGATACTAGTTAGCGGCGGGGTCAGGTTCCTCCTTTCCTTCTTCGTGTCAAACTGGACAAGTCCATCCGAAGTGCCAAACAGGACAACTCCATCCGATGTGACAGCCGAAGCATTCGGCTCGCAGTCCCCGTTTATCCCGCTCTCAGTCCCATAGGTTACAACAATCCGCCGCTCAAGATCCAGCTTGCTCAGTCCAAGCCTGTGTCCGACCCAGATATTGCCCTGATGGTCATCCACGATACTGTAACAGGCCGCGGACTTCAGTCCATTGTAAGTGGAATAATGCTCCAGGGTGTCAGCCAGGAACTGGAATATCCCGTCATTGGCCGTGGCAGCCCAGAGGTTCCCATATTCATCTTCTGTGATGGAAATGAATTCAAGAACGACCATTTGCTCCGCTGAGATCGCATACTCCTTTTCCGTATTGACAGATACAATACCGTTGCTGCGGGTAGCGATCCAGGCATTTCCCTCGGAATCTACAAATACATCATTGATCTTGTTGTGGGGTATCCTGGGACCGATTCCGAAGCGTTCCATTTTACCCGTTGCAAAATTGATCGAAAATACACCATTATTGGTGGCCATCCATATGATCCCGCCCGCACCGTCAATGGCATTCACAATATTCTCAAGTGAGTTCTGTGATATAAAATACCTGGAGATCACCCCCTGTTCCACATTCATCCGGTAGAGGCCGCTGTTGCCTGTACCAATCCACAAATAACCGTTTTCGTCCTCGAACAGGGCCGTGATTTTATCCTGCGGGAGTCCGTTGCCAGGGCCGAATTCCTGCATGGTGGACTGCAATCCTGTATTATATCTGACCAGCTTGCCGTTCCCTGCCATCCAGAATCCTTCTTCATCAGTAAGTACAGCAGACAGGGTAGTCCCCGTCTGATCCTGGTAATCATGGAAGGTGAATGCCTCATCGAAAAGCCCGGCCAGTCCGTTCCCGTATGTACTGATCCAGATATTCCCTTCCAGGTCCTGGAAAACCTCCGTAGTATATCTGGAACCCAATCCGTTGTGTTCGCTGAAATTGACAAATTCCGTAATGGTCATGTTATCCACCCTGACTGCCAGTTTGTACACGCCTTCCCCGCGGGTGCTGAGCCAGAGGTAACCGTCCCTGTCGACCATAATGGACATGATGGATGTATACTTTAATATGTCATCATTCCCGATCTTTTCAACAGAGGAAGAAGCGGCATCGTTTTCATCAAGTTTCAAGGCATGAAGCCCTTCATCCTGTGATCCTATCCAAAAAAGACCTCCCTGACCATCATAGACAATGTCCGTGATCTGGGTACTGGGGGCGGCTGAAATTTTTGACTGGTAAGTGATGGTATCAGCAGTAAAATCATAGCCATAGAGATGCAATCCGTCAAAGGCCCCGACGAGTAATTGTCCTGCCGGCGTAAAACAGATAGAAGAGATCAGCTTCCGCTTGAATGGTTCCTGGATAATCTCCACACCATGATCTTCACCAATGATGATCAGTCCCTGGTTCTGGGTGGCGAACACAATACGCCCGTCCGGATCTTCCGTAATATCATTGATGGTGCTGGTGATCTTGTCTCCCGTATTCATTACCAGGAACTTTGTGCCGTCATACAAAGTTATGGAACCATCATTATGGCCAAACCACAGGTTGCCTTCTGAATCCCGGTAACTCTTTTTTACAAAGGCATCAGGGAGGGAATCTGCCTCAAAATCCCCGTCAAATTCAAAACCGTTGTACCTGCACAAGCCCTCTCCCGTACCCAGCCAGATGTATCCCTTCTCATCCTGGTTTACAGTATAGACAAAAGGATGGCAAATACCGTCCTTAACCCCGTATTGCCTGAATTTGTAATTCTGTGCATGCAGGGAAAAAGCCGTTACAACGAGGTAGAGGGTGAAGCTCAGGAGGAGGAATACTTGCTTCATTTTGAATCCGGGTTAGCTGCTAATTTGATGACTTTTTCTGTGAAACGCCTATGGAATATTTATACTTCGGAACCCCGCCAATGGGAATTACGAAAAAGGGCATATATTCACCATATTGGTTTTGTACTGTAATGACCACATTATTGTTACGCACGGCAGGGGATTTTTTCTTGTGGAATTGCAGGTCCAGTGATTTTGTGGCCTCCCCTTCCAGCACGGCAAATTCATCTTCGCTCCAGTGGTCTTCACCTGAAACTGAACTGATCTGTCCCCTGCGAGCATAGGAAACGATCCTGATCAGGCCATCATTGTCCCAGTCAAAATTCCGCTGTTTTACAGATATGGCCCGGTCATCCACGAAAGGATAGATATGGGAAACCTCATTGGGATTATTATGCATCCTGAAGGAGTATTCATAGGCAAATGCATTCCCTCCTTCCACATCCCGGTTTTTATCGGGATCAGTGGTAAGAAAGAACCTGTACATGTTCCCGTCATCTCCTTCCACTCCTTCCACGATGATCTTAAAAACATACTCCTGCCACTGATCTACAAACTCGCCTTCTGTCGGATTAAAGGGCCCGAATGTATACCAATCGTTATCATATCTGGAATCATCGCCAAAAGATTTAAATGCCAGCAGGTTCCCGCTTTTATAATTGCCAACGGGATTAATGCCTTTGGCATCATCCGGCTCCCAGCAATCTTCTCCACCGAATATCTCAAAGGTTGTTTGGGTATCAAAAACACCATTGACCTCATCATGGTCCCCTCCACAATCCGGGTCCCAGATCCGTATATAAACGGGATCTGTATATTCCTTCGGTATCCTGAAAAAGAAAGTCAGGCTGAAATCATCATCCCCCCAGGATGTTTCTGCCCTGTTACCGAAAGTCATCAGGTAAGGGATGTTTTCATCACCGGCAGGTACAGGCTGTGCAGCTGTATTATGGGCAAAACTGACCAGCAGCAAGAGGATAATATTTCTTGTTAAAATGTACAATATTTATCAGTCTCTGATATCAACGGGCAAAATCCGTGCAAAGTATTTATTCCACACTAAAATAGTCAATGATGATAATGATCACTCATTGATTTATCAACAGTTAGCATAAGCGGATCAGGTTTATTTACGGAATGCGGAAGAAAAAGTTTGAGACATTTCATAAAATGGATGGACCCGTGGGATTTGTGGCATTAATTCTCCTCTCTGACAGCCGTTATGCTTCCCTCCCTCGGAATCACCACAATTTCCTTGAATGAACAAGCCTTTTGAACCTCTTCGGGCGTATCAGCAATGCTGGTAACTCCGAGGCGGACATTATATTTGCCGGGCTTATGCCAGGTATATGTAACCGTTGAATCAGAGACCCGGGTCAGATCCCCCATGTCCCAATAGAACCGGTCGATCTGGAAATTTTCCAGGCTGGTCCTGTTCCCGTCAAGCGCTATGGTCTCATTTACATATATAGTGTCGGGTGAGGTAATATACACCTGTTCTATATTGACGATATTCAACTCATAAGTAGCTTCGTTGAACATCACCTCCCCTGAAATCATATCAATAACATTCAACTGTATATTGTAATCACCAATGCCACGGAAACAATAGTCAACTGATTCCTGCCGGAACCTGTTGTCTTCAATCAGCCACTCATACTTGAAATTCGTTGTATCCATGTCCATTGTCCCCGCCTCATAAAAGGTAAAACAATAATTATTTTCCTCTTGCAATTTACAGGAATCGAAAGCAGGGACATCCAGATTGAATTCATAGATACTGTTGGTCCGCGCCCTTTCCCTGTTGGACGTAAGATAACCCTGTGTATGAGCGGAATCGAGGGCTACAAAATAGCCTTCATTCCGGCGGGTGTTAAGGGGAGCAGGCAGGTTTACAGGCGTGATCCACTCACCGTCTACATTTTCTGTATAATAGATATCATATCCTCCCTGTCCGGGATGATCATTGGAGGAAAAGTACAGCCGCCCGTTTTCATGGTATACCGGGTATATCTGATGCCTCCGGGTATTGACTGCGGGTCCCAGGTTAACAGGATCTCCCCATGCATTCCTCCCCATCGTACATACATAAATATCAAATCCACCCTCACCACCAGGCATATCCGAGGCAAAAAACAACATGTTCCCATCTTCACTCAGGCTGGGATGGATCAGGTTTACTGCAGGGTCATTATGCTGGAAAGGCTGGACACCTGTCCATTGTCCACCAGCATACCCGGCATAATAAATTCCCGCATTGGCCATGGCATTCTTGCTCCCTGCATCATAATTCCGGGTAAAAAACATGCGGTTCCCCCTGGCATTAAAGGTGGCCCAGCCATGGTTGATATTCACATCTGTCAGTTCATTGGCAAAGATCATGGGTTCTGACCATTCATC
>SDBS01003645.1_pt1 | contig 15126 bp, 15 predicted proteins | sample 2277091 | NCBI WGS metagenome assembly SDBS01 (sample SAMN10404972, study PRJNA504765) | marine sediment metagenome | isolation source: marine sediment core GS10_PC15, 163 cmbsf | place: Arctic Ocean: Southern Knipovich Ridge | collected 2010 | reverse complement strand
GACAAGTAGTTACTGTCCTGTCCGGCTATCACGTCAACTGATACCCCAGGTTTCGGAGAGGAACTTCCAGTTGACGAAGTAGTAGAGAACAAAGGAAACCAGGAACACAAGTGCCAGCACGAATGTTCCCGGTGCCACAATCTTGCCGATGCCGACTCCTTCGTAACTGGTAATCGGTTCGGCAACTAATGGTGCCGCAGACTTCTCTGTCAGGCTCTTGCGCTTGCCGAACAACAATGAACCGACAATGATGACGCAGAAAGCGGCGCCACCGACAACGGCCATGACCACCGAGATTCCCATGAGGCCCAACAAGGTATAAGCGGTCTCCGGGAAGTTATGGTTAAACGCTGCGCCTGCGAATGACATATCCCAGTGACGCCTTGGCACTCCCAGGGTACCGGCCCCCATCATGAACACGGCCACCCCCGACATACCGATAGCGAAGATGTACGGCTGCCACCTGGCCAGCCCACTCATGATCAGATCGCGCCTGAACAATACCGGTACCAGCCAGTAAGTCAGGGCCATAAAAGCCAGGGTCGTACCGATGGCGACGGTGGCATGGAAGTGACCCGGGACATAGAGGGTATTGTGAACAATCAGATTGATTTGCTCGGTACCCATGACCACCCCTGAGATACCGCCCAGGAATCCAAACAGGACAAGCGACAGGAACATGCCCGAAAACGCCGGGTTGCCCCACGGGGCCTTGCGTAACCATTCGAACAGGCCCTTGTTGAAACCGCGCTTGCGCTGGGCCGCTTCAATGGAACCCGGTACGGTCAGGCCATGGATCATGCTGGCCAACACCGCCAGGTACATGGCGTAACTGGTATTGAAGATTTTCCAGGTAGAGCTGACACCCGGGTCTACCAGGATGTGGTGGGCGCTAGCCAGTTGCAGAAATACAATATACAGCAAGAAAGCCCCGCGACTGACCTTCTCTGACAGCGGTTTGGCGCCGAAGGCTACGGCAGCGATCGCATACCAGACCGCTACCATGGCGGCCATGTTGATCTGCTGTGAGGAATGGCCGAAGGCCCACCAGATCACCCGGTACATGAGCGGATCAATATTGCTGATAAACCCTATTGAGAATAAAAAAGTCGGAATCAGGATAATCGCGCCGGTAGCGATGGTGAATATAGCAATGATGGCCGCCGTCAAGGCTCCGAAAGTCACTAACGGTAGTGAGCCCTCATAGGTTTTCTCTTCTTTGGCAATGACCAGCGTCCCCAGGAACACAAAACACCCGAGCAACGCGCCGACGGCAAACAGGATCAGGCCCAGGTAAAACATCGGGTCCGCCGACATGGGTACGTAAGAAGTAAACATGACGCTGGAGTTGCCCTGGAATACGGCGACATTGTTCATGATTGCGCCGATCAGCATCATAGCGAAACCAAGCCACGCAATGCGCGGTGTCGCCAGGCGACATCCCAGCAAGGTTGATGAGCAGAAATACAGTACTGCCATCTCAAAAAAGAACATCCAGTAAATCAGGACATCAATACCATTGGCAGTCAGCACCAGGTAAAAGACACAGGCACCAAGCAGATGAACGGCCGGCCAGCGAGTGAGGCCAACAAGTAAACCGAGAACTCCGCCAACCAGCAGGAAGACAACGGCAATGACGGCGTTGGCTTTGATTAACTTTTCTGCCGGTTTATGGAACAGCAACCCGGTATCGGGACAAGTACGGAATTCACTAGCAATGGCCATTTCGACTCCCAATCTATAATTTATTCTTTGACGTTATTCTGTGACGTAGATCCTGCCCACCATTTTATGATGGCCAATACCACAATATTCGTTACAGACCACCGAGTATTCGCCCGCCTTGTTGGTGGTGAGGGTCACCACCATCTCGTAGCCCGGGAGCACCTGTAAATTGATGTTAGCGGGTTGCAAGGAGAAGCCATGCTGCCAATCCATGGAAGACAGGTGAAGGCGATAGCTCTTGTCTTTTTCCAGTTCCAGAACAGGCCACCAATCCCACAGTCGCGCAAGCATGTAGATGTCGCTGCCTGCGGGTGGGCGCACCACCGGGAAGTTACGAACGCCGTCGGTGCGAACAGTATATTGGTCCACCATGGCCTGGACCTTCTTCTGGTAGGCCTCGGGCGTAGTTTTATAGGCCTCGTTCGACAGATTCTGTTTTCCATAGACATGCCAATAGGGCATCATGGCAAACATCAAGACGGCCCAAAGCAAGGCCAGCGCGATCCACAGCAACTCGACCTTCTCGATAGGTTCTTTCCACCACAACCGATCTGACGGTGGCATTAATGCGCTCATAGCACTTCCTCCTGACCCGCTTCTTAGCTATTACGATTATTTGGCAATGGGAATGTGGATGATCTCCATGATTCCCCAAACCATATAAAATACCGTTGGAACAACTACACCGATGAATAGCAACAGAAAAGGGTTATCAAGCACGCGTTGCATAACCGGTATTTTCTCGTCAGCCATAATATTTCTCCGTTGATACTTGTATTGATATCGAGTGTTGCCGTTTTCACCGACTCCACCCGTAGTGCCACTTCGCTGCCATCACAATCAGTGGCACACCTAAACCAAATAGAAGGCCAATGTGCAGCGTGTGGTAGTTTGCCTCGCCGCCCAATAAACCATTATTAAAACGATATTCAATTGATCTATGTTAACTCCGCGCCAAAGTCCGCAAGGAAATCCAATAGCGAAGCACGGGGTTACAAAGGATTGGGGCTCCATGCCCTTTTGTGGCATTCTCGATAAGTTGTGTTAGTGGTCTGGATACCGGCTCCGTCTGGCTCCTTTTGTTGTTTTTTTTGATTCAGGGTTTCTGAAAAACCATGGAAAACAGAAGTCGACAATTAAAATTTTTCAGTATTCTGGTTTTTGCATCCCTGCTGCTAGCGCTGGCGGTGGTGGTGTTAAGCGCATACATAAGGCTGGGCGGTATCGGGCTGGGTTGCGGGGACTGGCCCCGTTGTTTCGGACAGATACCGGTGACAAACGATGCCGGCACTCTGCCTACAACCCTGGCTGGCGTTATGCACCGGATAACGGCAAGTCTTTTGGGCCTGCTGGTGATGACGATTACCGTACTCGCCATCCGCCATCGCGGTCGTACGGGCACCGGTCTGACAGTGCCATTGCTTGCATTCGTTCTGATCGCGTTCCTGTCGGTCCTTGGTATTAATACACCCGCCTGGCAAATCCCGGCGGTCACACTGGGGAACCTAGCCGGCGGCATGATGTTGCTGTCTCTGCTGTGGTGGATGGGCCTGCGTTCCCTGGTCAGCGAAACAGTTACAGGAAACATGGGGAGTAAATTCAGACCCTGGGTGCTGGCAGGGACAGGAATCATAATGGTGCAAATCGCGCTGGGGGCCTGGACCAGTGCTAATTTTGCCGGCCCTGCCTGTTCAACACTCCCTGCTTGTTCACAAGACTGGGCATCTCTTTCGCAACTGTTTCAGGGATTCGACCTGTCACGTCAACTGGCTATGGATACCCAGAGAAAAATAATTATTGATAACACGCAGGCAACTCTGCATATGGTCCATCGCATAGGCGCACTGCTAACGCTGCTGTACTTTGGTGGCCTGGCAGCATTGGCTTGGCGCCGGCACAAACACTTGAGTTCTGCCTGTATCGCAATCCTGTTTTTGTTATTGGTCCAGGCCGGTCTGGGAGTAATCGCGATAATGACGGAACTGCCGCTATTGCTGGTGACCGCACACAATGCGGTAGCGGCTGTGTTGTTACTGGCAGCGGTCAACCTGCTTCATCAGCTGACACCGAAACAGGTTCGCTGAATGCTTGCTATTCAATTTTGAAAATAATATAAAAAAGGAACCGTGCGTAATAAGTACTTCTTCACTCCAAAACGTTTAACTGAAAATAGACTGATATATTACTGGAATCATCACAGCATGAATGCCCCCGCCCTAAAGCTAGCACGATCAGCACAGGATGCATTGCTGCAGAAATATATCAGCGAGTTGGCCGCAGATGCTTAACAATTGTAAATTCAAACCAACTTAATACTGTACATACTATATTATAGGTATATGACCTGTGGTCCGGGCGACCTGTAACAGCCGGAAATACGATCGAGTGGCGCGCGGGAACTGCTTCGGCAATTTCGGACAGGGCTATTTGAATTAAGTGGAATTGGCTAACAGCGGGGGATAATACAGAAATGGGGTAATTGTGCTGCTGCGCGACGACTACGCCGGAGGCTGTCCGACGTAATCGCAGTTAGAGGCCGTCAGGGGCGGGACAATTCAACACTGCTCCCAGGGAAGACCATCAAACCGCCAGCCACCGAGCTTGCTGCGCTGGTGTTTTTCATCGAGTTCGCCTTCGAAACCCCGGATCACGTTGCAAACCTCGGTAAAACCTTCTCTCATGAGCAGTTCACCGGCCTCCAGCGAGCGTTTGCCGCTACGGCAAATCAACACTACCGGTGCTGATCCAACATTCTGTAAATGACTGAGCCCGCCCAGCAGCACCTTCCGTACGTCTGTCGCGAAATGCTCGTTTATCTTCCAGTCCGGTTCATCGATCCAGGGGATATTGATCGCCCCCATCGGATGACCAATAAACAGGAATTCCATGTTGGACCGCACATCAATCAGCATCGCACGGGGATCTTTTTCTACCAGGTCATGGGCCTCGGTAGGTGATAAGGAATTAACCACTTCCTTGCTCATTTTCAGCTCCTCACAGGGAAATCAGGGCTAACCGCGCAAGAATTCCCCTGTCCAGTAATTTATCTGTTCACACAAGGGTTTACGTGGCATCTTTCTCCGGTACAATGCGCCTCTTTTTCGCCCAAGACAAGATATCACCGTGATAGAAAATCTGCGCAATATCGCCATCATCGCCCACGTCGATCATGGCAAAACCACCTTGGTGGATGAGCTACTGAAACAGACTGGTACGCTGGACATGCGTAGCGGCGAGCCCGATCGCATTATGGACTCCAATGATCTCGAACGTGAGCGCGGCATCACCATTCTTTCCAAGAATACAGCGATCGAGTGGAAAAACTATCGTATTAATATAGTAGACACCCCTGGCCACGCCGATTTTGGCGGTGAGGTCGAACGCGTGCTCAACATGGTCGATTCCGTGCTGCTGCTGGTAGACGCTGTTGAGGGACCGATGCCACAAACACGGTTCGTAACTCAAAAAGCACTGGCACAGAGGCTACGCCCCATCGTGGTCATTAACAAAATAGACCGTCCCGGTGCTCGCCCTGACTGGGTGCTGGACCAAACCTTTGACCTCTTTGACCGCCTCGGCGCCACCGATGAGCAGTTGGATTTTCCCATTGTTTATACGTCGGCACTGTATGGCTATGCCTCGCTCGACGATAGTGTGCGCGAGGGTGATTTTGAGCCGCTGCTGGAGTGCATCGTTAAAAACGTTTCTCACCCCGATGTCGACCTCGACGGTCCATTGCAGCTTCAGGTCAGCAGCCTCGATTACAACAGCTATGTCGGCGTAATCGGCATTGGTCGCATCCGACGCGGGCGCATCAAAAGTAATGCCCCGGTGACGGTAATTGGTGAAGACGGCAATACCCGCAATGGCCGCGTATTGCAGATATTCCGCCTCATGGGTATCGAGCGCAGCGAGATTCCCGAGGCCGAAGCCGGAGACATTATCGCCTTTAGTGGCCTGGAGAAACTTCATATTTCGGACACTATTTGCACACCCGATGCTGTTGAGGCCTTGCCGCCACTATCGGTGGACGAACCAACAGTTAGCATGACTTTTCAGGTCAATACCTCGCCCTTTTCGGGACAGGACGGCAAGTTTGTGACCAGCCGCCAGATCCGTGATCGCCTGAATCGAGAACTGCTACATAATGTAGCGCTGCGGGTGGCAGATACCGAAGATCCGGATAAATTCCGCGTATCCGGTCGCGGTGAACTGCATTTATCCATTCTCATTGAAAATATGCGCCGCGAAGGCTACGAGCTTGGCGTGTCCCGGCCGGAAGTCATCATTCATGATGTCGATGGTGTTAAGCATGAGCCCTTCGAGCAAGTTACGGTGGATGTCGAAGTAGATCACCAGGGAACAGTAATGGAGAAACTGGGCCTGCGCGGCGGAGAACTCAAGAACATGATGCCCGATGGTCAGGGTCGTGTGCGACTGGATTACATTCTACCTTCACGTGGACTCATTGGTTTCCGCACCGAGTTCCTGACCGCCACCAAAGGCACAGGGCTAATCTATAGCGTGTTTGATGATTACGCACCTATGAAGCCGGGCAACTACGGTCAACGACTCAATGGTGTTTTGATTTCGAATGGCCCCGGTAAGGCATTAGGTTTTGCCTTGTTCAACTTGCAGGAACGCGGACGAATGTTTATTGGCCCGGGCGAAGAAGTTTATGAAGGCATGGTGATCGGCATTCACTCCCGCGAAAACGACCTTGTGGTTAACCCGCTCAAGGGTAAGCAACTCACCAATGTTCGCGCATCGGGCACAGATGAAGCGATTACGTTAACACCACCAATTCGCCAGACACTTGAACAGGCTTTGGAGTTTATTGATGACGATGAGCTGGTTGAAGTAACGCCTAATCATATTCGTTTACGCAAAAAATTCCTGAAAGAAATTGAGCGCAAGCGAGCATCGCGCGCAGCAGTGTAATTTCAATAAAACAGTTAGCGTATGTGCGTTAAAGATTGCGCTATGAGAAATCTGTAAAAAAATATACAATCAACTGACAATAAAGCAGAAAACCCGGGTAACCACTGAAAATATATATCCAACCGCAATGCAAACATCAGCGGTGACGAGGTAACATATAAAACAGAGACCGAATTGCGAATTCGGCATAGTAGTAGGGAGAAATTTTATGCCAGAGAAAAAACTCACTTATGTCGCCTCTTCCTCGATTCATGGAAAGGGCCTGTTCGCAAAAATCCGTATCAAAAAAGAAATCTACCTTGGCACATACACGGGCCCCGAGGCCAAGCGCAACGGCTCCCATGTATTATGGGTGTACGAAGACGATGGTAAGGTTATCGGTCGTCGTGGCCTTAACAAGATGCGCTACGTTAACCATAGCGATAAACCCAATGCCGAGTTCGACGGATTTGACCTCTACTCCACCCGTCGAATCAAACCTGACGAAGAAATCACAATCGATTACGAACCTTTTTAATTTATTGTTCTAATCGTCCATTTTCAACCAACAACAATCACAAGCAATATTCAGAGGCCACCCCGTACCTCCGATTCCGCACATATTCCCCCTGGTTTCAAAACGACCCCAATAGTATATTCCTATAAGGAATATTAATATATTCTAATTCATTTGAATACATCTTAAGTGATAAGTATTATCGCGCCGAATTCAGACGGCTTAGCCTGTCGTCTGCACATCAATACGTTTTGCATCCAGCTAGTACTGTTCCAGTCAGGAATATTAAGCTGACCGCACTGCCGGGCCCCGGGATGTGCGCCTATCAGCTTTGCGCTCTGTGATCCCTTATGCAGCGCACCTGACTTGATGCGCTGTACTTGCGACGAAACTGATTTCCTGGAGATCCAAATATGATCGCTCTGGCGGACGAAGAAATTACCCACTCCCAGCTAGCACGACCCTCCGTCAAGCAAGTAATTGCCGCGGGAATTTTTGCCTTATTTGCTACCTACATGGCCTGGATTGTTCCCACGGTGGAGATTGCCTGGGTGAGTGTCATCCTGGTTCTGACCATCTATTTATTTGCCTTCGAAGTGGTGGGTGTGGATGTTGCCGCGGTCTCAGTGATGGTGTTGCTTGGTCTAAGCTCACTACTGGCACCAGTCATGGGGCTGGAACAGGGCCTGGTCGACACGCAGCATCTGTTTGATGGGTTTGCCTCCAACGCAGTAATGTCCATCATCGCGGTGATGATTCTCGGCGCTGGCCTCGACAAAACGGGGCTAATGACCAAAGTAGCTGCATTTATTCTCCGAGTCGGTGGCACAACGGAAACGCGCATCATTCCAATCATTTCCGCCACGGTAGGAATTATTTCTTCGTTCATGCAAAACGTCGGTGCCGCCGCATTATTCTTGCCAGTGGTCTCGCGCATATCCGCACGCTCAGGTTTACCCATGTCACGGTTGCTGATGCCAATGGGCTTCACTGCCATACTCGGTGGCACCGTGACTATGGTTGGTTCCAGCCCGTTGATCCTGCTCAACGATCTGATTCTGACTTCCAACAAGGCGCTGCCCGCCTCCCAGCAGATGGATTCATGGGGCTTGTTCGCGGTTACACCCGTGGGGTTGGCCCTGGTGGCCACCGGCATCATCTACTTCGTATTGGCGGGTCGTTTTGTGCTGCCGGCCACAAAAAGCGAGAGCAGCACCAGTGGTACCGATCCCATGCAGTATTTTCGTGATGTCTATCACGTTGACTACTCCATGAGTGAAGTAGTGGTGCAGGACGATAGTGCGCTTATAGGCAGACATCTGGATGACGTGGAAACCTTCTCTCGAGTTCGTATTATTGCCAGTAAGCGTTCTGGCGAAGAGACCCGGGTTGGGCCTGGCACCCTGGCTCGCGACACTGAGTTCCATGCAGGTATGGTGTTGGGAGTGGTTGCAGATCCCGCAGACCTCGCTGCCTTCGTGGAAAATAATAGCCTGAAAAAACGTAAGCAACTGCGTACCTTCGCCGATGCGCTTGCTGCCACCAAAGCCGGCATTGCTGAATTGGTAATTCCTCCGGGTTCAACATTGATCGGTAAAAGCGCCCGCGATCTCTGGATGCGCAAAACCTATGGCCTTGCCATGGTGGGGCTGCACCGCAATGGAGAGACCCTGCGCGAGGGTGACGATATTCGTAACCTGCCCTTTCAGGCCGGCGACACTCTGGTGGTGCACACACCCTGGGATGTACTTGCAAGACTGGAGAAGGATCGAAATTTTGTGGTGGTGACAACCGAGTATCCCCACGAAGAAACACGTCCGCATAAACTGGGGTTCGCGATGTTTTTCTTCGCGATTGCATTGTCCCTGGTCTTGTTTACCGACTTGCGCCTGTCCGTGGCTCTGCTCACCGGCGCCATTGGCATGATACTGTCCCGGGTGCTGACTATCGAAGAAGCCTATGAAGCAGTGAGCTGGAAGACTGTGTTTCTGCTGGCATCACTGATCCCGCTGGGACTGGCGGTAGAAACCAGTGGCACCGCCAAGTGGATCGCAGAACAAGTTCTGTCCGTTGTTGGCGGCTCCCCGATCTGGGTAATCCAGGCTGCGGTAGCGTTACTGGCCACTTTCTTCACGCTGGTCATGTCCAACGTTGGCGCCACGGTATTACTGGTGCCGCTGGCAGTGAATATCGCTATTGGCGTCGGCGCCAGCCCTGCCGTATTTGCCCTTACGGTAGCCATCGCGACTTCCAATTCTTTCCTTATCCCAACCCATCAGGTCAACGCCCTGATCATGGGGCCGGCCGGATACCGTGTCACTGATTTCCTGCGTGCCGGTGGCGTCATGACCATTTTATTCCTGGTGGTTATGATGGTGGTAATGAATCTGATCTTTTAGGGGCAAAAACTATGAAGCGAATTTTCCTGCTATTTCTGTCCGCTGCCTGGTTTTTTGTCCCGGGTATCGTTCTGGCAAGTGAGTCAGGTGGTCAAAGGCTGGATCTGACTAACCACATCGTCGGTTACATGGCCATTGCGGTGTTCGTGCTAGCCTACGTGCTGGTCATGGCCGAAGAGTTCACGCACCTGCGCAAATCCAAACCGGTGATCTTGGCCGCGGGCCTGATCTGGGGCATGATTGGTTACATTTACGCATCTCACGGTTTAACCGAAGCGGCAGAAGTCGCTGTGCGTCACAACCTGCTGGAATACGCCGAACTGATGTTATTCCTTCTGGTAGCGATGACCTATATCAACGCCATGCAGGAACGCCGTGTTTTTGATGCGCTGCGCGCATGGTTGATTCGCAAAGGTTTTGGGTTCAGAAAACTCTTCTGGTTGACCGGCCTGCTGGCATTCTTTATTTCACCCGTTGCCGACAATCTTACAACAGCGCTGTTGATGTGTGCGGTAATTCTGGCGGTAGGCGGAACCAACAAGCGTTTCGTTGGCCTCGCTTGTGTGAATATCGTAGTCGCTGCAAATGCGGGTGGCGCATTTAGTCCCTTTGGCGATATCACCACGCTGATGGTGTGGCAAAAAGGCGTAGTGCAATTCTGGGCTTTCTTTGCGTTATTTATTCCTGCCGTGGTCAACTTCGTGGTGCCTGCAGTTATTATGCATTTTGCAGTCCCCAACGAGAAACCAGACGCCAGCGATGAAAAGGTAGAAATGCGCGATGGTGCCGTGCGCATCATCTTCCTGTTTCTGATGACAATTATCACCGCTGTCTCATTCCACAACTTCCTGCACCTGCCACCGGTCATTGGCATGCTAACCGGTTTGAGTTATCTGCAGTTCTTCGGCTATTACCTGAAGAAGAAAGCCCAACGCCAATTGGCGAGAGTCAATGACGAAACCGAGCATGCCGGTCAAATGGGCGATGTCGTGCCGTTCGATATATTCAACAAAATAGCGCGTGCTGAGTGGGACACGCTACTGTTTTTCTATGGCGTCGTGCTGGCCGTGGGTGGTCTGGGTTTTATTGGTTATCTGGCGGTGTCGTCAGAGCTCATGTACGTGCAGCTGGGAGCCACGTCAGCCAACGTACTCGTCGGTTTGTTGTCCGCCATTGTCGATAACATTCCGGTCATGTTCGCCGTACTAACAATGAATCCCGATATGTCGACCGGGCAATGGTTGCTGGTAACGCTTACCGCCGGTGTCGGCGGTAGCTTGCTCTCCATTGGATCAGCTGCAGGTGTGGCACTAATGGGTCAGGCCCGGGGCAGCTACACCTTCTTCGGCCACCTCAAATGGGCACCGGTCATTGCTCTCGGCTATGCCGCAAGTATCTTCGCTCACCTATGGATAAATGCCGCCTACTTCTGAGTGGACCGACCACTGGAAAGAACAAATGATTAAATCACTAAAGAAGATTTAGTTGGATGAAATACCATTTACTATTGATATAGATCAATTCCAATAGCGTGATTCTTCAGTAATTTTCACCAACCGTGTGCATCACATTAACCTCAAGAAAGGAGTATTAACGTATGTCACTCAAAGTAGGCGAAATAACCGTCCCCACAGACGACGAGGGTTACTTGATTAATCCCGACGACTGGAGCAAGGAAATAAGCGAACAACTGGCACGGAGTGACGGAATTGAACTCAATGATGAGTATTGGAAAATAATAATGTGCATGCGCAACTATTTTGATGATAGACAAATAGCACCGAGCACACGTTACGTAGCAAATTATATCGCTGAAGAACTGGGTTATGGTAAAAAAGCAAGAAATTATCTATTCAAGATATTCCCCTACGGATATGTAAAACAAGCCTGCAAAATTGCCGGAATGAAGCGTCCAAGGGGTTGGAGTACAGGCTAATATCGGGGATCAGGGGGTCGGCTCGAGGCTGCTACACCTTATTCGGCCATATCATATGGGTCGCGTAATTGGAATAACGTTAGAGTTAAATTGCGGCGCGTCTTTTTACGCCGTCAATTTTGAACGACTTGTTATATATTATTGTACTCCGCTAGCAATTCTTGCTCTCTACTACTTTTTGCAATATGCAAAAGATGTAAGAAATTAAAAATAACCCTTATATATTAAAAAAAGACCAAGCGTCCCCCAAAGAATCCCGACAACCCTCGTTAAATTTGGACGATCCATCATCTTATCACCAACACGATGCACAACTCGCGGCGCAATAATTCTAAATGCACCTCCAACAACAAGTGCCCAACCAAGTAGAGTAATAATAACCGGCCAATCCAATGCCCATATGTTGTGGGTGTTGATAATTGAAAGCCCTGCTGTCATTGCAAGGACGCCAGAGATAAGAATCAACAGCTTATCCTCTAAGAAACCCTTGGTTATTTTGTTAAGGCTCTTAGGAGAAATAATCATTGGGATTGCCAGTACAAAAATGATTGGGCCCAATAATTTAGAGATCCATATATCCATCACAATTTTCCTTCATTCTTCATATTTTTCCACACAGGATGAAGTTTTTTATGTCATCTAACGACCAAGCTGTGCGGCGCATACGAAGCGCAGCGTAGTTTGCGTCCGAACAAGCGCCTTGTTAGCGGTAAATTTGCATTTCTTTATCATAATTATCTGGATCTGGTATTGACTCCACTGCCCTGATTTCTTCAATATACTCAGAAGGTAAGCCGTGTTCTTGTGCTCCACGTAGAACGTGTTCTTTATACCAGTCACAAGGTTTCAATGAGCCATCAATTTTTGTTGCATAGTACGTTACTACCTCATATTCCTCACCGCTAGTGGATACAACTGTTACATTTTTTTCCTCATACCCATTTCCTAGCCCTTCTTTTTCATCTAATGCTGTTTTTTCGGATGATTCTATTTCAAACACAACTCCATATAAAACATCATTAGAATCATCAGTGCTGAAGGCATCGCATTTAGCAGAACCATAAATACTCTTTTTGTGAAATTTGAGCTTGTGACCATAAAGCTTGGCGACAGAAATAACTTTTGCCGATTGCACTCTATCTGTGAGCCTTCGGGTAGACATATTAGAGCCATATGAAAAATACAGTATTGTGCTCATTTTCTTTACCGCTAACGTTTGAGTTAAGTGGCCGCAGCGAAGCCAAGGTCATAACTTGAACGATTTGTTATGTTTTCACGCCGTATTATTTTTGGTGGAATAATATTTTCCTAATACGACTATTAATATACCACCAAGAACCATAGCAGCTGAAATTGTAAGGCGAAATGTGATTGCTTCAAACACAAATATAACGCCTCCCAATGCAGCAATTACTGGGACGGACAGTTGAAGAACGGCTGCTTGTGTAGAAGAAAGCCCACCAAGAGCAATATACCAAATTGTGTAACCGATTCCCGATGTTATGCCACCGGATAACAAAGCCAGGACTATGCCTTCAGATGAATAATTTACGTTATTAATTGTAGAAATGGCTAATAACACAACAAACGGAGTAGTCCTTAAAAAGTTATAAGCGGTATCCATAAGTGGACTCTTCGAGCTACGCCCTTTCAAAGTATAAATACCCCACGCGATTCCAGCTACCGTCATAAGCATGAAGCCGACAATTGATGGCGTGGTAATCTCAGGCAGAATGAGATAAATAAAACCTGTGAAAGCAATAACTACGCCGGCCCATTCAGTAATATGCAATCGTGTACCAGAAATAAGAGACAGTAATATCATTGTGATCTGAACTGATCCAAATAGAATAAGTGCGCCAGTACCTGTATCTAACGAAATGTAAGCATAGGAAAATGTTGTTGCGTAGAGAAATAGCATGAAGCCTGCAGCCCAGCTGCCTTTAGAGGATGTTCCTGTAGTGTTTCGAGTAGTGCTTATAATTATTATAAGAACAATGGTGCCTGATAGTAATCGTATAACAGTAAAACTCGATGCATCGATGGCTTCATTTTCCAGTGCTAAGCGGCATAATACTGAGTTAGCGGCAAATGCAATTAATGCCAAGCTGGTAAGAATGATTGTTTTAAATAAATAGTTATTAGTCAATTTCTATCCCTAGAAAACATAACGCCAAATTAACTCGCGCCGAGCCTTTTTCGGCGTCGATGTTTAATTTCTGGTTAGCTATTATCCTTTTGATCACAAAATATTCGATTGCCCACTACTTAAGAACAGTGATTGGATCCGTGAATAATTTTGAATTCGGAATTAGCACCTTATTCCCTTCGGCATCAAGCTCCGTGTATCGAAGGTCAATAGAAATAACAATGCCCTCGTAACCTGATATTTTTATACGGTTTCCTGTTACGAACGGTCGATATAGCAATATGAGGACGCCAGAAAGAAGATTGGAAATAGTATCTTTCAGGGCAAAACCAAGCGCAAATCCAGTCAACCCTAGACCGGCCACAAGCGCGGACACATTGACGCCTAAAGTTCCGAGCGCAGTAATAAATCCAAATATAATGAGTGTAATACTGCTTGTACGAGCAAGCATCGAAGTGAGATTTCTATCAAATTTCAATCGCTCAGCTGCTTTAGTGATTATTCTCTTTATTATTTTTGCAAGAATAAAGAAAACGACGAAAATCACTACAACACCGATTACTCTCGGCACCCAGAGAGTCGCTTCTTCTAGCAATGTTTGCACTAGATTTTCCACAGACGATTAACCTCTAATTGTTACTTGCAAAAGAATAGCTAACGCCAAATTAACTCGCGCCGAGTCTTTTTTCGGCGTCGTAGTTAAATATCTTGTTAGGCACTATTTTCATAACCAATTATAAACACCCATCAACCATTATTAATTTACTGGTGGTGGTTTTGTGTCGTAAAGCAAAAAGAGATTGTGCTTCAGGATCATTTAGAAAAGAATTAGCATTTTCTCTTGATGGAAATTCTAGTACCACTATTCTTTTCGGGTTCCAATCACCTTCCATTATCGTTGGCTCTTCACCTCGAACGATATAACGCCCCGAATGTTTGGTAATGAATGCCGGGATTTCCTCTATATATTCTTTAAATGCCTCATAGTCATTGATTGTGAAATCCAGAATTAGATAAGCGTTCATATCATGTTGACCTTAATTTGGTTGCCTAACGACTTAGCTAACGGGCGCGGTGCTTTTTACCGCGTCCGAGTTGAGTGCCTTGTTATACCTTTGTATTTCCTGCTTCCAATATGTAGCCCGAAACAAGACATACATGGCAACTAGAATATCAAATGTAATACAACCAATGGTGTACCATTCTGGAGCGACAAAGTTACCAGGGCCTAGAAGGTGAAGCCCTACATCCCATATAGGGTGAAGTAACCAGCCAATGGAGAGCCAATAAACTGAGTAACGTATAGCTGCCCATGCAAAAATACCATAAAGGGGTATACCTATTACTTCAATTAGCACCCATGTTGTATTACCCCATATAAATGCGAATACCACATAAATTATTGCGGCAATAACTAATGCAATGGCCAGTACTTTTTTCTCACCTCTTGCACGGTAAGATCTGGCATACATTAGAAGAG
>SDBS01003643.1_pt1 | contig 15130 bp, 14 predicted proteins | sample 2277091 | NCBI WGS metagenome assembly SDBS01 (sample SAMN10404972, study PRJNA504765) | marine sediment metagenome | isolation source: marine sediment core GS10_PC15, 163 cmbsf | place: Arctic Ocean: Southern Knipovich Ridge | collected 2010 | reverse complement strand
GAAAATAGTGATAAAGCAGAGAAAATTTGGATAAATAGAGTCTTTGTTTCTAAAAGAAGGGTTGAATTCCCTTTCTTATATCAAAGAGCATTTCTTTGAACTAATTGCAACACAGTCTGAATGCCAAATGAAAGACTAGGCATTCTCGAATAAAGGTTCAAAAGGTACAGGTCAGACATAGGTCCCCCACTAATCACGAGTTCTCGACCAACTACTGCTTCATAGGTTCTAGCCACAGTCTTCACTATTTCTTCCTCGGAGCTAATCATGGAAGGAAGTAAGCAAGAATCCTCCCGTCCATCGCACATCAACCTCAGCGTTCTTCTGGTTGATCTTCTCTAAGTGGTCCCTGACAATGTCCTGTACTCTTTCTTGTTGTTCACCAGGAAGCACATATATCCAACTAAGAATCTTTCCTATGTTCATCCATATGTCTCCTTGCTTCCTACCACAAACCTCACTGGACGAATTGTCTCTTCTGCAAAAACATTGTTTTGGTAGATAGAAGGAATTTCCCTGAAGGTTTTTTTCCTGCATTTCTTCAAATCTTCGATAACTTGGTAAACCCTCTTCATCATCTCCAAGGTTCTACTTATGTCGGGACAGCCTTCTTCTACCTTTATTACGGTCTCGAAACTACCTCCTCCCAAGTTTGCTATCTGAATTTCCAGATCCGTACCATCCATGCATATGGCTACACTACTGAGTATTTACACTAATTTTAACCCTTTTTGTTTTTCCAATACTGTCTGTTTTTACCGGCAGCATAATATATATATTCCCCAGAATCTCCGCTATTTCGTAGGAGATATCCTGACCATCAATTTGAACCTTATTTGGCTTTGTCTTACCTCTTAAGGGAATCATAGCAGTCAATTTACCCTTATAGGTGCTTCCTATTTGAAATTGCCATTCACTTTCGCTGATGCTAGTTAGCTCTAATTTAGTCATATTCCTCAGGTCTGTAAAATCACACCATTCATCGCTGCTCAGTATTGGCATATTATTTCTCACAGCTATGTCAAGCACCCCTTCGACAAATCTACGACTATACGTGGCAAAACTTACCGGATGGGAAGAAAATCCAACCGGAGAATAATGATATTTTAAAGAATTATTGATATTATCCCGGACTTTTTCTATTTCTAGTTCCGGGTTTTTGGTCAAGATATCTGTCACAGAGCCATCATCGTATGACTGGTTCGATTGTTGATAACAATCATATATTTCTCCATTTTGGTCTACGAACCGCATCGGCCGTGAAGAACCAGTCATATATGTATGAAAAAAGTTTAGTGCGCTGACATAGCTCACCGCCATCCTAACTGAATTCTTAACATATGTGGGAATAAGTTCCATATAGCCACGCCAGGTTCCGCAGTGATGTTGACATGTCTTAACATCTCTACCGTACCTCTTCTTAAAAGCGATGATATCTTCTGTAAGAATTTCTGCAGTACAAAAATAGGGATCTTCTTCTTTTGAATATGGATTGGGATGTGGTCCGAATGAATGCCCCCGAGCGAGATATCTCTTCACTTCGGAGTCCGGCAGTCTCGTATCCTTTACTAAGAAGAAAGTATCATGTCCATTCCTTTTCTCAACTGCTTCTCTAAGTGTCTCAAATTGTTCCGGCGTTGACCAATCATCATCGCTCCTGAGAATTATTGCACTCTTCTGGTCACATTCTGGATAATACCACCATCTGGCAATGGGGAAAGGAGAAATATACTGCAGCAAATTACTAAACAACATACAATGGATATCCGCCTGAGGTATATCTGCTCTAGCCTCATCTACATGGGCGACGAACAAATCCGATGAATGAATATCTTGCCAGTGACCGAGAGTTGGAAAGCCAATAAGATCAGTATTACCAAAACGGATTCTAGCAACACTTTTGGGAAGATCGTACAAAAACAAACCGAGTTTACCTTTGCCCAAGCTATAACTGACTATAGCTGGATATCCTTGAGGTATTCTACGATCCTTATATGTATGAGCTATTATCTCCATATTCTGCTTTATGTTCCCATAATCGAACTGTTCAACCGGCACATGACACTGAATAGTTTTCCTTACCAAAGATTTACTTACCGGATGATTTTCGTCGGAAAGGATATACGGTTGTAAACTAACCCGCTTTTTGACTTCAAGGCCTAACGCCTCAGCCAAATAGTTAGAAGGCTGGATGATTATCGCCCGGCCACCATTTCTAATAAAGGAAACAAATTTATCTATTTCAGCGAACTTGAGATGACATCTGGTTAGTATTATTATACCGGGATGGTTTACTAAACGGTGAAAATCACTATCAATATCTACAAAACTAAAATCAGTAATACCTTCGGAAAACAAAATTTCACTTACATACTTGCCGAATTTATTTTCTAATTGACTCGGCCTTATTCCGATTAAAGTTGAATAGTGTCCCATAGTCTTTCTCCTAAAGTGTATTTCATCTCTCTTTCTTCGCTTTCAATTTGTTCTGCTCCTCTTTTATCTGCCTTTTTCACATCATTGAAGAGCCCTTCAGGGAGTTTTACCCCAATGTAAGGGTTTGATAACACCCCCAAAGACTTCCTTGAAAGCCATAAAATATCTTGGTTTTCTTCATTTTTGGAGATGGCTCAATAGTCACCATCTTTCAAAAGTCTCATCCTTTCAATCCCGTCATCACGATACCCTGGATGAAGTACCTTTGAGCAAAAAAGAAAAGAAGCAAGCATGGCAGGATAACCAAAAGGGTAGCTGCCATAAGCAAGTTCCACTGGACTAAATACATACCCCGAAAGAACATTAAACCCAAGGCCAAAGTAAACTTCTTCGTGGAGCTAAGGTAAATCATGGGGCCCATAAAGGCATTCCAATTCATCATAAAGGAGAATATGGCTATGACCCCCACGGCTGGTTTGGATAAAGGTAAGATGATCTTGTAGTAAGTGCCAAATAGCCCACACCCATCTATCTTAGCAGCATCATCCATCTCAGGGGAAATGGTAAGGAAGAACTGCCTCAATAAGAAGATGTAAAAGGGACTCCCACCAAAGAAAAATGGAATAATCAGAGGTTTAAATGTGTTGATCCAGCCGAGGTAGTTAAAAAGGATGAATCTAGGGATCATGGTAATCTGAAAGGGTATCATCATCGTGCTCAAGAGAATTACGAAAAGCACATCCCTGCCGGGAAACCTCAGCCTGGCAAACCCATAGGCAACTAAGGAGGCAGAGAGGACCTGACCTATTATACAGGAGAAGGTAATAATACACGTGTTTTTCAAGAAGGTACTAAAAGGAACTTTTGTCCAGACCTCAATGAAGTTACGCCACACTGCCGGGCGAGGTATCCACTCAGGAGGGAAGGTAAATACGACCCCTGGCTCCTTTAAGGCAGTGGACATCATCCAGGCAAAGGGAATGAGCAGAACGATGGCCCCCATTCCTACAATTATATAGACAATTATCTTCCCGATCAACTTGCGAAAGCTTTTTTTAGAAAGCCAATTTATCCCCTTTTTTTGTCTCATGTTCATCTCCTCGTTGTTCCCTCATAGTATACCCAGGTAGCTGAGAATTTAAAAATGAACAAAGTACAAGCAAAGATGATGATAAACAAAACCCAGGCCAGGGCTGAGGCATATCCCATCTTAAACCACTGAAAGGCATTGTTGTATAAGTGGAGAACGTAAAAAAGGGTGGCGTAGTGAGGTCCTCCCCCTGTCATGACGTAGCCCTGAGTGAAGACCTGAAAGCTTCCAATGATCCCCATCACTAGATTAAAAAAGATGACGGGAGTTATCATGGGGATGGTTATTTTCCAAAATTTAAACCAGGAGCTGGCCCCATCTATCTCTGCTGCCTCATATAAGGCGGTAGGAATTCCCTGGAGTCCAGCTAAATAAATGAGCATTGGTCCTCCTACTCCCCAAAAGCTCATGATGATCAAAGCCGGCAGAGCCCATTTTGTGCTCGCCAGCCAGCCAAGACCCTGGATGCCAAACTTGGATAAGATAAGGTTAAAAACTCCAAACTCTGGGTTGAATATCCACACCCATAAAAGCGATAACGATACCCCTGTGACCACGGCTGGGGCATAGTAAATGGTCCTAAATAAGGATATTCCCTTTATCTTTCGGTTCATGAGAATGGCCACCATAAGCGAAAAGACCAATCCCAAGGGAACCGCAACAAAGGTGTAGATGCTGGTGACCTTGAGCGATTGATAAAAGAGAGGGTCCTCAGTGAACATCCTCTTGTAGTTTGCCAGGCCGACAAAGTTGGGGGGATTAACTATGTCGTAGTCACACAAACTCAAGATAAATGAGGCGATGATCGGCCCACCAGTGAACATTACCAACCCTAATATCCAGGGAAAGATAAAAAAATAACCTCCCAACGCTTCCCTTCTGACCATTTTACTTGATTTTTTAAAAAAGCCCATCCCTGCACCCCTTTCAACTACATAAGAAAATGAATTTTTCAATCTCAGGAAGTGGCTTTAAGCCCACCCCCTGAGATTGAATAAAAACAAATTGTCTTATCTGTGAATCCCGAATTCCTCTATCTCCTCTTCTAATATCTTGTTAACCCTTGCTGCAGCAGCCTTGCCGGCCTGCTCCGCTGAGGCCTCGCCTATCCAGACAAGATCTAATTCCGCATTAACAGCTGCCCACCATTCGCCGAGCTTAGGAGTTGAATCAAAAGCTCTACCGTTTTCAGATATATCTGTTAGCACTACTTTTATATCTATTCCAGGGTGGGTTTCAAGAAATTCCTCAGACAAGGCCACTGATTTAAGACCGGGCATACTCCCCATGCGCATCCATTTCCTCTGTCCCTTCTCTCCACTTAAATATTTGGCTAATTGCCAAGCCTCTTCTGGGTGATTAGTTGAGGAAAGTATTGACCAATCATTTGCACCACAGGATACACTTCTTATCCCTGTCCTTCCCTTAGGCGCTCTGGCCAGATCCCAATTGAACTCAGCCGACTCCATTTCCCTTAACATCCAGGTTGATCCATAACGCATGCCCACAGTACCGGTCATCCAGACATTTGGCATACCCACAAGAAGAGCAGAACTCGGGGATACCTTATATCTATTGACGAGGTCTCCTAAAAACTGGATGGCCTCAATGGCCTCGGGTTGATCCAGCAAACACTTTGTGTTGTCCTCATTTAAGACATTTCCATCATTTTGTCTGATAAAGCTTGTCGGGGTGGTGTGAATCGCAGACTGTGTTAAGACTCCATACTGATCTATTCTCCCATCACCATTGAGATCCTTAGTCAATTTTTTAGCTGCATCTAACATCGTATCCCAATCCCAGGTCTCGTCAGGATACTCCAAGCTAGCTTTGTCGAATATATCCTTATTGAAAGCAAAGGTAGAATTAGTACCGCCATACAGAGAAACGCCGTACAATCCATCCTCAAACATCCAAGGATCTACCGCCGTAGGAAAATATTTATCAAGACGGATCTCATCCCGCTTAAAATAAGGAAGCACGTCAAGGAACATACCTCTGGCTGCTCCAGGAATAACCCAATTCAAGTTACATACGGTTAAATCAGGAGCTTGGCCGCCGGCAAATTGAGTTTGCAGTTTCTCCCAATAGTTGGCTCCGGGTACCCATTCAAACTCAACCTTGATATGAGGATATAACTCTTCAAACTCCTTAATGCACTCCTTTGCTATCTCAAGGGGCACATCGTCACCATATATATAACAAACCCATCTTAGCGTTACCTTTTCCTCAGCTGCTTGAAGCCCCTGGCTTCCACTGATTAATACTAGACCCACGGTCGCCAGCATAATTAATCCTACTACTAACATCTTACCTAAATCTTTTTTCACTGCATTACCTCCTTATCTTGTTTTTCTTATAATCTTGTTTTTCTTATAGAAGATCTTTCAGTTTTAAGCCTCACCTCCTTTTTGAAGAGATTAGCAAGATGCTTTTTTCTCCAGTTGTTCTATGAGCTGATGGAGTTTTTCAGCATCTTGCTTTGCCTTTTCCTCCTGTATCTCGGTGTAAGCCAAAACCATTCGAGGGATAATTCTCTCGGCAACCGGGCAAAGAGCCCGAGGATAATGATCATAATTACCCTTGTGGCTCTGACAGTGAAAGGCATGAGCCAGGCGATCCTTGAGCACTGGATGTTGATAGCTCGGTATCTGTGTATAGCCAACGGAAACTGAGGAGAAGTTGGCTCCCTTAACGGCCTTTTTGAATTCATCAAGGCTGATTCCGTACTTCTCTCCCTCAAAGGTTGCATCCCAGAAGTAAAAGGTATCGGTAGCTCTATCTGCATCACGCTGAAGTCGTAGCCATCTACATCCGGATACTGCCTCATCATAATATTTAGCATTGGTCTTGAGACCGTCAATGTATTCGGACAAATGTTCATCAAGTTGAGCTAAGCCAACGGCTGCGGTAAGCTCGTTCATCCTGTAGTTATAATGAAGACCGTAGCCAACTGAGCCAAAGGTTGGCGCTCCTGCATTTAGATCAAGTTCTTTACTAAGTTCTTCATCATCTGTTGTGGCCATTCCGCCATCCCCTAAGGACATTTGCTTGCTTGCCTGAAAAGAAAAGGAACCAATGTCACCCCAGCTTCCTACACAGCGACCTTTATAGGTAGCCAAAATTGCATGAGCGCAATCCTCGATAACCAACAGGTTATGGCGGTGGCCAATCTCAACGATGTGATCTATCTCAGCCGGTAGTCCCCAGCTATGAGTGACGATAATGGCTTTTGTCCGCTCATTTATGGCTTCCCCAATTTTATCCGGATCCATATTGTGGGTAACAGGGTTGATATCCACGAAGGTGGGAATTGCATTATTGTAGAGAGTAGCCATGGCCCCAAAAATAAATACCGGGTCGCAGATCACCTCATTTCCAGCGCCAGCACCAGCACATACCACAGCAGAGTGAAGCACACTCATAGCGCAGTTCATTGCCACTGCGTATTTGGTACCGATCAATTTGGCAAATTTTTTCTCAAACTTGGGGGTAATCTTTCCTGACAAAGAGGAAAGGTTAGCTGAGGCAAGCACTTGTTTAAGAAGCTCTAAACTTTTTTCACCATAAGCTCGTTCTGGCATCTCTCTTTTCCTTATTAATTATCTAAAGATGGGTATCTTTATTACTCCTCCATCATCCATAGCAGATTGGTGGGCACATATACCTGGCAATCCATAACTCAATGCTTCCTCTACACCAATAGGTGAAGGTTTATCACGTGAAATACTTTCCACAAAATCCTTAACTAAAAGATACTCGGTACCACCATGTCCTCCCTTGATGCTAATTGCTGTATGTCCAGAGTAAATTGGTATGGAGATCATTTGCTTAAGATGGGGGATATCGTCAAAATAGGCCAAAGTCCTCTCTTCCTTACCATCTCGATTGGTCTCGAGGCATCCCTTATTACCATAAATTGAATAATAGTGAAACGCAGGTTCCCTCACCACGGAAAAACCAACAAGAATCTTTATTATCACACCTTTTTCAGTTTCAAAGATCCCTAATTCCATATCTGCTGAAGTTCCCATTTTTGTAAAATGTCCCTTAATTTGAAAGCCGCGAGCCCAAATACATCTGTCCTTCATCAAATAAAGCAACGGACCTAGACTATGAGTGCAATAATAAATGGGAGGCATGTTTATACGCCAGGTCTTTCCTGCTTTGGCCTCATTAACAAAATATGCTCGGCAATCATGAATATACTCAGCCTCCCCATACATAATCTCCCCAATCTTTCCATCAGTGATCATTCGCTTCCAGCATTGAATATGTGCCCAGTAACAGCTGTTTTGCGCAAGCATATACTTCGTCTTTGCCTTCTTTGCGGCCTTAAACAAAGCTTCTCCCTCTTTTATAGAATTTACTGGGGGCACTTCGCTAAGTACGTGCTTACCTGCATTTAGAGCAGCGACAGAGTGCCTTACGTGCAACGGTAGAGGAGTTGCTACTACTACTACATCCACATCTGCCTTCAGGAATTTCTCGTATTGAGTATATAAATTAGAAACGCTAAATTGCTTTCCAACTTGGTACAGGAATTGCTTATTTGAGTCACAAAATGCACTAACTTCCACATCTTTCTGTGCTTTAAAACAGTCTATATAAACCTGACCACGCATCAAACCCGCTATTCCCACTTTTAGACTCATTGACAAACCTCCCTCATAACGTATTTAATCCCAACTTCCGCCAATAGGACCTGGTTTAATTCTCTGCAAAACTCTTGCAAAGAGAAATAAACTTGTGAGCAATCTCAAATCCAGCAGTGGCATTGGTAACAAAACAGGCATATTTAACACCTAAGAATTCTTTCATCTCTTCTTCCAGTTGCTCAATTTTTTCTCCTACTGCCAATTTAGTAGCCCAGGAACCCTTTGGAGGTCACTTGACAACATTGTAGGAAGCTTTCTTATCATCCTCGAGGCCTATCTTCCTCAATTTACAAGAGCTAATGGTTATCTTGTCATTATTGGTCACTCTGTTAAAGATACGTGCACATCTATAATCTAAAGTTCAAAAGATACATCAATAAAATTTTGGAAAGGTGGTATATCCTTTAGAGTGTATTCTATCTCTCCTTTCTTTTCAATAAAGAGATACAGATTGGTTACCATATCAGTCTTTCCCTCAAAATGACATTCAATCTTTTTTGCTTCAGGAATGTATTCTACTTTTGTAAGAAGTGATTCTACCTTATTTTTGGCATAGTGGGCAATATAGCTGTAACTCTTGAATATCTTATCATATTTATAGGTAAGCCCATCTATACGAGAAAGGAGCTCATCCCACTCTCCTATGGATAAATTGGCAATTCTTTGTTCGTGAGTTAGCAAACAACCAAAAAAGAGATTGTCCAACCCTCTTTTAATATGTTCTGCCCCTCTTTCGGCTGCTTTTTTTACATCGTTATAAGGATTCTCATTCCAGAAGGGAGTGCAGCTCCAGAGAAAATCATAAGCAGGAGCCCTGGAGTCGTCTTTTTCTGAATTAACCATAGGTGAAGAAATTACAGTAAAGAAATCTGAGCACTCAGGCATAAAATCAAATATATAACCCGGAGAAGAAAAGGGGTTTGGATTCCAATTATCTGCCTCAGGATTCGAGTAACTCTTACCAAATTTATTTCCTGCCATATTAAAAATCTGACCCTTTTTCTTAAGAAAAGGCAATGCATTAATCCCTACTTCACAAAAATGAGCATTAAGGGCTTTGGAAGGTTTTATCCCCCATTGGGAGAACTTTGCATCAACACGGCTGAAGTTTTTCTCCAGTTCGGCCTGGCTGAATTCACTGCCATCATGTTTCATATAGATTAGCTTGTCGGCAAGATTTTCAGGGTCAGTAAAAGCATGCGGGGAGAACTCTGCCAACTCAGCTTCGTATTTGGACTTTATTATCTTAGCGTCTTCATTACTAATATCTTCTATAAAAAGACCCACGTTGGGAACATAGCCATACTTATTCAAGGAATCTAAGTAACGAAAATGTAAATTAGCACTATCTTTCTTTTTACCAAATAAACTGCTTGAACCGCTAGCATCGTCAATACGAGCGGTAACAAAGGGAGGCATTGCTTTCATCAAGAAAGGCTTCCTGGCTGCCCAAACTATGGATTTCCAGAAGATATCATCTAAGCCATAAGTATGGCCAAGAAACTCCCTTGAGTAGAGCCTCGGAGAAAAAAGAAATTGGACAGCTCTTCCTTTCTTGAAAGTCATAGCCAGGAGCATAGGATAATTATTTTGACCTCGCAGAAGTACATCTATATTCCTTCCCACCTGAGCTATTTTTATCGCTTCAAGCGTCCTCTTAAGATATATTATTTCATTAATCTCTCGGTTATGAGTTATATAATGGATGTTATCGCTTACCTTTAAAGAACCTGTAAGAGCAAGTTGATTTCCTTCTGAAGCAGAAAAACCAAAAATATCCTTTAAAACTGAAGGATATTCCTTAATAAATCCATCAAAATTAACTAATCCTATACCTTCTCCTACAGCCTTTGTTATATCCTCTGCATTTTTTAAGGAAAGGGAGCCTCCTAAGTATTCCTGGGGAATTATTATACCAGAGCAGGAGAGTAAATCGTCTATAGAAAGAGAGTCTTTAGACAAATCAATGACTCGGTAAGGCATACCGAAGTGCTCAAGAGCAGAAAAAGTTGTTTCTTCTAAGAAAGCATAGTTTGACTTTTTAGAGCTATCCACCAATAAGAGTAAACTTAGATTCCCTTTGCTTTGAGAACAAGATTTTTTCATCATTTTAGTCGTTCACCTTCTTTACCTTAGTGATTCTTTTCATATTATACCTTAATTGCCTTTCCCTTTTTAGCTGATTCATAGGCAGCTAAGATGACTCTTAAGTTTCTTAAGCCATCTTCTCCTTTGAAGGAGGGTTGGCTATCTCCTAGAATGCATCTACTAAAATCCTCTATCTCTGACTGATACATATTAACGGACTTTAGAGTAATTTCCTCTTCTTTAATTTCCTTTCTTTTTTGTTCTGCTTCGTAGCCCTTTTTTTCTTTTTCAATTCTCTGGACTATATAGCCAGATGAATCCTGTCCTATAGTTCCTTTGGCTAGAATACTTCCCTTACTTCCGTAGAGTTCTAATCTGTTTTCTGAGGAAGCATCAGGAATATTGAAGTGATTGTCTATTACTCCTAGGGCTCCTTCTTCAAATTTTAAGAGAACTACGGCTGTATCTTCCACGGGATAGTCCTGTACTAGATTGCCTGTATAAGAGGAAACCTCTACTACTTTGCCCATAAGCATCTCTAAAAGGTCTATACAGTGACTACCCATATCTATTAAAGAGCCTCCTCCACCTAAGTTAGGCTCTTGTCGCCAGGCTCTCTCTATAGGAGGATACCAACAGGTAAGCTGGGCTCTTCCCATTACCAGCTTTCCTAATTTACCCTCATCGAGCATCTCTTTTATCTTTTGGTGATAAGAATGATACCTCATCATATAACCTAAGGTTAGCTTCGCCTTATTTTCTTTGCAGATGGATATAATCTCTTCTGCTTCTTCTAAATTCATAGCTATTGGTTTTTCTAGGAGAATATGTTTTTTTGCCTTAGCAGCTAATAAGACCTGCTTATGGTGTAGATAAGTAGGGGTAGCAATATAGACTGCTTCAACTTTTCTGTCTCTCAACAAATCCTCTTCTTTAGCATAGCATCTTACATTACTGTATTTCTCAGCTACCTCTTTTAGCCTTTCCTTATCTATATCCATTAAAGCTACCAGTTTTGCATTTTTGGCTGGGATTATCCCCTCAGGGATAGTTCTTCTATCAGCAATACCACAGGCTCCTATTACTCCCCATTTAATGGACATAATTATCTCCTGAATTCTCCTTTTTCATCTCCTCTAAAACTCCTATAATCATTTTAACTTGCCTTTTATCTTTGCATCTCTTTAACTGATTCTATTACTGCATCAGCCATATACTCAAGCTGCTCCTGAGTTAAAGGATAAAGGGGTAGATGAGTAAATCGGTGTTGGAAAGCTTCCTCTGCGTTGGGACAGGTTTTTTCTATAGCTTTTGTATCATAGCCTAACTGTCTCATGTAAGAGAATTTATACAAAGGTGCAAAGTGAGGAATCTGAACTACACCTTTATCGGTAAGTTTTCTCTTCAAATCCTGGGTATCCCCCTTCAGTTTATCAGGAGCTACCTGAAGAAGGTAAAGATGATGAGTACTCTCTATATCAGCACTATCAAGGGGTGGTGTTATAATCCCCTTCACTCCCTCGAATCTATTACTTAAATATTCGGCCGCCTTTCTTCTTTCAGTAATGATTTTACCCAGGCGCCTCATCTGATTCATCAAAACTACAGCTTGTATCTCAGTAGCGCAGTGAATACTGGCAGCCGTATAATCTCCTTTCCCTTTTACAGCCACAACATCATATAGCCAAAGAGGAATAGGATTAGAGCCATCGAATCCACCAAAACGACTTTTAGCAAAATCTTCTCCTTCAGGTTCATTAGTTACTACTATTCCCCCTTCACCAAGAGAGTTAATGTTCTTTACTTCATGAAAACTAAATGACCCATAATGACCTACAGTGCCGCTCATTTTACCTTTATAGCTTCCCCCAAATGCATGGGCTGCATCTTCAAGGACAAAGATGTTATTTTCTTTTGCTATTTCCATAATAGAGTTCATATCTGGTGGATAACCACCTATATGTACAGGTATAATAATTTTAGTTTTTTTAGTTATTTTCTTTGCTACATCGTTTGGGTCTATATTTAGAGTGCGCGGGTCAATATCTGCTATAACTACTTTGGCACCCACCTCCAGGGGATAAGAAATAGTGGATAAAAATGTAATAGCCGGCGCAATTACTTCATCACCCTTTTTTAGGCCAACGAATTTATGGGCAATTTCAAATCCAGCAGTGGCATTAGTGACAAAACAGGCATATTTAACAGCTAGAAGTTTTTTCACCTCTTCTTCCAGCTCCTCAACTCTTCCTCCCATCGTCAATTTAGTGGCCCAGGAACCTTTTTCCCAGAGCTTTCTAATTTCATCTTTTACCCTTAGGAGTTGTTCATTATAGACTTGGGAATCATCTCCTCCCGGAATAAGAAACTTAATAACTTCCCCTATATCATCTACATTCACCTTTTCACCTACTGTTGCCCACGGGACACGAGCCTCCCCGGTATCATATCTAAAATCTGATGTCTTTTTCGTAGCCACGGTCATCCCCCTTTCTCTTGCTTTTTGTTCATTGTATTTATTCTAATCTATAGGCAATCTTTGTCCATAGAATAAATTAATTATCTTCTGGAGAAAATTACGATTCTGGAATTTCTTAAGGATATTAAGCTTTGATTTGATGGATTAGTCGGTAGCGGGTGGGGGAAAAACCTATGTTATCTTTGAAAGTGCGGGAAAAATAATTGGGGTCTTCATAACCTACTTTAAATGTAATTTGCTTGATACTAAAATCAGACTGTTCCAGTAAATATTTGGCTTTTTCCATTTTTATTTTAAAAAGATACTGATGTAAAGTAAGCCCTGCTTCCTCTTTAAACAAACTACAAAGGTAACTGGGACTTAAAAGACAGATTTTTGCTACCTCTTTTAGCCTAATTTGATGTGAGTAGTTTTTTTGAATAAAACTTTTGACTTCTTCAACTATTTTTTGCCTGTAACTAATATCCGCTTCCTGATTCTCTGACTTTAAAAAAACAGCAATTTCCTCCATTCTTTTTTTAAATCTGTCCTTTTCTCTTCTCTCGTATATAATCCTCTTCTGCTGTCCAATCAACTTTTTCTGGAGAATTAAAATGTTTTCTCTTTCTATTATATAATTAGCCACAAAAGATAGAAGTTGCACTGCTACTTCCAAAGTCTCTTTTGGGAAAACTTTAAGTTCAAAGTAAGCCTTTTTTAATTTGTCCAGGTCCACCTTTGATCCTTTTGTCTTCTCTATTATTCGATTGAAGTGCTTTTCATTTGGTGCCTCAGTTATCACCTGTCCAGTAAGAAGAGTTCCGATAAATTCGCCTTTTACTACAAGAGGGACAGTCGCGTCTATTAAACCAGCGTGACATCGGTAAATAGAAGGACTACCCTTTTCTCTTGTCCTTTTTGTTCCCCAGCTGTCTGATTGAAAGCACCGCTTCCGTCCTCCTGGAGCAGACTGAATGATTTTACAAAAAGAGGCTCTCTCCTGCGCTGGGAAGAACTCGAAATCACCTTTACTTTTTAAATCAGAATAGGAGAAAGTCATCCCTGTAGTTTTGTAGAAAACTATTTCTAGTTCTTTCAAAAACTTCTTTATTATCATTGCAGAATGTTCCAGAAACTTTATTGTTTATTTTAAATTTACAAATAATAATTGCTTTGTCAACTAGATATTAAAAGATTACTTCATTCCGTTCGCAATGACGGAATTGTACCTCTCCAGCAACCTTATTAAAATCCTTGACCAACGGTCTAATTTTAGTTAGGATGATATGAGGCAGAGTAAGACATATTTTTGGTTAAAGGAATAGTGAATTAATGCAGAATATAAGACCTGTATGGTTGGAGATTAATCTTGATGCTATTGCTCACAATGTGAGAAGAATAAAACAAATAGTTGGTGAAAATACCCAAATCATCGCTGTGGTCAAAGCAAATGCTTATGGACACGGGGCAATTGAGGTATCGGAAACACTCCTGGAAAATGGCGTTACTATGCTGGGAGTAGGTGTTGTGGAAGAAGGAGTAGTGCTACGTGAAGCAGGTATTAAAGCACCCATTTTAGTTTGTGGACTCACTACAGATGACCAGCTTGAACCTCTTGTTATGTACAACCTTTCCGCTACTGTTTGTAAGCTCAAAACAATACAAACTCTATCCAGAATAGCAAGCAAGAACAAAAAAAAAGTACCTGTCCACATAAAAATTGATACTGGGATGGGACGATTGGGAATCCCTGGTGAAGATACTCTAAATTTCGTCAAGAAAATAGGACAGATGAAAAATATAGAAATTGAGGGTATTTTCACTCATTTTGCCGCTACTAATGAAGAGGATGGAATTTATACCAGGAAGCAATTTGAGAAATATAAAAAAGCACTCCTTGAGCTAGAAAGAGAAAAAATGAATATTCCTCTCAAGCATGTAGCCAATAGTGCTGCTATCCTTAACTCATCCCGCTTCCATTTGGATGCAGTAAGGCCAGGTATAATCATCTATGGATTGTTTCCCTCGCCCAAAACTAAACGGACAGTCCAATTAAGGCCAGCAGCAGAATTTAAGACTAAGATTATCTTCCTGAAAGAGGTTCCGGCTGGCAAGAGCATAGGATATGGAAAAACTTATACCACAACCAAACCTACCAGGATAGCTACCTTGCCTGTAGGATATGCCGATGGCTACTCCTGGCTTCTCTCTAATAAGGGAGAAGTCCTGGTGAGGGGAGAGCGTGCTCCCATAATAGGAAGAATTTGCATGGATTTATGTATGATAGATGTAACTCATATTGGGGGAGTTCAAATTGGTGATGAAGTAGTCTTATGGGGAAAACAAGGCCCGGGGATGGTATCAGTGCAAGAGATAGCCCAAAGAACAGGAAATATCGTT
>SDBS01003642.1_pt1 | contig 15131 bp, 17 predicted proteins | sample 2277091 | NCBI WGS metagenome assembly SDBS01 (sample SAMN10404972, study PRJNA504765) | marine sediment metagenome | isolation source: marine sediment core GS10_PC15, 163 cmbsf | place: Arctic Ocean: Southern Knipovich Ridge | collected 2010 | reverse complement strand
ATGGCGATCCTCATACCGGCATTGAACATCGCAAAACAACAGGCGGGTTCTTCCGTTTGCCTGATGAATGAAAAGCAGTTGGTTCTGGCCTGGATGATGTATGCCGAAGACAATGACTACATCAGGTGCGGCCCGATGACGGGCATTACCGGCAGTCCCCGGTATGATTGGGTCGGTCCGCCCAGGGACCTTGTGTCAGGCGCTGCGAAGACATCCAACTTTACCGCTGAGGAGGAAATTCGCGGGATTGAAACGGGGACGATGTTTCCGTATTACAAGAAAGCGAAGCTGGTGAATTGTCCGACTGACAAGCGTTCCGTAAGAGCGCCGACTTATCCCGGATATGGCGGCACCGGCGGCTACCGAACTTACTCCCTGCCTTATCATCTTAACGCACCGGTTTCCGCACTGACCAGCAGGTATGGGTCGGCCGCGGTCGCCGAGCGTCTGGTCAGGATAACGGATCTGAAGAATGCCAGTTCTACCTACATCGTTGTCGAAGAAAATGACAATCGGGACTATAACATGGATGCGTGGGCGTTCGACCCGTATAAGTTCATCTTGATCGATACCATCGCTGTCTTTCACAACAATGTGACCATGTTTGGGTATGCGGACGGCCATTCGGCGAAAAAGACCTGGAACGATCCGCGAACGCAGCGCTGGTCCAATGAAATACGGAATGGGACCCGCTATCCTGATATGGCCGGACTGAGCGACCCCGACAATGTCGATATCCGCTGGCTGGCAACGCATTACCCCAGAAAGCATTGACATACCCCCGGTCTTGCCTCCCTGGGCGGCGGCATTCGCACGGGGACAGCAGGGACCAATCTCAACGGCAGAGGACGCGGGGGACGCAACTGGGGACAAATCACTCTATCAGAAATGTGGCGACCTTTCAAGTATTAGTATGTGATAGATGGATTCACATTGAGCTGCAAAATACCAGAATTCTTCGAAAAATCACCTCTTTCAGGAGCTGGACAACGCCCCAATTTTCAGGTGACATCATGTCTCCGAAATGTCTCCACAAATGTTGATTTTGCCAATATCAAGTCCGAATATCATAACCCCAAGACACTCTCAACCTGAAGCATATGCGTTGCTGAATCTTAGCGACAAAATTCTTGTTATTGAGAATTCCTAATCAGCCGTTTCTCACATATGAGAGAGGCTTGTGTATTGGCACACCTGTGTCTGGAAAGTTTCTATTTATTCCAATACCCTATGGCATTGTTAAAAAAGGAGTTACGCTCGCACAGTCTCTTGAGAGAGCACCATTTCTCAATATCTGGAACACTGATTGCACTCAGAAATAAGCAGCAGTATTTGTATTATGCTATCGGTCTAAATTTTAATGTGGTGCAGGTGGATTTTTTGGTTGTCCTATTTGCAGATATGAGTCAGTTGGCTAATGAATGATGTTCGAAGGTTTATGTAAGAGAAGCTATCAAGAATGATACCAAAATATAAGACATTCCCTTACGGGTATGAGTTTGAGAATTTTGAGGGACAGCCGGAGGGGAAGTTAATTCAAATAAAAATTCCTGCCAGGGTGACAATTCCGTTGAGGCAAGGATTTGGTAATGAAGTTGTTCCCATTATCGAGCCTGGTCAGAAGGTCGCAGCAGGGGAAATAATCGGAAGAGACGACGAATCGGTATCGAGCCCGGCTCACAGTTCAGTGAACGGAAGAGTAGCCCAGATAGAGAAGATAGATTATCTTGGCAGAGAGACGGGGGCGATAGTTATAGAATCTGATGGTACGGATGGCTGGCAAAGGTTGGAGGGCCATTCATCCAAGTGGGAAGATTTGTCCGCTGAAAGGATAGGTGAGTTAATTTATCTTTCCGGGGCAAGTTCGATTGGTAGAGTGGGTATACCGACCAGATTTAACAGTTCGGTAATTGGTCCGGAAGAGGTAGAGAACGTAATCATTCAGGGTGTTGGCTCTGAAGTACATAATCTTTCGCTCGACGTTCTTTTGAAAGGTGAAGAGCTATCGCATTTTATAGAGGGTTTGAAGATATTGAAAAAGATGATGGCCGGTGCCCGGTTTCATCTTGCGTTAAACAGATTGCAAAGGAGTTTAACTGAAGATGTATCGGCGCTACTGCCAGCTGACGATTGGATTAACTTTTTCACAGTGGCACGTAAATACCCTGTGGAGTACGATGAGGTTTTAACGCCTCTGTTGCTGGGGGGCGGATTTCCATATGGCTATTCTGCGGCAAATATCGGAGTAGTGGTATTGGACATTCAGGCAGTGTTGCATGTTTATGAAGCAGTGGTAGAAGGCAAGCCGCTCATTGAGAGAACAGTAGCTTTATGTGGTCCTGGTTTTAAAGACAATCCACATCTCAGGGTACGCATCGGCACACCGCTTGAACACATTATCAAGGCCAGAGCCAGGCAACATAAAGAACTACGATTCATACGGGACAGTGCTTTGACCGGCGCAGCTCTAACTGATTTGTCCTTGCCCGTTGACCGGACATTCAATACTATTATCGCTCTCTCAGAAGATACCCAAAGAGAATTTCTTGCCTTTGCCAGGCCCGGCTTTAGAAGAGATTCGTATTCGCATACTTGTCTTTCGATCTTATTCAAGAAAAACAGCGCGATGTTTCAAAAGACCTGTGGGACAAACCTTCACGGTGAGGAAAGGCCTTGTATATTTTGTACATTCTGCCAGCAAGTGTGCCCGGTGGGCATAATTCCACATCTTCTTTTCCATTATGTCGAGAAGGACGTTATTGATGAAACGCTATTGAAATACAAGATATTCAATTGTATCGAATGTAACTTATGCAGTTACGTATGTCCTTCAAAGATCCCTATAGCACAGCATATCAAAGAAGGAAAAGCGAAGTTGTACGAGGAAGGATGCGAATGTCCAGTGCCGGGTGCTGCACTTAAAGGAGTTGAAGAGTACAGGAGCGTCAAATGATTAAAGGCAGCAGGATGTACTGAGGTTGATTAATATAAACTTAAAAGGCGAAGGAATACTGAGGTACTGATATAGATGAAATTTGTCAGGCTATTTATCGACAAATTGTATGAAATCCGGGCGCTGAACAAAGCCAAACCGATGTTCGATGCTATGGACGCTGCTTTATTCGGGACGGATGAAACGACCCGAGGTACCCCACATATTGTTGATAGTATCGACACCAAAAGATATATGTCGTGCGCCATAGCTGCCCTTGTTCCGGCGGCGTTGGCTTCAATATATTTCTATGGGTGGAGCGCTATAAAGATTATCATAGTGTCGTACGCAGCCGGATTTTTTGTCGAGTTCATGTTTGCTGTGATTCGCAAGCACCAGATACACGAGGGATTTCTTGTCACAGGCCTTATTTTCCCCCTGGTACTGCCGCCCACCACACCTCTGTGGGTTGTGATTGTGGGGGTTGTATTCGGGGTGTTCTTTGGAAAAGAGGTCTTTGGAGGCACGGGTAGAAACATCTTCAACCCCGCCCTTGTCGGAAGATTGTTTATCACCCTTACTTTTCCTGCGATTATGACGACCAATTGGCAGATGCCGTTTACACATGCGATAACTTCCGCCACACCTTTGGCTGTATATAAGACCACAGGATCCATGGCCTCAATTTTTGACCTTCTCGTAGGCAAAACAGCCGGCAGTATGGGTGAAACATGCAGGTTAGCCATAATTGTCGGTGGATTATTCCTGATATTTACCAGGGTCAGTAACTGGCGAATCCCTGTTTGTTACATTGTCTCTGTTTTCTTCTTTGCCTTGATAGGAAATCGTCTTCTGCCTGAAAGAATTGCTCCGCCGGTGTTTCAGGTTTTAACGGGCGGCCTTTTATTTGGTGCTTTTTTTATGGCCACAGACCCTGTTACATCGCCTTTTACCAGAGCGGGCAAATTCACCTTTGGCATACTGTGCGGGGCTCTTACTGTTTTGATACGCAGTTTCTCCGGATATGTGGAAGGAGTTATGTTCAGTATTGTTATTATGAACGCATTCACTCCGTTTATTGACCATGTTGTTTTGATGTTGAAATACCGTTCGGTGAAAACATGAAAGAAAAATTATTAATGATTTTGTTCGTTCTTATTCTGGGTTCTGTCTTGAGTACGGCACTTGTAAGTGTGAATGCTTATACTGCTCCTCTTATAGAGAAAAACAAAGTAAGGAAGTTACACATCAGCATTCTCAAAGCGTTAGGTATTTCTTATTCCCAGGACAAAGTAGATGAGACATTCTCAGGAAATGTGACAAAAAAAGAGCAGAAAGAAATAGAGTTTTATATTGCCGGGACCACCGGAGACATTGCTTTTGAAATTTACGGCTCAGGATTGTGGGGTCCAATTCATGGTATTATTGCACTTGAGCCCGATTTAAAAACCATTAAAGGAATCACCCTTATTCACCAGGAAGAGACACCGGGTTTAGGAGGCCGAATTGCAGAGGCTGATTTTTTAGATAGATTTAAAGCTAAAACAGTCTTTCCCAAATTGATAATACAACCACCGGGTAAAGCAAGCAAGGACAATGAAGTAAATGGGATTACCGGAGCTACCCTGAGTTGTAAGGCGTTTGAGGAAATACTGAACAGCGAAGTAGAAAAGTATGTATCGGCTATCAAGGAAAATAAATAATGCTGCTTAAAAAACTTTTAGGTGCCGAAGGCTATAAAACGATAAAGAAAGGGATCTGGGGTGACCATCCTATATTTGCAGTAGGACTTGGAATATGCTCTGCTCTGGCGATAAGCAACAAAGTCGAAAATGCTATTGCCATGGGTGCAGGCGTAACCTTTGTTCTTGTTGCAACAGGCATACTCATTTCGACATTAAGGAGTTTAATCCCTCAGCGAGTAAGAATAATCACCTATATGATAATAATAGCTTCTTTTGTTATTATAGTCGACAAATTTCTCCAGGCTTACTTTCCGGGGATTAGCGAGGCGGTCGGGCCTTATGTCGGTCTGATTATCACCAACTGTATTATCATGGGCAGAGCCGAGGCTTTTTTCATACAAAACAATGTTTATCAATCAGTACTGGATGCGGTTTCAAACGGCCTTAGTTATTCCTATACGCTTATTATTATAGCCATAGTCCGTGAAATTCTTGGTTTTGGTACTTTGCTGGGCTTTAGCGTAATGCCTGACCGATGGGAGAACTGGGTTGTAATGACAATGGCACCAGGGGCTTTTTTCCTTTTAGGAATAGCTATATGGATTTCACGAACACTAACAGAAGCTAAGGCGGAAGATAAGGAAGAATAATAAATGATTCATTTGCTAACTATATTCATTGCGGCGATTCTTACCCATAATATTGCCTTTACCTATCTTTTGGGAATGTGCCCGTTTGTCTCCTTGTCCCGCAGTGTAAAGACAGCTTTCGGGATGAGTTTTGCGGTGATTTTTGTCGTTACTCTGACCGCAGCAATTAACTGGCCTGTCTATCGGATTTTGGTTCATTTCAACAGTGAAATTATCTCTTATATTGTTTTTATCATTGTGATCGCCGCTTCTGTTCAGTTGGTTGAAATGATTATGGAGCGATTTTTTCCACCACTTCAGGCCTCTTTCGGAATATTTCTCCCGTTAATAACCGTAAACTGTACTGTTCTGGCTGTTTCACTTTTTATGGTATTGAGAGATTACTCATACATCACAACATTGGTTTTTGCTTTCGGTTCGGCTGTTGGCTGGATGCTTGCAATAATGATAGTCGCAGCTATCAATGAAAAGCTTAAGTTAATCGGAGATGTTCCGAGAGGTCTCAAAGGCATGGGAATCATTATGATTATCGCTGGAATTATCGCCCTGGCATTTTTGGGTTTTGGCGGAATGGTTGACATAAAATGAGATTTGATGGTGGTATTCAATGAGTTTTGTACCTGTAATAATAATAAATCTGCTTCTTCTGCTAATAACAATATTACTCGCTATTGCCGACCACTTGCTTGTTACTTACGGTGAATGCAAAATAACGGTGCATCAAGAAGATGAGGAAAAGGAATTTATAGTTCAGGGTGGAAGTTATCTCCTTTCTAACCTTACAGACAATAAGATAAAAATTACATCTTCATGCGCCGGTAAAGCAAGCTGTGGATACTGCAAAGTAAGGCTGTTAAGCGAAGGCGGGGCGATATTGCCAACAGAAGAGATTTTTATGAGCAGGACAGAAAAACTCTCCGGAATGAGGCTTGCCTGCCAGGTCAAGGTAAAAGAGGATTTGGATATCTATATCCCTGACTTTTTAACTACAGTTAAAAGCATCGTACGAAACAAAACTTATGATCCTAAACTCAGGTGGCAATTCATAAAACTCGGCCAAGAGGATGGTATATCGGGAAAAGCAAAAACAAAACTTACTCGTGAAGATAAAGACAAGATACACGAAATAATTGAAGAGTATAGAGATGTTCCGGGAGCGATAGTCCCGGTTCTGCAAAGAATTGACAGCACGTTTAATTATTTACCCGAACCTGTCTTGCGGCTAACCGCTAAGGCGATTGATATGCCTTTAAGTGAAGTTCATAGAGTGGCCACTTTCTACAATGCATTCAGCCTCGAGCCTAAAGGCGAAAACATAATAAAGGTCTGCATGGGCACATCGTGCTATGTCAAAGGCGGCAGGAGAATCCTGCAATCCATACAAAACAAGTTAGGTATAAAGGTTGGTGAGCACACTGAGGATTTAAAATTTAGTTTGGAGACTGTCAGTTGTATTGGTTGTTGTGGCCAATCCCCCGTAATATCGGTTAATGGCGAAATTTATGGGTATTTTAGAGTAAATATGATTAATGACATGTTACATAAGTTCTATTAAGAGGAGCAAAAAATCGCAAAGTTACGACCTCAAGACTTAGACAGGATTGCCGAGAGCATGAAGAGGGTAATCAACCTGAGGGAAGGAGCAAGCAGGGCAAAAATCATTGTTCACATGGGGACGTGCGGGGTCGCCGCAGGCGCGAGATCTATTATGACTGCCCTGCTGAAAGAAGTCGAGAACAGAGACCTGAGAGATGTCATTGTGAACATATCCAGCTGTGCAGGGCTCTGCAGCCGTGAGCCTATGATGACCGTTGAGCTGCAGGGTGAGCCTCCGGTTAAGTACGTTGATTTAACCCCTGATAAAGCCCGAGATATTTTAGAAAAACATGTCATTGGCGGCCAGGTAGTTAAGGAATACGCGTTGGCAGTCGGCGAAGAGAGAGCTTTATGAGGCATTGTCAGTTTTTTGAGATTGGAATTGAACTCGAACATAAAGATAGTTTTGGGATTTAAATCTGTAGAGTGAGTATGAAGATATGGCACATCGTTTGCACGCAATGATTTGTACGTGTACGAACTGTATCTCGAACGGTGCGTTTAAACTAAAAAATGCGCTTGAAGCCGAGATTGCAGAAAAGGGACTGGAGAATGATGTACGGGTAGTCCAGACAGGCGCCAGCGGTCTCTGTGTAAATGGACCTATTCTCATGGTCCAGCCCGATGGTATTTTCTATCAGTTTCTTACTGAAAAAGATGTCGCCAATCTGGTTGAAGAGCATTTTCTCAAGGGTCGGCCAGTAAAGTCTCTAATGTACGTACCGGCTGACCAGGAGGTGCCGATTCCCAAGTTAATCGACATTCCTTTCTTCAGAGACCAAAGACTGATTGCGCTAAGGAATCGCGGCCTGATAGATCCGGACAGTATTGATGAATATATAACGCGGGAGGGATACAAGGCATTAGCGAAAGCATTAGCAAGCATGAGGCCTGAGCAGGTGATCGAAGAGATCAAACGGTCAGGATTGCGAGGACGCGGCGGCGGCGGATTTCCAACAGGGAAAAAATGGGAGATCTGCAGAAGTTATATATTAAAAAAGAGGGAGGAAGCACCTGATACCGCCTGCTATGTTATATGCAATGCTGATGAGGGTGACCCTGGCGCTTTTATGGATCGTAGTATCATAGAGGCTGATCCTTATTCGGTTATTGAGGGGATGTGTATAGGTGCGTATGCCATCGGGGCAACACATGGATATATATATGTTAGAGCCGAATATCCACTCGCTATAAAGCGGATTAAAGCAGCTACAAAACAAGCTAAAGAATACGGTCTTCTGGGAGATGATATACTTGGCTTTGAATTTAGTTTTGATATCAAAATTTTCGAAGGCGCAGGTGCCTTTGTATGTGGTGAAGAGACCTCATTAATTCGTTCCATCGAAGGAGCAACGCCCGAACCAATACAGAAGCCCCCATTTCCAGCCGAGTCTGGTTTGTGGAAGTGTCCCACCAACGTTAACAACGTGGAAACCTGGGCGACAGTAGCATGTATCATTAAAAAGGGCGCTGATTGGTTTACTGAAATAGGCACGGAAAAGAGTAAAGGAACAAAGGTTTTTTCCCTTGCTGGAAATGTAAACAACGCCGGTCTGGTCGAAGTGCCAATGGGAATAACTCTGCGAGAAATAATTTATGATATCGGCGAGGGCGTGCCGTACAAAAAGAAACTTAAGGCGGTTCAAACGGGTGGTCCGTCCGGAGGAGTAATTCCAGCAAAGTTGCTTCATCTGTCAGTTGATTATGAACGTTTGAAGGAAGCAGGTGCAATCATGGGTTCAGGAGGCATGATTGTGGTCGATGAAGATACGTGCATGGTCGATTTTGCAAAGTACTTTCTTGAATTTACGAGCGATGAATCATGTGGTAAGTGTTCTTCATGCCGGGAAGGAGCCGCGGCGTTATTCGAAATTCTTGAAAAAATATGCAAAGGTGAAGGTGTAGAAGAAGACCTGAACCTTCTGGAAGAGATTTCATACGCGGTAAAAGACGCTTCGATATGCGGATTGGGGCAAACGCTGCCGAATCCGGTTTTAAGCTCATTAAAATACTTTAGAGACGAATATATTCAGCACATAAAATACAAAAGGTGCCCGGCAGGAGTGTGCAAGGGAATCATCTCTTCCGCTTGTCAGCATGCTTGTCCTCTTGAGCAGGATGTCCCCTGTTACGTCGGCTTTATAGCTCAGAGAAAATATGCAGAAGCCTTGAAAATCATAAGAAAAGAAAATCCTTTGCCTGGCATATGTGGGAGAGTCTGCACCCACCCCTGCGAAGCCAAATGCACGGCAGGTAAAGGGGGAGCAGTGCCGATTAACATAATGGCATTGAAAAGGTTTGTGACAGATTATCAGGCAAGAGAGAATCTTGCTGTTGATATAGAGACCAAAGAGAAGAATGGCAGGAAAGTAGCTATTATAGGTTCCGGACCTGCCGGCTTGTCTTGCGGCTATTATCTTGCTCTGGAAGGATACGAGGTAGTAATCTTTGAATCTTTACCCGTTGCCGGCGGAATGCTCGCAGTAGGCATCCCCGAGTACAGGATGCCCAGAGATATCTTAGATTACGAAATAGACGTTATAAAGAAGGCCGGTGTAGAAATAAAGACCGATACTACTGTCGGCAAAGACGTATCCTTTGAAAATTTAAGAAAAGATTATGATGCAGTATTCATAGCAACCGGAGCTCATGCCGGCCTAAAATTGCAAATCGACGGAGAAGGACTAAACGGAGTGATTGATGCCGTTGATTTTCTGCGAAAGGTCAGCCTTGGCCGTGAACCACAAATAGGCCGAAAAGTTGCTGTTATCGGTGGAGGAAACGCGGCAATTGACGCGGCAAGAACGGCATACCGCCTCGGAAAAGATGTGAAGATATATTACAGAAGAACCAGGAAAGAAATGCCCGCTCTCCCCGAAGAGGTTGAGGAGGCGATAAGGGAAGGTATCTCAATTGAATTGTTAGCGGCTCCCGCAAGAGCAGTCGGATCTAATGGCACACTCACAGGTGTTGAATTCATGAGAATGAAACTCGCTGAAGTTGACCAGAGCGGCAGAGCAAGGCCAATTCCGATTAAAGGTTCCCAGTTCATTGTAGAAGCTGATACTTTAATCACTGCCATAAGTCAGGAGCCGGATATTAAGTCGGTGATAAAGAATAGCGGCTTGAAGTTTACAAAATGGAACACTGTTGAGGCTGATCCTGAGACACTTTACACAGGTGTCGATGGAGTTTTCGCCGGGGGAGATGTAGTCAGTGGTCCGGATACGGTAACCAAAGCGATATCAGATGGGAAAATTGCAGCCTCAATGATAGACAAATTTGTAAATGGCCAGCCTTTAATCAGACAATATAAAGTTACTCGTCCGGCTATAAAAGTGGAGGCCGTTGAGTTAACAGAAGCGGAAATGGGAACGATCAAGGGGCCTGTAATTCCTGTCTTGCCCATAGAGGAAAGAAAGCTGAGCTTCAAGGAAACGGAACTTGGCTTTAGTGAAGAGATGGCTATTAAAGAAGCAAGAAGATGCTTTAGATGTGACCTTGAAAAAAGTGAGGAAGAATAGTGAGAAGAAATAATGTTGCTTGTTGAAATATGCAAAATTCTTGAAGCCGATTTGATATATGATGTTAAGAGTCTCGACAAAGAGATTAATATGGCTTGTGGTTCAGATTTAATGAGTGATGTATTAGCATTTATTAAAGCAGATTCTCTACTGATAACCGGCCTGGTCAATCCACAAGTTGTACGAACCGCTGAGATGGTTGAGATTGCAGCTATCTGTTTTGTTCGTGGTAAACGACCTCAAGACGAAACAATCAAATTAGCCAATGAGAAAGAAATTCCGCTTTTGGCAACTACGATATCAATGTATGAATCTTGCGGCAGATTATATAAGAGAGGCTTACGTGGGTGTGATGAAAGCAAATAAGTCAAAAACAAGGTTTGTCTCACATCCTGCGAAAAGTTCGCGGAAGCCTGCAAAGCCTGACGATGTGAAGTTTACCAAGGTCCAGGAGCTGGTGTATGAACTGAAAGTAAGCGATGCGATGGTGCGGAACGTAATTACTACCATTCCCGATAGTTCGATGAGTGAATTGAGGGAGGTATTAATGTCAAACCGTATTTCAGGTACCCCGGTTGTCGAGGGGGACAAATTGGTCGGCATCATAAGTATTGAGGATTTCATCAAGTGGTTGTCAGAAGGGGCCAAGGATTGCCCTATAAAGGATAAGATGACCACAGATGTTAATAAATTGTATGCGGACGAGCCGTTGACTCATGTGGTCAGCAGACTTGAGCAGACCGGCTTCGGGCGATTTCCTGTGATTGATCGCAAAAATGGGAGATTGGCGGGAATAATTACAAAAGGCGATATTATTGAAAGATTGCTTCAAAAGTTAGAAATTGACTATCATGAAGAAGAAATTCGTCGTTACCGAGCGAGCCATATATTCGAGGACATCGTAGGAGACAAGGTTGTTCTGATCTTTCAATCGTATATAAAGGGCAATGATTTCGATCGGGCTGGTGAGGCTCCCAGCGGGATTAAAAAAACTTTAGAACGTCTTGGTATCCATCCTCAGATTGTTCGCAGAGCCGCTATTGCATCTTATGAAGCGGAAATGAATCTTGTTATTTATACCAACGGCGGCAAAATAAAAGTTGCTGTGCAGCCTGACAAAATCCGTATCGATGTTAAAGATAGTGGTTCTGGTATCGCTGATATCCAAAAGGCCATGGAACCAGGATACTCAACAGCTTCGGAGTGGGTGCGGGAGCTTGGTTTCGGAGCCGGAATGGGTCTGGTTAATATTAAGAAGTGTGCTGACAAAATGAATTTGACGTCGAAGATTGGGAAAGGAACGCATTTGAAAATCAGCATTAATATTGAAAACGCTCTAAGCCAGTCAAAGGTGGAATAATGAAAATGAAATTAAAAAAGATAGTTGAAAAGTTCAATTTGAAGGTCAGGTGTGATGCTAATAAGTTGGATGTCGAAGTAAATAATGGATACGTCAGCGATCTGTTGAGTGATGTGCTGGCCAATGGTAAAGAAAATGATTTATGGATTACGCTACAGATTCATCCTAACATTGTTGCTATAGCAAGTATGAAGGGATTATCAGGAATTGTGATAATAAATAGTAGAGAGCCGGAAGAGGAAACCGTTAAAAAGGCAGAAGAAAAGGGTATACCAATAATGGTAAGCCAGATGACGGCTTTTGAACTGAGTGGCAGGCTGTACGCTTTAGGGCTTTCCGGGACAAAAAATGATAATGAAGGGATATAAGATGGACTTACACCTCCATATAGTTATCATTTTGATTCATTTAAAAAACGCAAAGAGCAAGTTTTCCTGCCTCCTTGGCGACAATCTGTCGATCGCAGAAAACTTTAAAGGGCCTGACTTTTGAGGATGTTTTTTATGGTCGACTTTACGATTAATGATAGGCAATTGCAGATTGAGGAAGGCAGGACCGTACTTGAAGTAGCTCTGGAACAAGGGATAAAGATACCCACGTTATGCTACCACAAGGAATTGACACCTTACGGGACGTGCAGATTGTGCCTGGTTGAAATAGTAGATGGTGGCAGGCCTGGACTCGAAGCGTCATGTGTTTATAAAGTTACCAGTGGTCTAAAGGTTAAAACTGATACCGAGAGAGTTAAAAGAGCACGGAAGATTGTTTTTGAACTTCTATTAGCCCGATGCCCTGATGCCGAAAAGATCAAGAAATTGGCGGAAGAATATGGTGTAACTGTGACACGGATTAAACTTAAAAAGAAGGAAAACTGTATTCTGTGTGGTTTATGTGTTCGAGTCTGTGCCGAAATCAGCCAGAGGCATGCCCAAAGTTTTTCGAGTAGAGGGACAAGAAGAAAGGTGCAAACGCCTTTTAATAAAGTATCAGAGAGATGCATCGGATGTGGCGCTTGTGCTTATCTTTGTCCGGTTGAGGCATTAAGAATTGAGGAGGCGGATTAATCAGGATATCTTTTACGACGAATTCTGAAGGAAGTGTGCCATGGGCATAATAACAATTGCTGAAGTACTTGAACGTGTGAATGAATTTGAGCGTATTCTGGCAGAGTTTTATGCAAACCTGTCGCAGACAAGCACCAGAGAAGGTGTACGGCTTTTGACGGATTATATGAGTCGTCACAGACAGCGAACACTTGAGGCGTTGGCCAAACTGCCTACCAAGCAGATGCGTCATATCCGCCGTATTCCCCTGCGATATGATCCTCAAGGCGGCGCAGACAAGCATTGTTTTGAAGGAGTCGACCTGCCTCCCGATGCCACGGCAGCTGAAGTACTGGATACCGCTATAGAATTTGATGAGGATCTGATACGGTTTTATCGGCATGTACTACAACATACCGGTAATCGGGAAATCAAAGAGCTTTTTGAAAGCCTTATCCGCAGAGAACAGAATGACGAAATTGAAATGAAGAAAATAAAAGCTATGGATTACTTTTAATGTTTTCCGGTACAGGCCGGTTGACGCCATAAGTGCTATTAGGGTAACAGAGCAATGTTTATTGAGAACTTTCTTACATTTTACTCTGCGCGATTAACACGTTGTTATTTGGCTTTTGAAAAATATTCGCCAAGTTCACCACCAAAACCTAAGAAAGACAACTCGTATCTACTTTACGTGCACATTCCTTTCTGCGAGGAACTGTGCCCCTATTGTTCTTTTGTCAAGGTCAAATTCGAGCACTCTCTTGCTTCTCGCTATTTTGATACCCTTAAAAAAGAAATAGGAATCTATCATGAACTTGGCTATTGTTTCGATTCTATTTACATTGGTGGTGGCACACCTACAATAATGCCGGACAGATTGGCACAGATCATTGAATTCGTAAAAAGCACTTGGCAAATCAAGCAAGTTTCAGTAGAAACTAACCCGAATCACCTGACACCTAAAATCCTCCAAATCCTCAAGGATGTCGGCACTAATCGTCTTTCTATTGGCGTACAATCTTTTAACAACGAAATTCTTGAAAGTATTCAGCGCCTTGAAAAGTATGGTTCCGGTGAAGAAATAAAAGAAAAACTTTCTTCTGTTGTTGGGATGTTTAATACTGTAAACATTGATATGATATTCAACTTTCCAAACCAGACTGACCAGATGCTCAGGCAGGATATAGAGACTATTAAAGAAATTAAGACCAACCAGATTACCTATTATCCTCTAATGGTCTCAAAGGCCCAAAAAAAAGAACTTGTCGAAAGATGTGGCAAAATAAACCATCGATGTGTGAAACAATCATACAAGCTAATTGTAACCCAGTTAGCCGATACATATAACCAGCAATCAGTGTGGTGCTTCTCTCACAAAAAAGGATCAATCGATGAATATATAGTTGATCATGATGAGTATGTGGGAGTTGGAACGGGGTCTTGGGGCTATATAAACGGAACAATGTATTCTAACACATTTTCCATTCTACAATATATAACCAAGCTCGAGCAAAACAAGCATTCTATTGTTGCCTACAGAAGTTTTTCCATGCTGGAGAAAATGCGTTATTATCTTCTGTTGAAATTACTCGGCGGTACCATGAGTGTTTCAGATATAAAGGAAAAATATGGTAATCACTTTTGGTTCTATCTTTGCTGGGAGTTGTTGTTTCTTTTCATAACTCGAGCTGTAACCTTTCGGGACAATAATATCATATTAACCCACAGGGGACGATATTACTACCTAATCCTAATACGCAACTTCTTCTCGATTGTAGGCGACTACAGGAATATACGTGCTTCATTAGATGCTGTTTCCTCGGTATAATAGTTAATGGGTATCAAAACCGATTTCATTATGTATTCAACTGGCCTGTAGCAGCGAAATCTTCTCTATACTGCGATTACACGAGGCCGAAAACGTACGTTTCACTCGAGTTCTTCTGGACGCGGATACTTATGTGTCTGGACAAACTCCTCGACGGGACACTTAGGATGGTTTATCTGGCTGCACTTGGTAGAAAGCTCACTATTTGCGCTGCCAGTTGTCCCATCCTTACTGCTTTCTTTACCGGATTTCTTGCACGCGTTGCAGCACAGAAACACTCCAACAAGAGCGATCACCAGCACGGTCGTCAGATATTTTCCACGCATGTTCACAAGTCCTCCTTTTTGGCAAGTTACAACTCACAGATATTATGAACGTCAGAACCCACTTTTCCACTCTTTGTTTTAATTTCTTGCCCCATCCGACTTTCGCCGAAAATCGAGCGAACAGCAAACCCATGAATGGAATCCATAGGCTGGCTGTTATTATACATAGTTGCATCCTAACACC
>SDBS01003641.1_pt1 | contig 15133 bp, 13 predicted proteins | sample 2277091 | NCBI WGS metagenome assembly SDBS01 (sample SAMN10404972, study PRJNA504765) | marine sediment metagenome | isolation source: marine sediment core GS10_PC15, 163 cmbsf | place: Arctic Ocean: Southern Knipovich Ridge | collected 2010 | reverse complement strand
ACTTAGTACAGATACTTTCTGTGACTGGGACAGAAATAATAGAGCATCACGCTCATGCTGAGGTAGCTGGGCTAACTGTGTTATGAGAGACTGGAATCTGGATGCAGTATCATTAGTAGATGGTAAATCCTGTGAAGGGACATAACTGGCAGGAGTTGGAGGGCTCGAACCCCCGACATGCGGTTTTGGAGACCGCTGCTCTCCCAACTGAGCTACACTCCTGCACTAGCCCCTATTTTAACATAATTCAGCACAAAAATTAACCTCTTGAGCCCCCCATAACCGAACCCGTTATTCTATCGGGCGTTCTAAAAGCGGTTTGAAGGCCACATCCGAGCCGACTCCGGGTAAGGGCGCTACCGGTTCGGTCAGCAGGAACTCCCCGCTCAGTATCCATTCCTTAAGAGTGGCGGCAATCTCTACCGCCCTCGAGTAGCTGGACAGCGAAGCGGTCGGTACCTTCTTACCCCGAATTACTATCTTGCCGCTCTTTAGCTGGGCATAACTGACCTCAGCCAGAATGTCCGGCTTCATATAGGGATACGCCTCTGAGTAGTCCACCACAGCGGCAAAGATGTCCTCATCACTCACTGCCGTATAGCGCAGGATTTCCTCGGAGAGTATCGGGATGGGTATTCCCACCCCCACCGTTAAGGTACAGCCATACCCCAGCATGCTTGCTCCGACCAGCCACCGCGGCTTCATCTGCTTCAGATCGCCGATTACGGCAAGGGTGCCAGCCCCCCTCCTCGGAGTCCCGTTGTCCGAGCGGAGCACATTGGGGCTGTGCTGGGTGCCCTGCCAGGCGATAAAACCGGTGCCGCCACCTAAGAATATCCTGGTGCCGATGCCGATGGTCTTGTAGTACGGGTCGTTGAACAGTGGGGAGAGCTGTCCGGCGCTGCAAAAGTGGGCATTAGCCAGCTTGGGTTTCAATATCCCCATATAGGTGTAAATCGTCTTGTTCGAGAGGTTCACCGCCACATTATAGTTCTGGTAGGCATTCCGGATGTTGAACAGTACGGCTTCATTAAGGTCCTTGATGTTTATCCAGGTCTCCAGCTTTTTCCGGGGGTAGCAGTCTGTACCGTAAGCGGTGGCTGCCAGCCTGATATCCTTCCCGGCTGCCAGCTCTTCAATGACATGCCCGCCGCCATAGTTGAAATCACCGGGATGGGACCTGTTCCTGGGGTCATCATCAGGCAGGGCGTTAGCCCCGATATAGAGGTCTACGGCGGCAAACCCGGTGTAGGCCGGAACGTCATTAAGGTAGGCTCGACCGCCACCCAGCTTCATCTTCGGCTTGGAGTGCCCGATATTAATGTAAGCGCCGGAGGAGCACATCGGACCGAAAGTGCCGGTAGTAACTACATCCACCTCCCGGGCCGCCTTTTTGGCGCCCTTCTCCTTAACGATGCCTATTATCTCTTCGGCGGTAACTACTACCGCCTTACCCTCTCTTATCTTCTCGTTTATCTCTGCGATTGTCTTTGCCATATCATAAAGATAATAATGTTAAAGACCGGGTTTGTCAATTTGCCCTGGCTGGAAAGGACTGACTCAGATACACCCCTGCGCTAATAGCAGTATTGACATATCGCCAGCGATGCGATACAAATAGAGTGATTCGGCGCTATCGAGAGGTCTAAGTATGGAATCTTATGAACTGCTCAAACGGATGGTAGAGACGGGGGCTTCCGACCTGCACATTCAGGCCCCCGGCCACCCGGTACTTCGCATCGATGGGTGCCTGGTGCGGCAGACGGACCTGCCCTCCTTCACCCCGGAAGACGTCGAGCGGGTATTTGAGAGTATCACCACCCCGGAACAGAGAAATACCTTCCTCAACGAACTGGAGCTGGACTTTGCCTACAGTGTTGCCAAACTGGCTCGATTCCGGGTTAATGTGTTGAAACAGAGGGGAACGCAAAGCCTCTCCTTCCGGTTTGTGCCGTTTGCCCCCCCTACTATTGATGAACTGGGGCTGCCCCGGATCCTGGAGCAGTTTATCCTGAAACCGAGGGGGCTGATACTGATAACGGGACCCACCGGCAGCGGCAAGTCCTCCACCCTGGCGGCAATGATTGACCATCTTAATAACCGCGAGGCGAGGACTATCATCACCATTGAAGACCCGATTGAACACATTCACCGTGATAAAAAATGCCTCATCTCCCAGCGAGAGCTCGGCGGAGACACCAAGTCCTTTGCCGCCGCCATAAAATACGCTCTTCGTCATGACCCGGATGTGATTGTGGTCGGTGAGATGCGCGACGAAGATACTATGTCCACCGCCATCACGGCTGCGGAAACGGGGCACCTGGTGCTGGGAACCCTGCACACCATCGATGCTCCCCAAACGGTTGACCGCCTGATTAGCATGTTTCCATCAAGCCGGCAGCTTCAGGTCAGGCTGGAGCTATCACAGGTAATGGAAGCCGTCTTCTCGCAGATACTGCTGCCGCGCCTCGACGGCAAGGGGAGGGTAGCCGCCTGCGAGATTATGATAGCCTCGCCGCCAATCAGAAATCTCATCCGTGAGGCGAGGACCTTCGAGCTACACAACACGATGCAGTTGAGCAGGAAGGACGGCATGCAAATTCTAAATCAAGCGCTGGCCGACCTCGTGAAAAGCAACGCAATCAGCCCGGATGAAGCAGTAATGAAAAGCAGCCGTCCGACACAGCTAAAAAAGATACTGGAGGCGTCATCCCGTTAAGCCACCGGTGATTCTCATTCCAGACCGCTCTAGCCTCCTCCTATACTAACCTTAACTCCCTCCAACCCATCAGTAGCTGCCGGCCGGTAACGCCTGCCTTCGTCACATCCAGGGTAGTCTTGATCTAAACGTCTTTTAAACAATATGCGCAAAAGCCCCGGTTCTCTTGACAAGAAGGGGGAAAAGGGTTACAAATTGGGGTAAGTTAAGAGTATCCTGGCACGACTTCACTGATTGACCATTCCGGAAACGGCTCTGATAGGAGCTGATGAGTAGTTGAGGTAACCAAGGAAACAGAGTGCGCACTATTTTTCCAGCCTTCAAAGAACGCAAACAAAGAATTATCCTGGTAGCCGCTCTTACCGGCGTTTGCTGCTATCAGGGGAGGTGGCGGCTGAGATTGCTCTTGAGAACTTGAGATGAAAGCTCGCGGTGGCTTTGTCAGGAGAGTGAGTAATGAATATCTATACCATCGGCTGGAGGATAGTTACTGGTGGGGAATAGGCATGTCGAACTAACCGAAAAAATCTTAGACCTCAGGAAAAGCAGGAGGGCTGTTATCCTGGTCCATAACTACCAGCTGGGCGAAGTGCAGGATATCGCCGACTTTGTCGGGGACTCCCTTGACCTCTCCCAGAGGGCGGCTGCTACCGATGCTGATGTTATCGTCTTCTGCGGCGTTCATTTTATGGCGGAGACAGCCTCTATCCTCTGCCCGGATAAGATAGTCTTGCTCCCTGATATAAATGCGGGGTGTCCCATGGCAAATATGATTACCGCCGAGAAACTCAGGGAGAGGAAGGAGGAGCTCATAGGTGCTAGCGTAGTTTGCTATGTCAACTCCTCGGCTGAGGTTAAGGCAGAATCAGATATCTGCTGCACCTCGGCCAATGCCATCAAGGTTATCGAAAGCCTTGATGCCAATGAGATACTATTTGTTCCTGATCAATACCTGGGCAATTATGTCTCAACCAGGACTAACAAAAAGATGATACTGTGGCCCGGGTATTGCCCCACTCATGTTAGAATACTGCCACAGGGGATAACTAGGCTAAAACTAGAATACCCAAAAGCCGAAGTAATAGTTCACCCGGAATGCAAATCAGAAGTGACCATCCTCGCTGATGAGGTATTGAGCACCAGTGGGATGCTCAAGTTTGCCCAGAAGACAGAAGCTAAAGAGATAATTGTAGGCACAGAGATTGGGATTATATATCGACTTAAGAAAGAAAACCCGGGCAAGAAATTTATTCCAGCTTCTGAACAGGCAGTCTGCCCTAACATGAAGCTAGTCACCCTGGAAAAGATACTATGGTCTCTGGAAGAAATGTCTCCCGAGGTGAAAGTCCCTGAAGAGATTCGTCTCAAGGCAAAATTGGCTGTGGACAAGATGCTGGAAATAGGGAGGGGTGATTAATAAGGACATGGTAGGTGAGCTTTGGTAAAGTCGTGGAAATTACTTTGGTGAGACGTGGGGAAAATGTGACGGTTTGCCATAGCCTGTGTTGGCTAAACCTGATGTTTGTCTGGTCGGAACCGGGTATCACAGAGGTGCATTCACTTAGGCTTGCAAACTAACCTCATATCCTTCGCGAACTGGAGGTGCTGTTAGAAAATCTTTAATCTTACCTACCTGCTCTTGATAGTAGCCACTCTGTTCATTGGCGACAGCATCTTCCTCGGTTTCCCAAAGGGTAATCATGACAGCTTTACCCTTAGTATCGGAGAGAAGATACGCTCCACAAAAACCCTTTTGTGATTTGGCTGCGGGAAGAATGCTCTCCTTAGTAAGCTTTTTAGCTTCATCTAACTTGTCCACCTTTATTTGAGTGATAGTTAAACGTGAAAACATGATATATCCCTCCTTTTTCATCAATTAAGACTACACCCTGCTTTTTTATCGGTAGGCATTGAATATACTCCCATTATTAGTGCTTGTCAATACCCCCAGAAACGAAGCACCCAGGCGGGATTAGCGATTGCCAATATAGTTTTTGACCAGTGGTACCCCTTTAATTGGTTCTTCTAGAATCATTACTTAACTCTCGCAGCTTCTATATGAATAAGCTAGGTTATAGAGTTGGATAATCTCTTCCTTTGTTGCCTTACGGGGATTATTGGCCGGGCTACCGCTGGCAATGGCATCCTCAGCCATCTTGGGCGCTAATCTACTGAGCTCTCCTTTATCTATACCTAACTCCGCTAAAGTGGGTATCTCGATGTCCTTTACCAGCCTCTTGATAGACTGAATGGCTAAATCAGCTGCTGCCGGAGCACTGATATTGCCGGTATTCTCTCTCATCGCTTTAGCCACCTGTGCGTACCTGACTGGATTACCCATCAGGCTGAACTCCGTAACGACACTTAAGAGGGCTGCATTAGAAACCCCGTGCGGTATGTGGAAACACGCTCCGATAGGTCGCGACATTCCATGAACCAAGGCTACCGACGAGTTGCCAAAAGCAATGCCTGCTTGTAGTGCCCCCAACATCATTTTCTCTCTCGCCTCTATGTTATTCCCATTGGACCAAGCCTCTCTCAAATTACCACAGATAAGTTCAATAGCAGAAAGGGCGAAAATATCACTCATCGGCTGTGCTTTCACTGATACATAGGCCTCGATAGCATGAGTAAGGGCATCGATACCAGTGGCTGCAGTTAGGCTACGCGGCATGGACAGCGTCAATAACGGGTCAACGATAGCTTCTTGGGGCACCAGAAATGGACTCATAAGCAGCATCTTGACATCTCTCTTAGTATCGTTTATGATGGCAACCTGCGTAACCTCGCTCCCGGTACCAGCGGTTGTTGGAATGGCTATAAGCGGGACACCTCGTCTGGTAATCCTATTAATCCCCTGGTAATCTACAATTGAGCCAGTATTGGAGGCCATAACCGAGATTGCCTTAGCGGCATCAATAGCACTACCACCGCCTATGGCAAGTATGAAGTGACACCCGCTTTCTCTAAAGATACTGAGACCCTCCTCGACAAATTCCACCGTTGGTTCCGTAGAAACTCCGGAATATATTGCAAAAGCAATTCCTGATTGCGAGAGGGTCTGTTTGATATTACCTACAACCCCCAATTTGAGCAGGACATCATCAGTGACAATCAGACACATTCCCCCCCCCATCTTCCTAGCCTCTTCTCCAACCTGACCTGAAGCCCCTGACCCAATAATCAGTGCAGGCGGCATGTGGAACATTCTACATTGTGCCATGAAAACCCCCTTGACCTGCCCCCAATAGTGATACCACTTCCTAAATCGTTGCCGCTGTCAAAACGGCTTCAGGTGCCGTAGGCCGGTAACCTAGAGAGCTATGCGGTCGTACCCCATTGTATTCCCTCCGCCACTCTTCAATCAAGACCTTAGCCTCAGTCAATGTGGTGGATGTTTCCCGATTGAGCAGTTCATCCCTCAGCTTCCCATTGAATGATTCTATGTTTATCTGATACTACTTATGATGGGGTACGTTGAATGCCGGGATACCGGTAATGTCATGTCCGAGGATTAGCGTGTGAATGTCATCTGTTCCCTGTGAAGCATAGATACTGCTCAACCAGGGTAATACCCTGTTATATGCTTTTTATTCTTGCCATGCCTATGATTCTGAAGATTCCATCTTTTCCCTTTTAGATTACCTTAACACTAGTAGGTTTCAGGACACCGCTGATCAGATTATAGGTGGTAGTCTTGCCGGCACCATTTGGGCCAGTAAGCCCAAGTATTTCTCACTGAAGCACCTCAAGACTTAACTAATTGACGGCAGCCAAGCCACCGAACATCTTTGTCATTTCTCGTCCCTTTCACTTGATTAACTCCATAACTATGGCCCCTCCCTGGCCACCATTACCACAGAGAGTAGCCAAGCCGTAACGCCCACCACGCTCAGCAAGTGAATTCAAAACATCCAGCGTTATCCGGTTTCCCGACATTCCGGTGGGGTGGCCCAAGGCGACACCACCTCCGTGAATATTCACCCGACTCATATCCCATTGCAAATCTCTGTTCACAGCTATCACCTGAGCAGCAAAAGCTTCGTTGATCTCGATGAGGTCAATCTGGTCCAGGGTTAGTCCTGCTTTCTCCAAGGCCTTTCTCACGGCGGGGACCGGGCTGAGAGCAAACCTCTTGGGTTCCAACGAGGCTAACGCGTAGGAGAGAATTCTTGCCAAAGGCTTGAGGCCAAGTTCATTAGCCTTTTCTCGAGATGCTACAACAACTGCTGAGGCTCCATCAGTAATCGGCGGTGCGTTTCCGGCGGTGATGGTTCCATCGGGGCGGAAAGCGGGACGGAGCTTAGCTAACTTTTCCAGGGTTGTGTCGGGTCGTAGGGGCTCGTCCGCCTGAAATATTATAGGATCCCCCTTTGCCTGAGGTATCTTTATCGGTATGATAGTCTTGGCAAAGAAACCACTCTCTTTGGCTTTAGCCGCCTTCTGCTGACTCTCGAAAGCAAATCGGTCTTGCTCTTCTCGGGTGATGCCCAATTCTTGAGATAAAATGTCGGTTAGCAGCCCCATATGCACATGTTCGATGCCACAGTGGTAGCCATCCCTGTACAGAGCATCCACCAGCGTTACGTCACCCATTCTCGCCCCCCAGCGGGTATGCATGTTAAGAAATGGGATGCTGCTGTGATGCTCCATGCCTCCAGCCAAGATAATGTCTGAATTCCCCAAAACTATGCTTTGGTGAGCCAGCATAATCGAGAGCATACCTGATACGCAGGCCTGATTTACGGTATAGGCGGGAACATCTGCAGGGATACCAGCGTTAAGCGATACAATTCTGGCAGCATTAGGGCCGTTACCCGCCTGACGGGCATGTCCGATGATGACCTCGTCCAGTTGCTCTGGATTCACTCTGGACTTATCAAGAGCGCCTCTTGCGGCAGCCACGCCGATATCTGCAACGGTAAGGTCTCTCAAAGTACCACCAAAGCGCCCTATGGCGGTTCGGGCTCCATCTACAATGACAACTTCTCTATCTGCCATACTAAATTCTCCTGAAATTATGTAATTCCTTTAATTAATCCTGTTTACCGACCCTGAAAAATGGGTTTACGTTTCTCCAAAAAGGCAGCTACACCCTCTCTCTTATCCTCGCTACCGCATAGGATAGCAAAGTTTTTCTGCTCATACCGAATCCCTTCAGCTAAGCTAAGATCAAGGCCGGTATTGATGGCATCCTTAGCAATCTTGAGAGCGAGGGCAGATTTGGTTGCCAACTTCCTGGCTATTTGCTTCGTATGATCTATCAGCTCGGTCAGAGGGACTACTTGGTTGACCAATCCAATACGGCATGCCTCGGCGGCATCGATGAGTTCCCCAGTGAGGATCATCTCCATGGCACGACCCTTACCCACCAGCCTGGGTAGTCGCTGGGTCCCTCCATTTCCAGGCATTATACCTACATTTATCTCCGGCAGCCCGAACTTTGCTGTATCCGCAGCCACCCTCAAGGTACAAGCCATGGCAATTTCCAATCCAGTGCCGACAGCAAAACCGTTGATCGCGGCTACAGTGGGTTTTGCCATAGTCTCGAGTAAATTGGCCAGTACCCGCCTTCTCTCCGAGCGTTCTCCAAGCTCTGTTAAAGTGTTGCGCTGCTGCAATTCACCTATGTCCGCCCCCGAGATGAAGGCCTTGTCCCCAGCCCCGGTGAAGATGAGCACTCTTACTGCCTCATCGGCCTCAGCTTTCCTTGCTGCCTCGAGGGTCTCATCGATGGCGAGGTAGTTGAGGGCATTACGCACCTCAGGTCGATTGAAGGTAATAATAGCCAGCTCACCCTCTTTGTCATAGACGATATGTTTATAGGCCATATACTCTACCTCCTATTTTGTGTAATCGTAGAAGCCCACTCCACTCTTTCGTCCTAGATGGTCAGCCCTGACCATCTTTCGAAGAAGAGCATGAGGGCGGTACTTAAGGTCTCCCAGCTCTCGACAGAGGTTATCGGAGTTAGCCACAAGGATATCAATCCCGACAAGGTCAGTAAGCTCTAGAGGGCCCATAGGGAAGCCGGCGCCTAGTTTCATGGCTGTGTCAATGTCCTCAGCGCTGGCCACTCCTTCGGCCAGAATATCAACCGCCACGTTGCGCATGGCAACTAGAATCCTGCTGACAATCCCTCCCGGAGCTTCATTCACCCGAACCGGAGTTTTCCCCACTTTTCGGGAAAACTCCATAATCGCCTCAATGGTCTCCTCAGAGGTGGCCAAGCCAGCAGTGACCTCAATTAACTTCATTACTGGCGCTGGATTGAACCAGTGCATGCCAATTGTCTTATCGGGCCTCTTGGTTGCGGAACCAATCTCAGTAGGCGATAGAATAGAGGTATTGGTGGCCAGGATGGTGCGGGCAGGGCACAATTCATCGAGCTCAGTGAAAACCTGATTCTTCACCTCCATGTTCTCGACCACTGCCTCAATAACCAGGTCAACGCCGGCGATGTCCTGCATCTCTGTGGTAGTTCTTATCCGGGCAAGCACCCTCTTTGCCTCTTCAGCACTCATCTTTCCCCGGTCAACACGTGATTGGAGATTCTTCTTGGTTTTGCCCAGGTTCCTCTCAAGTATATCTCCGCTCAAATCTGCTATGGTAACCGAAAATCCATTCTGGGCAAGTGCCTGAGCGATACCCATTCCCATGACTCCGGCGCCGACGATACTTACTTGCTTAATCTCCATGATTACCTCCCTAAATAATGGCTTCCTTTTACAGTCAGACGTTGCTCGAAGTGACTAAGATGTAAAAGCATTCAGGCCGGTGGCATTACGCCCGATGATTAACTTATGCATCTGTGAGGTGCCCTCCAGCAATGTGGCAACCTTAACATCTCGGTAATAACGCTCTACGGGATACTCGTCGGAAAAGCCCCAGCCTCCGTGAACCTGGATGGCATTGTTTGCCGCTCTGAGGGCAACCTCTGAAGCGTAGTACTTTGCCATGGAGGTCTCTACAGTGTGAGGAACGCCTTTGTCTTTGAGGTAGGCGGCTCTATAGGTTAGGAAGCGCGCCGCTTCCGTCTCCACAATCATGTCAGCAATCATTTCTTGTACCAGTTGATAGCTCCCTATAGGTTTACCGAACTGCTGGCGGGTCTTGGCATAGAGTACACTGGCGTCGATACAGGCTTGAGCCAATCCCACGCAGCCGGCGGCAACACACAGACGAGCATTGTCAAAGGCGGTCATAGCAATCTTAAAGCCCTTACCCACCTGTCCCAGTACATTCTCCTCAGCTACCACGCAGTCCTCCAAGATTAACTCGGCGGTGTTGGCAGAACGTAGCCCCAGTTTCCCATGAATATCTGTGCTGGAGAATCCAGGGGTACCCTTTTCCACCAAGAAAGCAGTAATCCCCCGGTGTTTCTTAGCCTTGTCTGTTTGGGCAAAGATTAGAGCCACATCAGCTACCCCACCGTTTGAGATCCACATCTTGTTACCGTTAAGCCGCCATTTTCCTTTATCTAGCACAGCGGAGGTCTCAATGCTGGCTATATCGCTACCCACGTTTGGCTCGGTGGTGGCAAAGCAGCCCAATATCTCACCCTTTGTAGTACGCGGTAGATACTTTTGCTTCTGCTCCTCGGTACCCCATTGGTTAAGAGTTTTTTGAAAAAGGGAAATATGAACGGAAACAATGGATCGTAAGGCAAAGCTAGCGCGGCCGAGTTCCTCAATCATTAAAACGTAGGCAATGTGGTCAATACCCATGCCACCATATTTCTCGGGCAACGGTGCTCCCAACAAACCCAGTGGTGCCATCTTATCTAATATATCCCCCGGGAAGCGTTCGTTGCGATCATCATCTCGTGCTTTTGGAAGGATTTCATTCTCGGCGAAATCTTTCATCAGGTTGCGAATCATGATTTGCTCTTCTGTCAAATCAAAGTCCATGGTTACTCCTCCCTCAGTCATTTACTACTGCGAATTCAGCTTCTAGCTGTTTTGAGCATCTTTCCGGCAAGTGCTGGTATTTCTTGTAGGGTTCTGGCTACTGGTACACCAGCTGTCTCAAAAGCGCTTATTTTACTTTCAGGTGTGCCTCGTGCACCCATGATTATAGCACCCGCATGGCCCATAACCTTTCCTGGAGGTGCACTTCTACCAGCGATAAAAGCTATTGCTGGCTTACCGACCTGCTCTCGGATATATTCTGCAGCTCCTTCCTTCATGTTACCCCCTATCTCACCCACTATGACTACGCCTTTCGTCAGTTCATCTTCCTTTAATAGGCACAACACATCTACCATACGTAGGCCTCTGACCGGGTCACCACCTAGCCCAATAACTACACTTTGGCCAATATCCTGTTCTGAAAGATGCGCTGCTATCTCATCACTTAACGAGCCACTCCTTGAAATAACAGCGATTTCGCCAGGTATAACTGCTGAATCCGATATCATGCCTAAGCTTGTCTGACCAGGCACCATTATTCCTGGCGTGTTTGGACCTATATAACTTACGCTGCTTCTTTTGGCATACGCCTTAATCTTCAGTTCATCGTGGAGGGGAACCCAATCGGTTATAATAACCATAAATGTGATACCGGCGTCTATAGCCTCAAATGCCGCATCTTGCACAAATGGAGCCGGCACGTATATCGCCGAAGCATCTATTCTGTGTTTATTTGTCGCTTCCTGAACCGAATCATAGATAGGGATCCCGAATAGCGTTTGCCCTCCTTTTCCCGGCGTAACCCCGGCAACGATTTTAGTCCCGCAATCTAGCATTAGCTTCGTTTGTAACGCCGCAAGCCTTCCTGTAATTCCTTGAACCAAAACATTGGTATCTTTGTCAACGAGTATGGCCATTCCTACCGCCTTACCTCCCTCGCTATTCTTATCGCCTCTCTTATTCCTTCTCCGATATTGGAATATAGGTTAACTTCTGAATCCTTGAGCAACTCTTGGGCTCGTTTTTGGTAAGGCTTTCTTCCCCTTGCAATTACGATTATGGGAATAACAACTTTTATTTCCTTAATGGCTTCAATTAGCCCTTCTGCCACGGCATCTGGCGGGCTTACCATCATTCTCACCATTACCAGAATCACTTTGATACCCGGGTCTGATTTTGCCTTTCTTAGGAGAAGACCAACACCGTTTTTCATCCGCTCCTTAGATAAGCCTCCACCAGTATCCAAAAAACAGGCAGGACGTCCACCCTCATCCTTAATCATGTCCAGCAGGGACATAGTGAGACCGGCACCATTTGCCATAACTGCGATGTTGCCTTCTAGGCCCACATAGCTTACTCCCCCCTTAGCCCCCTCTCTTTCCCACAGATCGTCAATACGCTGGATACGTGAATCTTGCCATTCTGGATGTCTAAAAAGTGAATTGTCATCTATTTCACACCTGGAATCGGCGGCAACCACTTCTCCTTCATTGGTTACAACTAGCGGATTGATCTCGGCAATACGGGCATCATAGGAGGCAAATACATTGTACAATCGACAAAGTATTCTACTAGTTGAGATTAAAGTTTCCCCAGTCAACCCAATCCGGCGCATCAGGTTTACTGCTTCATAGCCTCGCATTCCATAAAGAGGATTGATCAAGCTGGAAGCTATTTTTTCAGGATTCCTTTTGGCAACTTCTTCTATTTCCACTCCACCCTCGACACTTGCTATAGCTATTGGTCCGCCGTTCTTATCATCAACCGTTACGCCCATATACATCTCATCGGCAATGTCAAGCTTTTCCTCGACCAATAGGCCATTGATCTTGTATCCTTCCAATTCCATACCAAGCATCTCTTGGGCTATCTTTCCAGCATCTCCGGCTGTCTTGGCAATCTTTATTCCACCAGCTTTCCCCCGTCCACCAGCTAAAATCTGAGATTTGATTACCACCTCTTTATCAATCTTGATAGCTGCCTGCTGTGCTTCCTCGCCTGTCCTGACTAAAATTCCCTGTGGAACAGCAATACCACATTTCTTGAATATTTCTTTTCCTTCGTATTCATATAATCTCAAACCTGGGATATCCTCCTCACAGATTGCTGAAGATTACGGCAATGCTTAGGCCTTCTGTGCTATTTAGGCTATGTGGCAATTCTCTAAATTAATGGCGCATAAAGTTAAGCAAAATAAAAACTGGGGAAGGGGGGACTCGAACCCCCACGCCTTGCGGCACATGATCCTAAATCATGCTCGTCTGCCAATTCCGACACTCCCCCGGGCACAGGTTGCCTTGCTATTTTAGCATACTGCCCGGCACTTTGCTTGACACTTTATGTAGTACTGCCTGTTTCCCTCAAGACTGTCAGTACTCCAGGAGAGGTGAGGCGCTTACCATCTAAACAGGGTAGGACCAAACAGACTGAGGTGCTTGTACCTGCGGAGTGCCGCTGTGACTTTTGAGAGGTAGCGCAAACAGCGAAGGGAGAAAGACCCTCTACCACCCGTATAGTACCCTTGTATGGAGAGGCAGAGGTCGTCCTCCCTGGCTAAAGGAAAACACGTTTTACGGAAAGCAGGAGAGGATCCGGTTAACCGGACCCGAGACTCTGGTAAACCTGACTGTTCTACAGCTTCGATGCTTTAACTGCTTCGTTTTCTTCTACGCACGAATAACACTACTAGAAGAGCAACAACTACTCCTACACCAACCCAGACCGGCATTGTCATTTACCTCCTTAAACCAATCTTAGATAACCAATCGTTACTTAGGCTAACTTATCCAGACCAGATTGAAAATCCCCCAATAGAGCCAATTATTGGCATACCTCATACGGCAATGGTATTATATACTGCGGTGGTTAAGAGTCCGGCATACTGGTAGCCGGCCTTTGAGAATAGCTGTAGCTACCGGAGCGCATATCTACCAGCCATTAGGTGCCCCCTTCCATGCCTATTTCGTTCCGGTTTTCTTAGCAGAATTACCCTAATCCCGGGGCTGTTGACAAATGAAGACCTGGTGATGTATTAGTAAGAAGTTTGGGGGAAAAAGGGTAAACCGTTCCCATAGATGGGCTTATTTCTGCTTGAGCCTGCCAGAGAGTACGAAGAGGAGGTCGCAAACTGAGAAAACTACCCGACACCCGGCAAGATATGTATCAGCACTTTTCCAGGGTGGCCGCTTCGTACAACGAGATAAGAACCACCGACCTGGAGCCGATTTTATTTATCAAGGAGAGGTGCAGTAATAACCACAAAATTGAAGCGGTTGATATCGGCGTTGGCTCAGGAAGATACTGCCTGAAACTTTTTGAACACCTGGATAACCTCTACCTGACCTGCATCGATATTAACGCGTCAATGCTGGAAGAGACTTCCAACTGCTTGGCGAAGGAAGGCATCACTGACTTCAAGACTATTCAGTCGCCCGCCGAGGATATTCCGCTTGCTGATAACAGCATCGACTACATCTTCGTTTTCAATGCCATTCATCATTTCAACCTTAAGAAATTCATGGCCAGGGCTGCCCGGGTCTTGAAAGATGGGGGGGGTATCTTCATCTACACCCGCCTGCGAAGCCAGAACGCCAGGAATATCTGGGGCAGGTACTTCCCCCTCTTCTCGGAGAAGGAAGACCGCCTCTACGAACTGGACGAACTGGAAGGAATGATAGAGGCGGTAGACTCGCTGGATATAGAATGCACCGAGCAGTTCAAGTACAGGCGAAGTGCCTCACTAAGCCATCTCACTGACCTGGCCAGAAGCAGGCACTACTCCACCTTTTCGTTGTATCAGAAGGATGAATTCGAGGCTGCGCTCCAGGACTTTCGGGGGAATATCGAAGAACACTTCAGCAACCCGGAGCAAATCGAATGGGATGACGAGTACACTATGCTGGTGGTCAAGAAACGCAGCTATCACCCCGGGCGCCAGTAACCGCAAGAGCGAGTACCGGCAAATCGAAATTTGGTTCAGGCGCTTTAGCTGGGCCCGCCTTTCTTTTACCGAACAGTCAATCAGGACGGATTATCACTATCTATATTATGTCTGGCAGGACGAAAATTCTTTCCTGCCCAGGGAGACAAATATGATAGACAGAATGCCCAATATTCCCCCGGCGGGGAGAGCCAGGATAGAACCGGCCAGCGCCAGGCCCCACTTCTGTCTCTTGATGGCGTAGATACCGCCGATCAGGGCGATTATCCCAAAAACAAGCAGCACGATGCCGACCACCATCAAAACGGCTGATGAGATGCCAGCCACCTCCGTAATCAGTGATTGAAGATCAGTCGCCTCAGGTAGCCACACGCCAGCCCATTCGCTCAGTGCACCACTGATTTCGGCGCTAAGGCCGCCCAATTTGCCGACAAATCCCCCCAGAATAATCGTGGTAACACCCCCAGCAATACCCATAGCTCCGGAAATTATGTTCAGAATGCCCGCCGTTGTCGGTTTCCACGTTGTTTCCATCGGACCTACCTCCAAAACGTTCTTGTTATT
>SDBS01003640.1_pt1 | contig 15135 bp, 15 predicted proteins | sample 2277091 | NCBI WGS metagenome assembly SDBS01 (sample SAMN10404972, study PRJNA504765) | marine sediment metagenome | isolation source: marine sediment core GS10_PC15, 163 cmbsf | place: Arctic Ocean: Southern Knipovich Ridge | collected 2010 | reverse complement strand
GACTTTAGATATTTTAAAGTTACTTTCTCCTTAAAGGTTAGCAAGAAAAATATCTTAAATTCAATGTTTGTGGGTGAAGTAGTCTTGATTGCTCGGATTAAGGGACTGAAGGAGATCTGTTTGAAATAAGCTTTTTATACCATATCCAAGCTATCATCATAATCAATATGCTTACTATTGCATGGAGCAGGATTGATGAGGAATAACTGTTAAATAAGGCTTCCTGAAGTTGATCGAGAACTATGTAAGTGCCTGTGGCAAGAGGGATTATCGCATAATTATATTGAAGCAAAGAGTAATAAAAAACCCAAAATCCTGCTCCCATAACTAATCCACTGGTTGCAAAAAGGGGAAGGTTATCTGAAAAGGAAAGACCAGCTCCAATAAATCCAAGAATAATAAAGAGAAGGACTCCCACACTTTTATTGTGTTTTACTCGTTTGATGCTTTGTATCATTATGATGCCAAACAGAAAAAGGGTAGTGAATATGAGATAGTTAAGGAGGGGGTAATTAAGCGCATTGCTAGCAGGGCTTAAAAATTTAAGGGGTTTGTAGTTTGCCCATGTGGGAGCTTTAGATGGTAAGAGATAGGAAAGGAGAGCATTCGATCCTGCAAAAAAGGCACCGATGCTTATGCCAATAAATGGAAGCCAGTTGGTTATGGGAATATAATACTGTTGGGGTACTGTGGTTACGAAACTGAGAATAATAGCAATTACTGTGGCACGAAGTATGAGTATAACGGCAGTAATACCAAATGATCTGAAAAGTTGATCCGCAAATGGTTGGCTTGTTACAAATTTAAAAATTATGGTGGGGTATGCATTAAAAAGTTCAAAGAGAGAAATGGCAGCGAGTCCTATAAGCAACGCAAGAGGGGTAGATATATGTAATGCTCCCCATCGACGCAAAGCAAATACAGAACTAGCAACTGCCAAAAGATAGATACATAATTGGCAGAGCTTTATGATGATGGATGCTAATAACAAATTGTTTTCTTCTTTTCGTTCCCAATCTTCAGGAACATGGATAAAGCGATATGCGTCCACTACCTGGTCTCCTGCAAGTGAAACGGTTATTCGTGCTTCACCCTCAGAAGAAGAGTAATTGTTGATGTTTTTGTAGATAATAGTCCAATCTACTCGGTTTGGCTGTTTTTTCGATTGAGCAGAAATTTCTTGTAGAGAGTTTGGCAAAAGTCCATACCGTTTTTTAATTTCCTGTTGCGCAATAGCAACTGATTCCGTACGGGATAGGCTTTTTCCCGGTGCTATTTCAGGTAATTTGTGTACATAGCGCATGAGCGAGCCATCTGGATTAAAATAGAGAAGATGTTCTTCCGCACGATCATTAAGTGACCCGTTAAACTTTGCATAGCGTACAATCCAATGAGGGGGGGCAAGATATGAACCAATCAATTTTTTATACCAGGGCTGTTCTTCCTGCCATATAAAGCGATGTTGTTTATTAAGAGAAGGAATGATCGTAACATCTATCATGGGATCGGCAATTGCTTTCCATTCAGTAACCTCAACGTTTTTTCCCTTTAGGATGTGTGCGGCTTTTTGTAAAGCTTGTTGGCGCGTAAGGGTTATTTGAGGAGCATCGGATTGAAAGCGCGTAGTTACCAGCCATGTACCCATGCTTACTATTCCCATACAGAGAAATGCGTACGATATCAGTTTGGGTAACATAAAAGATTGTTGTTTGGTTGACGTTGGAGCCTCAATTATTTTGGGGGTTGTTGTAGGATGCCATGATTTATTGAGAAATTTTTCAGATATTGGGTGCCATGCTCCTTTTTTTAATCGAGCATAGAGCACAATCCAGGCAGGCGTGAGTGATAAGAGGGCAATTATTATTTTATTAGCTAATGCACCCGAAGCAGTTGAAACTATAACAGGGAGCGCAAATAGAAATACATCATAGGCAAAATGAGAAATGATTGAGGGTAGTAACCCAAATCGAAGGTATATGCCACCCCATACACTGCACACGAAGATAGTTTCAATTAATCGTGCATATGCCGGCTGAGTGGGGTATTCAGCATGAGCGGCTCCAAATATGAATATTTGCAGGATAAATGCGCCAGCAATCCACCAGTTTTTTTTACCGAAACGTTTGCCCAAAAGTGCAGCGGAGGCAAGTGGAAGCGCGCGAAACAAACATTCTTCAAAAAAACCTGCTTGAAACGAAGGTGCAATCGATTCAAGCCATGGAAAATAGGTAGCCAAAATATCGGGATTGAAAAGAGCCGATGTTGGCATCCACCAATTAAAAGAGGAGGTAGTCCATACATAAAACAGAATCACATACAGCAAAAGGAACGGTGCTAGAAGATAGCCGCCAATGGTATATCCCAAGACTGAATAGCTACTGGCAACTTCGGTATTAAATAATTTCCAGAATTGAATTTGGTTGGGAAATGCTGCTCGGGTAAGCCCTTCCGCAGTAGTAAATATGAGTGAAAATATGATAGTTAAAAATATAAACATAGAGAGAATCCCTATGCCCATTTGGAGCAGAAAGTTCGTAGGGGAATGGGACGTATTATATTGCATCCAATACAGTGGCAATTTGTTAACGGTAGTAAGAGCAATGGTTGCCGATATGATCATGCCCCACAACAATCCCTTTTTCCAAAGTAATAATCGTTTTCTGATGAGATAAAAAAGGCCCAAAAAGCAACAACCAATACCATACAAAACGATCATCAAAAGATTGCCCAGATATCCAATATTTTCATTTTTTGAACGCATCTCTTGATAGCGCTGCATGAACTGTTCAGGAACCTTAACAAAGTGATTCAATTCCGAAACATGATCACCACTTACTACCACCCCCAAACGATAGAAACCATCACCAATTTTTTGTTGGGCTCGTTCATATACAAATGAGTGATCTATGCGGCCACTTGGCACCGTTTCTTGTGAAGTTTCTACTAATGTGTAATCAGAAAGAATAATGGACCATGGTTTTGCAGTTATAAATTGTACTGCCTTTTTTTGTGCCAGATCTTTAGATATATTTTCAGTTTTTTCATTTTCGGAAAGCTTTTCTTTAAATCCATATGGTGCTCCATCGGGAGTGAATATGATAGTTGCTTCGCGGTGTTCAAAAGGCTTAAAGAGACGAACGTGCCAGGTATAAGGCTGGTATAAATTGTTGTCTATCATATCTACCAAAGCTTGTTTTCCGCCACCTTCAAGCTCTACAAATGTTTTAACTTTTTCATCAGTTGCAAATGATGTGGTAATCTGCGTGTGCTGGGGAGCAAGATTATTCTCAAGCGCTATGATTTTGGCAGCCTCGACAGCCTGTGTGCGATTCATGGTTATGTTGAGATGGATAATAGGAAACGCTTTGGGAAAATAAAAATAGGATGCAATAGAACTGGCAAGTGCCCCTACAATAAATAGAGTCCACAAAATATATTTTGCGGTTAATTTCATATTGAATTCCTTGTGTCTATTCTGAGGGTGACCGAGTTTCTATTTCTATAAAATACGCTATACTAACTACTTCTAGTTAGTACCATAGAGCAGACCAAAATCCAAGGTTAATCATGAAAGAATTTCTTTCAATTCCTGCGCAACTTATTGCGGTTATTGTCGCAGTGTTATTGTTTGGTGGCATGGTACCAACATCGATTGTTAAAGTGTGCTATACGTTTAGTGTTATTTTCAAAGAATTGCTCAGTGTTATTTTACCGTTTATGGTATTTTTCTTTGTGATGACGGGAGTTCTTTCGTTCCGACGTAATGCACCGTTGATTTTGGGTATTATGCTCGGGTGTGTGTTTATCTCAAATAGTGTGGTAGCGGTATTAAGTTATCTAACAATGGTATTGGCTAGTTCTGGTATTTCGTGTACCACATCGCTTACTTCAATTACCGCGCAATCTACTCCGATAGAATCGCTTGTTCATTTTTCAATACCGCTTCCGTTTAATGCAGTCCATGCTCTTATCGCAGCCATAGGATTAGGTGTTATCTGTTCGTTTATTCGTATACCGTGGCTAGAACAGGTATGTTTCACCGGTAAAAAATGGATTGAATTTATTATTGCCTCTCTATTTATACCGGTTCTTCCGCTCTACATTTTAGGATTTTTGTTTAAGATTCGTGCTGAGGGAATATTCTCATGCTTATTGCAGCAATATGGGAGTGCATTTATTCTTATAGTTGTTTTGCAATTTTTCTATCTTGCCTGGTTCTATTTTTTGGCAGAAGGGTTTTCTATAAAAAGAGCATGGCGTGCTATTAAGATTGCATTTCCCAGTTATATTACGGCATTTAGTACGATGTCGAGTGCTGCAGCGATTCCTATTTCTATACAATCTGCTGAACAAAATACAGGCAATCGTGAGCTGGCATCTGTTGCAATGCCGATCATGGCAAACGTGCATCTTTTAGGGGACAGTATTGTGACGCCTATTTTGGCAATGGTAACAATGCTGGTATTTCAGGGAACACTTCCTGGGTTTGCGCAGTACGTTGGATTTGTTTTTTATTTTTGTTTCGCTATGTTTGCCGTATCGGGGATTCCTGGTGGAGGAATTCTTGTGATGATTCCCGTTTTAAAATCGCAGCTTGGTTTTACTGCGGAGATGGTAAGTGTGATTATGACGATTTATTTTTTATTGGATTCGTTTGGGACCGGTGCGAATGTTATGGGAGATGGTGCGCTTGTTATCATCGTTAATAAGATACTCAAGCGCCTTGGTCTAGTAAACTAATCATTTTGTTACAATTCAAAAAGAGTGAGAAGTTCATAAACGTGATGAAACTTCTTAATCACGCAGGTACTATTTTCTATCTTTTGTTGTTTTGCAAGTAATAGATTTGTAATCTGAAATTTTTCCGCTTCTCGAATGAGGATATTAATTTGATTAACCGGCTTAATGTTGCCGGTGAGGCTAATTTCACCAAGCGCAATTGTTTTTTCTGGTAACGGTTGTTGGAAATAACTTGAAAGAAGAGCGAGTGCAATACCAAGATCGCAGGAACTGCCCTTTATTTTAAAACCACCGCTTACTTTGCAAAAAATATCATGCGTACTGAGCTTGATATGCAGATACTTTTCAAGAATTGCGGCGATTAAAATAACCTGTTTATGATCCAGCCCGGATACTACTCGTTGGGGCATCGCAAGTTTTGATTGAATGGTAAGTGCTTGTACTTCCAGTAACAGGGGGCGTGATCCTTCCATGATGCTAATCAGAGAAGCTCCCGATTCATGTGAAACATCATCTAAAAGATGTGCATTAATATTGGAAACTTCCTGTAAACCATGTTCACCCATTTCAAAAAAACCGATCTCATTAATAGTGCCAAATCGATTTTTTACTGCGCGTAATATGCGGGTATTCCATTGATCTTCACCTTGTAAATAAAAAACACCATCAACCATGTGCTCTAACGTCTTTGGCCCAGCGATAATGCCTTCTTTAGTGATATGGCCCGTAATAATAACGGTAATTCCTTTTTCTTTTGCAAGGCGCATGAGTTGACAAATAGCTTCACGCAGTTGCCCAACGCTTCCCGGTAGACTGTGCGAACCATGAACAAAGCCACTTTGGATGGAATCAATAATGATTGCAGTTGGCTTGAGCTGCTCTGCAGTGGTGATAATGCTTCCAAGATCCGGGTTATCTGAGAATTTAAGGTGTTTTGCAGTGCAAGAAAGACGCAGAGCGCGCTGCTTTACCTGATGTATTGATTCTTCGGTTGAAAAATAAAAAATCTGTTGATCAAGAGCGAGCGCATTGCATACTTGCAAAAGTAGCGTAGATTTTCCGATACCAGGATCACCTGTTAGCACTAAGAGTGAGCTGGGCATAATACCACCACCAAGCACGCGATCCCATTCACTAATACCGCTCATAATGCGCGGTTGATCTTCGAGCGAAATATCAGTGAGAGCATGCAATGAAGAGGGTGCTGCTTGCAGTTTTGTTTTTTGTAAAGAGCTTGTACGTTCTTGTTCTAAAAAACTATCCCATTCGCTACACTCAGGGCAGCATCCCAGCCATTTAACACTGACGTATTTGCATGAAGAGCAGGCATAGTTGATGGTGGTTTTGGCCATTAGCGTTGGGTTTCCTTGTATTCATAATAATCGAAGGATTTATCAATTTGGTAGCACGATCTGCAGCGAGCTGCAAATTTATCTGCGGCGGCTACGATTACTAATGGGCCGATGTTGGCAGTATCAGGTTTGTTATTTTCAAGTAACTGGGAAAAATGAGCATCAGCGCCACAATCGGTGCATATGGCTTTAAGCTTTGTGATGGAGTCAGCAATGGCAAGAAGGGTGGGCATCGGACCAAAGGGTGCGCCACGATAGTCCATATCTAAGCCTGCCACAATAACGCGCGTTCCATTTTCAACAAGTGTACAGATAGCATTGATGATGTCGTCAGTATAAAAATGTATTTCATCAATGCCAACCACGGCATACTTTTCACGTTGTACCTTTGCAAGCAAATGGGCACCATTATCAGTTGCATGAGCCGCCAGCTTAGTTCCGTTGTGAGAAGTAACGTTTTCTATATCGTAGCGATCATCGCTTGCATGTTTAAATACCGCCACAGCTTGCTTTGCAATTTTTGCCCGACGTAATCTTCGAATTAATTCTTCAGACTTTCCTGAAAACATGGGGCCACAAATAACCTCTAAAGAACCTTTTTTGGTTGTCATACATATTCTCCACGGTTTTTGTATTTTTTGGATTTAGTTTATACTAATATATTGAGTGAAATAGGCAACTCAAAATGAAGAAACGAAATATGAAAAAATTTTTAGTGATTCTCTTTTTTTCATTGACTCTACAGTGCGGAAGAAGGTGTCCCTTAGAGGATTGGAAAAAAAAGAAATATGATGCCGATAACCTTCGATTTTTATTGCAATCATCGCCAAAGCATATAAAAGAAAATAAGCTTAAAGCGTGTGAAAAGCTTGTAGGTGAAGTGGAGAAGCTTATGTGTGATATTGAGCAAGATCAGATAATGCAGCCGGATCAATTTATGATCGAATATCTTAATAAATTATTAAGTAATTTTACGTGTTATGGAGATTTGTTGCAGTGTCGTGTAAATATGCTTCAAGAAAGAGCGTTACAACGAGGAATAGATGAATTGGGAGAGGAAGAGGAGGCGTTGCCATCCGGCCGGTTTATTAACTTTGATAACGAATAGTGTGTTAGAAATATGCAATTAAATAAGTTTTTGGCCCATGCGGGCGTCTGTTCTCGAAGAAATGCAGTTGAGCTGATTAAAAAAGGATTGGTAAGAGTGAATGGGGCTCTTATCAAAGAGCCGGGGTATGTTGTTTCAGAAAAAGATGCAGTGACGGTGCGTGGTAAAAAAGTGGTGGTAGAAAGAAAGTTATATTTTATTCTCAATAAACCGCGTGGCTATATCACTACCACGTCTGATGAGCAGGGACGGCAGACGGTAATGGATCTTATGGGCAGCTCGTACAAAGAGCGCTTGTATCCCGTGGGCAGACTTGATAGAAATACGACTGGTATATTGCTGCTTACCAATGATGGTGAACTTGCGCAACGCCTTGCGCACCCGCGCTATAAGGTACAAAAAATGTATCATGTAGTTCTTAATAAACCATTTACAGAGTCTGATCGAAAAAAAATTTTAGCAGGAGTGCGATTGCGGGATGGGAAAGTAACCGTTGATCGCATTTCTCATGGATTGGGACCAAAAAAAAATCAACTGCGCGTGACGCTTCATAGCGGCAAGTACCGTATTGTTCGTCGACTATTTGAATCGCTTGGGTATGAAATTAAAAAGTTAGATCGTGTACAATATGCGGGCATGAACAAACGGGGGCTGTCGGCAGGAGTGTGGCGTAAGTTAAGTCAAAAAGAGATTGGGTATTTAAAAAAAGTGGTTGGGATGGAATGAGTAGCGGAAACATGTATGTAGAAATTAAACAATCCCCGGAACTTTCTGGGGAAGTTTCTTTGTATGGAGCAAAAAATGCGGTGCTTGTTATCATGGCATCCCTTTTACTTACCAGTGGAAAATCATTATTGAAGAATGTTCCTGCTTCAAGTGACGTGTTGCATATGATTACTTTGCTGGAATCTCTTGGAGCAGTTATCTCATTTGACCATGAAACGCATGAGCTTTGGGTAGATACGAGCAGTGTGGATAAATGGCGTGTACATCCGGATATTATGAAAAAAATGAGGGCTTCTATTTTAGTGATGGGCCCGCTTCTTGCCCGCTTTTCTCGAGCTGATATTGCACTTCCAGGAGGATGCGTGATTGGCACACGTCCCATAGATTTTCATCTAAAAAATTTTTCAAAAATGGGCGTCGAGATTCAATCGGGGGGGGCATATTTAAAAACTCATGTACGGCAGCTTTCAGCAAAAGATCTTGTTTTGGAATACCCAAGCATCGGGGCAACCGAAAATCTCATGATGGCGGCCGTCTGTGCTCCTGGAACGACGAGGATAATAAATGCCGCATTGGAGCCAGAGGTCCTTGATCTTATCACGGTACTGCAAAAAATGGGGGCGCAGATTGCCATTGAGCCTCCTGCTACTATTATTATAAAGGGAGAAGATGCCTTAAAACCCATTGAGCATGAATTAGTAGTGGATCGTCTCGAGGCGGGGGCTTTTCTTCTTGCTGCTGCGATAACAGGAGGTACCGTTTTTCTTTCGAATGCTAATAAAGATCATTTAGCGGTGTTTCTTTTAAAGCTTGAAGAGATGGGCCATCTAGTGAGGAGTGGGCCGAAAGGAACTGGCATTTTGTTCAAGGCTACCAAGTCTCCCCAAGCAGTTTCTTTCAAAACCGCCCCGTATCCTGGATTTCCTACCGACTTGCAGGCACCGATGATGGCGATCCAGTGCCTTGCGCAGGGCAGAAGCGTGATTGATGAGACCGTTTTTGAAAATAGATTGGTACATATTCGAGAGCTTCAGAAAATGGGGGCTCAGATTTCCGTGGAGGGTTCAAAGGCTATGGTAACTGGCGTTGATGAGCTGTATGGAGCCTCCGTCATTGCTTCTGATATTCGCGCTTCTTGTGCACTCGCCATTGCAGGATTAGCAGCCAAGGGAACAACGATAATGACTGGTATTTCGCATTGGAGAAGGGGATATGACCATCTTGAAAAAAAATTGGCATCGTTAGGCGCCTCCATCGCACTTTCCCATTCACTACATCTTACGAAGCCACTCTCTGAAACAAAATCAGCCCAAAAGTATTGATTTACTGCGTTTCGTCCTGATAAAGTTAAAGTAAATATTTATATCTTTAACAATTAGGAGAGAGTATGAAGAAGTATATTACGCCTATCGCGCTACTTACTGTAGGTGCTTCGTTTGTTTATTTCACCTCATTTTCGCGAGAGTTGCGTCAAAAGCCAATTGATTTGGTTGAGGAAGAAGTTGCTTTTTCTGTGGATCCTCCTCCAGGAATGCCTGAACCTGCGCTCCAATTTGTACGTTCAGAAGTCAAACAGTATGGATATGGGCAGGCGCCTACAGGATATCCCGTTTTTGAATTTGGTGCTATTAAATTGAAATCTAGGGGACTTGGAAAATGTGGTGCTCTCACGTTAGTGCCTTATCCTGGAAAGCGGGTATGGGTTCGAGCGAGACGCTACAGCGTAAAATTGGCTGCAAAATATCCAACAGCAAATAAAAAATTGTTATCTGATTTGGTTGAGGTGGATCCAAGCGGTTTGCGCCAAAAATATGATCGAGCTACTTTAGGTGCACGAGGATATTATAAAATTTTTTGCTACGCTCCGGATTTAAGGGGTAACGCTCGTCCCGTAGATTGTAGCCAAGTACTTACTATTCAAGACGTACAACAAGGCCATTGTGAGTGGGGGCCAGGTGGCGTTGATGCGAGCTACTCACCACTTAATATGAGTGTAAAAAATAGATAATTAATGGCTACCGGTTAGCTCCGTAAGCTCTTTAGTAATTTTTGCCTGACGGAGTTTGTTGTATTCAAGCTTTGTAGCTTCAAGAATGCCGTTCGCATTTCGTGTCGCACTGTCCATGGATACGAATCGAGCGGCATGTTCTGAAAGAAGTGAGTCAAAGAGCAAAAGCTGGATTTGAGATGCAATATAAGAAAATGCAAGATCATTGAGGCTTTCTTGTGGTTTTTGTTCCCAAATGAGGTCGTCTTCTACTGAAGCCTCCGGTATGGTATTTTGAGCCACTGGTATCAACTCTATACTTTTTGGATATTGCACGAAAAAGCTTTTAAATCTATTACTGATAATAAAAACTGAGTGGTATGGCGGTGACATGTTAAAAATTGAATACGTAATTTCGTTGGTAATTTCGGAGACGCGTCGTATTGAAAATTTTTTATAGCTATGTTTTACCTGTCCTATTGAAAGATTTCCCACAAAATCGATTGCCTTTTGTCCCACGGGAATAATATCAATTTTTTGGCCTTCGAGTTCAGTAAGCTTTTTGGTGACTAGCTTAAAAAGATGATTATTGAAACTGCCGCACAGTCCTTTCTGTGAGCCCACAATGATAAAAGCTATTTTTTTAGATTTTGCCTGGTCTGGGTGTAAAATCGGATGATGCCATTGAGGGGCATGCATGCGAAGCTGTTGGAAGATACCTTCTAATGTATGAGTGTAGGAGGTAATAATCGGTTGGGACTGCTTGAGCTGGGAGTGGGAGGACATTGCGATGAGCCTCATAGCGTGCGTAATTTTCTTGATTGTCTCGATAGCTCTGAGGCGCTGACGTAGCTGAATGAGTTTAGACATACAATTCTCCCGACCAATTATGACGTGCAATCACTAATGTACTTGGTATTTCTGGCTTTTGCAATTACTCTAAAAGAAGACAGGTAAAGGCGGGATAAGCACATGGTTATTATAATTGATGGATACAATCTGATAAAACAGACTACTCATGATCGGCAGATAAGTGAGCATGAGCGTCGTCAGTTTATCCATATGCTGAGCAGGTATGGGCGTCGAAAGAAGCACAAAATAGTTTTGGTGTTTGATGGAGGTCCCCAAACATGGCCCTCTCAAGAAGTAATAATCGGAGTTAAGGTGATTTATTCGGGGGTTAAGGAGACGGCCGATTCGGTGATTATGAAGTATATTCACGACTATCGTACAAAAGAGTTATTTCTCGTATCTTCAGATAATGAGCTTGGTCATTTTGCAAGCAAGCATGATATTGTCTCAATTGGTTCAGAAGATTTTTATTATCTTCTTCAAGAAGCTCTTAGGGCTCCTTCTGATGAGAAGGTAGTTGATCAACAGCCAGAGATAGAGATTGATGATGGAGTACAAGATCTTGATGCGTTGATGGAAAGAGCGAGCGAGGTAATCCCTCAAAAGCGTGAAGATCAGCCGCATAGTAAACAAAGACAAGCAACGTTACAGCGGATTTCTAAGCAAGATCGCGCATTACTCAAAAAGTTACATAAGCTATGAAACAGAAACTCATATATTCGCTTGGAGAGCTCCCTTCTGTAGTAAATAATCTTAAAAAGTTTCTAAATAGCTGCGCAATTCTTACGCTAACTGGCCCGTTGGGTGTGGGTAAAACTACCCTGATTAGGGATCTGCTGAAGAGTATTGGTGTCAAAGAACGAATAACGAGTCCAACGTTTATGTATATGAATCAGTACAATAATGCCAAGGGACAGCATTTGTATCATTTTGATTTGTATAGGATAAAAAGCTTGCAAGAATTTATGGAGGCAGGCTTTCAAGAATATTTGTATCAACCAGATAGTTTAGTGCTGATTGAGTGGCCTGAATTGATACAGCCGCTTCTTACCCACGATGTGTGCCAGGTAGAAATTTCCTATCATGAAGATCCGAGTAAGCGCGTTCTTTTAATGAGCTCGGATAAATAAGGATTTTATGGAGGATATGAAAAGCCCACTCGCCCACAAACCTGATTATCTCGTATGTACGTGCATGGGGGTGATGGCTTCAGAAATACGACAAGCCATTATGGATGGTAACAGAAATTTTGATTCGCTTTCTGAGCTGCTTATGGTGGGTACCGGATGTTCAAGCTGTGTGGATGAGGTGTGCGAGCTCCTAAAGCAAGAAAGCCAGCATTGTGTCCCAAAGGGGTGAATGAGGGTTGCTAGAAGGTGCTTTCAGAGAAAGCCTAAGCGAGAGACTGGAAAATGGGGAATATTTGCAAATTTGTAGTTGAAATAGGCGCAGAAAAGCAATATTATAATTGAACAGGAATGGGTAGAAATTGACATATATTTTGGCGAGATTCCCGAGTGGTCAAAGGGGACGGACTGTAAATCCGTTGGCTCAGCCTTCGTAGGTTCGAATCCTACTCTCGCCACCAGTCTTCGCTCTTACGAGCTTCGTCTGGCATGGCTAGTAAAGGAAGTAGAGATCATTAAGTAAGTTTGGCAGAATAAAGCGAAGACTGCCCGAAAAAGCCAAAGGCGACGACGGGCTATATTTTAGCCTCTTTCTCGCAAAGTGTAAGCTTATTATCATAGAAATATACGTAGGTATGCGGGAATAGCTCAATTGGTAGAGCGACAGCCTTCCAAGCTGTAGGTTGCGGGTTCGAGTCCCGTTTCCCGCTCCAGATTATCTAAAAGAAAGTGTGCTGGCGTAGCTCAGTTGGTAGAGCAGCTGATTTGTAATCAGCAGGTCGCGGGTTCAAATCCGGCCGCCAGCTCCATATTTTCCTATAGATCGGGCGTTTGAGGCATTATAAAAATTTGTCTTTTACTATTTTTTCCTTTAACCTAATAGAAACATGAAATATATGGGTGCGCCCACGTAGCTCAGTTGGTAGAGCACTTCCTTGGTAAGGGAGAGGTCATCGGTTCAAATCCGATCGCGGGCTCCAGATGCTGAGGGATTTAGTTCGGGATATTTGATGGCAAAAAATAAAGTTATTTCTCATTTAATGTGTGTTGAATGCAAAATGCGGAACTATACTCAAAAAGTTGGGAAATCAAGAAGTATTGGTTCGTTGAATGTGAAAAAGTTCTGTGCAAAATGCAAAAAGCATCATATGCATAAAGAGACTAAGTAGGCTTTTAGGCCAGTAGCTCGAATTGGTAGAGCGGCAGACTCCAAATCTGCGGGTTGGGGGTTCGAATCCCTCCTGGCCTGCCACTCGCATATGATACGTGAATGAGCTTGAATGTGGTATAAAAGTTTTTGAATAATAAGGTGCGCATATCATGGCAATTAAAAATGCTGTGCAATTTATAAAAGAAGTTCGTATTGAGCTCTCTAAAGTAGAGTGGCCAAATTTTAATGAATTCGTAGGTTCAACACTTGTTGTGTTGTTCCTTGTTTGCTTTTTTGCGATTTATTTAGGAATCGTGGATTTGGGACTTTCAAGATTGGCTAAATATATATTCACCTTGTATGGCGGATATTAAGCTATAGGGATTTGCTTGCATGAAGCGATGGTATGTTGTTCAAGTGTATGCTGGTTATGAAGAGGCGGTTAAAGCTGATTTGAAAAAGCGCATAGTTGAACGAGACTTAGAAGAGAATTTTGGAGAAATTTTAATACCAGCTGCTAAGTTGCGTCAATTTTTTGAGGCGGATGATGCGAAAGATCAGCAGTTGTTTCCTGGTTACTTATTAATTGAAATGGAGATTGTTCCCGGTGTGATACGTGCAGTAACTGCTGCTCCGCGCGTTTTGCGTTTTTTAGGAGGAATTGAGCCAGTGCCACTATCACAAAAAGAAATCGATCGTATTTTATCTCAAATGAAGGGTGAAGTTACGGTTGGTAAAAAGCGGGAAGAGTTTATTGCTGTTGGCAGTGATATAGATATTAGCGAAGGACCGTTTGCAGGTTTTGTTGGTGTGGTTGATAAGGTTGATCACGAAAATGAAAAACTAACGGTTATGGTAAGTATTTTTGGGCGTATGACGCCAGTTGAACTCGGATTTTATCAAATAAAACAGTAAGTCACTAATTAGGTTACTATCATGGCAAAAGAAGTTAAGGCTAAAGTGAAGCTTCAAATTCCTGGTGGTGGTGCAACACCGGCTCCTCCCGTGGGATCTACGTTGGGGCAACACGGAGCCAATATCATGGAATTTTGCAAGCAGTTTAATGCTCAAACTGGCGATAAAAAGGGTCAGACTATCCCTGTTGAAATTACGATTTACGCTGACCGAAGTTTCGATTTTATTATCAAAACATCGCCAGTATCAGAGCTTATTAGAAAAAAAGCTAATGTTTCAAAAGGTTCTTCTCGACCGCATGAGCAAAAAGTTGGAAAAATCAGTTGGAAAGATGTAGAAGAAATTGCGCAGATAAAACTTCCAGATCTCAATGCTTTTACTATTGAGCAAGCTAAAAAAATTGTGGCGGGAAGTGCGCGTAGCATGGGAATAGATGTTATCGATTGATAGGGGCAGCAAGATGTCTAAGCACGGAAAAAAATATAGTAAAGCGATGGAACAGGTAGCTTCTGATCAAAAGCTGTCTGTTTCTGAAGCGCTTCAGAAAATTAAAGATCTTTCTTTTGTTCAATTTGATGAGTCGATTGATTTGGATGTTAATTTAGGTATTGACCCATCAAAAGGTGAGCAGGTTGTTCGTGGTTCTGTAATATTGCCGCATGGACGGGGAAAAACGGTTAAAGTACTTGTATTTGCGAGAGGTGATGCGGTTGATCAAGCAAAAGAGGCAGGTGCTGATTTTGTGGGCGCGGAAGATTTAATTGAAAAAATTACGGGTGGTTGGATGGATTTTGACCATGCTGTCGCGACTCCTGATATGATGGCACTCGTTGGCAAAGTGGCGAAAATTCTTGGGCCACGTGGGTTGCTTCCTAATAAAAAGTTGGGCACCGTCTCTAGTGACGTTGGGCAAGTAGTAAGCAAACTAAAGAAGGGCCAAGCATTTTTCCGTAACGATAAAGCAGGTATTGTGCATTTCTCAATAGGTAAGGTTTCTTTTGGCGTTGACCAACTTCAGGATAACCTTGCAGCTTTTGTAAAAGCATTGCAATCTGCAAAACCAGCAACAGCTAAAGGAAAATATCTGAAGAAAGTGTCATTGTCTTCCTCTATGGGAGTGGGCATTCCAGTTAACCCAGATGAATTAGTTCGTAGTTAGGCGAAAGGGAGTTCAATGA
>SDBS01003639.1_pt1 | contig 15135 bp, 15 predicted proteins | sample 2277091 | NCBI WGS metagenome assembly SDBS01 (sample SAMN10404972, study PRJNA504765) | marine sediment metagenome | isolation source: marine sediment core GS10_PC15, 163 cmbsf | place: Arctic Ocean: Southern Knipovich Ridge | collected 2010 | reverse complement strand
ACGCCGCGGCGTCGCGAGACACGAACCAGCCAGATATCCCCGCAACGACCGGTACTCCGACCGACCCGAGATACTCCTCCACGAGAGCGGCGCGTTCAACCTCGGAAACCTTCTCGAGACTGGATATGAACGATTCGAACGATGCCCCGGCAGGCACGGCCGCAAGAAGGACGGCGGCGGAAACTGCCAGAGCCGGCCGGATCTTCAATTCGACGCCCCCTTGACGAACTCCGAAAGCTCGCCTGTCAGCCTGATGAGTGATTCCTTGTGGATGTACATCATGTGACCCGCTTCGTAATGGCTGATCGTAACGTTGCCCTTGAGCTCATCGGCCAGCCCGAGATGATCGAAGGTGTAGCCGGTCGCGAAATACGGCGTTGCGAGATCGTAGTATCCGCTCGCCACGTAGACCTTGAGCGCCGGATTCTTCGTCATAGCGGACCGGAGCGTCTCGGCAACATTGATGTAACGGTTCCTGAACCTGCCGTAGTTCCACGGCCGGACCTTCCCGGTGAGGATCTCGTAGGCGAGATCGCTCTCGAATCCAAGCTCGCGCCGGACGTAGTCGTTGAGACACGCCGTATAGGGTCCGTATATATTCTGGTAACTCGGATCGTAATCATATCCCTCTCCCGCCGAATCCCTGTCACGCCCGGTGAAACGGGTGTCCAGCCTCCCCGTGGTCAACCCCCTGTCGCGCTGGAGTTCCTTGACGAAACGCCGGATCTTGACGCGGAGATCGCTCTGCCTGATATATTCCTCCGAGAGTCCCGTAAGTCCGGAGAGTTTCGTCACGACAGCGTCAACCCTGTCTTTCGGCGCCGCGTCGCCGAGCATCAGGACCGCCGCGTACTCACCGAGAGCGAACTGTTCGGCGTCGGCCAGTGCCGCTTCGAGACCGGCATAACTGTCGCCGAGTCTTCCGTGATACCAGGCCGTTGCCGTGTACGTAGGAAGATACAGGGCGTATGGAAGATCGTTACCGACATGGAAGGCGGCAGTCTGGAAGTTGAGGATCGACGAGATCAGCATGATCCCGCTGAGGAACATCCCGTGCCTCTCCTGCAGGTAGCCCGACAACCCGGCCGCCCTCGTTGTGCCGTAACTCTCTCCGATGAGGAACTTCGGCGATCCCCAGCGTTCGGATCGGGTGACATAGAGTCTTATGAACTCCCCGACCCACATGATGTCCTCCTCCACACCGTGGAACTGCTGCTTGTCCTCTCCCTCAGCCGGCCGGCTGTAGCCGGTCGATACGGGATCAATGAAGACAAGGTCGCTCACCGCGAGGAGCGAATATTCGTTGACGGTTAGTTCATACGGCGGTGGATACGCCGTCCCGTCATCTTTCATCGGAACGATCTTCGGACCGAGCAGGCCGAGATGCAGCCACACCGATGACGAACCGGGACCACCGTTGAAAGAAAATGTGACAGGACGGTCTTTATACGAATGTTGGCCTTTTTTTATGTACGCAATATAAAAAACTGATGCTTTCTCGTTCCCCTCGTCGTCCATCAGGACCATCGTCCCCGCAGTAGCTGTGTATTCGATATCCTTTCCGCCGATCCTCGCCTTGTGCCCGGTCTCGATGAGCTTCTCCTCGAGAACGACGGCTGTCACGCTTCCGTCGGAGGCTATGCCCTTACTTTTATCCTCCTGCGCGAAAATGCTGGACGGAGAAAGCAGATTGATGGAAAAGACGATCAGCAGGCAGATAAACGAAAACCACTTCAGCATGGAATTACCTCCAGCAGTCATAAGGTGACCGGCATGGACGGGCGGAAATTTCCGGCATTGTAGCACGAACAGGCGAGGAATGTGACGGGAAATAACCTGTCAGCCGTGCTTGAGGAAGGTGCCGTTCCGGTATTCGTCGAAGGCAGCGCGGAGTTCCTCCTCCGTATTCATCACAATCGGTCCCTGCCAGGCGACCGGCTCCCCTGTCGGCCTGCCCGATATCAGGAGAAAACGGACACCGGCATCGGCCGCCGTAAATATCAGCGTATCTCCGTCGCCGTAGAGGACAAGCGTTTCGGGCTCGATCATGCTGTCGCGCTCCTGCCCGAAGTATCCCTTCCCCTCGATGACGTATGCAAGAACGGTGTACCCCCGCCCGACCCTGTGCTCCCATGTCACACCTGGTTCGATAGCGACATCGAAGTAACCCGGGTCTGTAACGATATCCTGCACGGGGCCCTTTGTCCCGTCGACATCACCGCAGATGATCTTGATTTTAACGCCGTCCGCAGGGAAGACCTCGGGGATCGTACCGCTCGTTACGTCGCGGTACCTCGGGTCCATCATCTTGTGGGAAGCGGGGAGGTTGGCCCAGAGCTGGAATCCCCACAGCTTTCCGTCACTGCGGCCCTTCGGCATCTCCTGGTGGATGATTCCGCTGCCGGCCGTCATCCACTGGGCGTCTCCCTCTCCGATCACTCCCTTGTTGCCCATGCTGTCGCCGTGCTCGACCTCTCCCTGCAGGAGATAGGTGATCGTTTCGATACCACGGTGCGGGTGCCACGGAAAACCCATGAGGTACTTGTCCGGATCATCGGAATGGAAATCGTCGAGGAGGAGGAACGGGTCGAGCCCGGGCGCCTCGCGGAAGCCGAATACACGCTTGAGATGAACACCGGCACCTTCCATCGTCGGAACCGCTTTCATCAGTTTCTTTATCTTCCTGATACTGTCCATGTATGCATCATTCCTGTCAATCGCCTGCCAGGCCGTCAGCCGTTTCTGTGATCAGGCGCCAGGCATCTTCCACATGCCGTCGCTCCGTATTCGTCTGGCCTATCGAAAAGCGGAGAGTGATCCTGCCGCCAAGCTTTGTGTGGGTAAGATATATCTTTCCGCCGTCGTTCAGCTCTTCCATCAGCCGCATGTTGAGATCATCTCCCCCCCTGTGCCTGAAGCAGACGAGGTTGAGCAGAGGCTCGATGGCGAGTTCGAAATCTTCGGATCCCGTGATCCAGCCGGCCAGTTCCCGGGCGAGAGCGACATGGGCGCGGACATGATGACGCAGCCCCTCGACGCCATAGTGCCTTATGACCATCCACAGTTTCAGCGCCCTGAACCGTCTCCCCAGCGGGATATGCCAGTCGCGATAGTCGATCACGGCGCCCGATTCGGTGGGTCTGTTCCTCAGGTACTCGGGCAGTACAGTCAACGTCCGGATCAGAGCCGCCCTGTCTGCGACGTAGAAACAGTCGCAGTCGAAGTTCGTGAACATCCACTTGTGCGGGTTGAAACAGTAGCTGTCGGCCAGCTCTACTCCGTCGTTGATCTGTCTCAGCTCGGGGCAGAGCGCCGCCGTTCCCGCCATCGCCGCATCGACATGGAGCCAGATTCCTTCGTCGCGGCATATCCGTCCTATCTCCGGCACCGGATCGACGGCCAGAGACGATGTCGTACCGACCGTCGCACATACGAAGCATGGGACGAGCCCCGCTTCCCTGTCCTGTCTTATCTGCTTCGCTAGGAGGTCCGGTCGCATCGAGTAGTTATCATCGACTTCGATCAGCCTGAGATTGCTGCTGCCCAGACCGGCGATCCTCACCGCCTTCTCGACCGACGAGTGTGTCTGCGTGGAGGCGTAAGCGACGAGTCTGCCATCGCATCCCTTTTCGTCACTGAGGAAATCCGTCGCCCTCTCTCGCGCGGCCAGCAGAGCACAGAGTGCGGCGCTCGAGGCGGTGTCCTGGATCACTCCTCCGCCCTCTCCATCCGACCTGAACTTCTCTGGCAGTCCGAGCATCCCGACGAGCCAGTCAAGTACGTGTGTCTCGAGTTCGGTGCACGCGGGACTGGTCGCCCAGAGCATCCCCTGCACGCCGAGGCCGGCCGAGAGAAGCTCCCCGAGTATCGAGGGGCCGGATGCGTTGGCGGGAAAATAGGCGAAGAAATTCGGCGACTGCCAGTGTGTGATACCGGGCAGGATCAGCTCGTCGAGGTCCCTCATCACCGCCTCGAAATCCTCTCCTGTTTCGGGAGGTTCTTCCGGCAGGGCGGCCCGCAGCTCTCCCGGCTTCGAGCGGGAGAGTACCGGAAGGGTCTCGACCCGTTCCTGGTAATCCGCGATCCAGTCTATGACGGTGTGCCCCCGGAGCCTGAACTCTTCCGGGGTCATGCGGTAATCCTTATGATCTTTCATGGTATCAGTCGAAGGCCTCTTCGGTCTTCCAGACCTCCCATACCTTGCCCACCAGGTCGGGTCCGGGCTTCAGGGTCTTCTTGCCCGGTTTCCAGCCGGAAGGTGTAGCCTCAGTGCCTTTACTCTCTCTTACAAGCTGGAATGCCCGGATCTGCCTGAAGGTCTCGGAGACGTTTCGCCCGACAGGCGGCGTCAGCACCTCGTAACCCTGTATGACACCGTCAGGGTCGATCAGGAACCTGCCCCTGTTCTCGACACCGGCATCCTCGTCGTAGATACCGTATACCCTTCCGACCTTGCCCCCCGCGTCGGAGAGCATCGGGAAGGGAACGCCGCCATCGACCATCTTCGACAGCTCGTTATCGTTCCACATCTTGTGGACGAACATGCTGTCGACGCTCATCGAAAGTACCTCTACTCCGAGATCCTGGAATTCTGGGAATGCGTCGGCGACCGCCGACAGTTCCGTCGCTCAGACGAATGTAAAGTCGCCAGGGTAAAAACAGAGTATCACCCACTTCCCGAGGAAATCGGAAAGCTGCACACTTGTAAACTCTCCCTTGTGATATGCCGGGGCCGTAAAATCGGGAGCCTTCTTTCCTACAGATACCATGGGAGACACCTCCTTCTTCTCTGCTGTTGCATGATCGACATTTTCAGCGGGGGACTCACCTACAGGTCCTCCAGTAGGACGAGCACAGCTGATTCCCATCTCATCCTCCTTCTTTGCAATCGATCAGAGCGTTTGCCGGGACCGGCAATTACAATCAGATCATTAAATCCACCAAACGGCATTATATACCAACCGCGACCGACCTTTAAGAAGAATCGTTCGCATTTGAATGCGTAGATTTGTAAGAGTTTCATCCTCCTTCAACCTTCTATGGTACTGTTTATGCATGTGACCACATTTGTCAGGACAAAGGGTGATAATTGATGAAAGAACTGATACTCAAACAGATAGACGTTTTCTCGACTACCCCGTTCTGCGGCAACCCTGCTCTTGTGGCAACCGGCGCCGAGGGGCTCTCCCCCGAGGAGATGCAGCGGGTGGCCGCGGAGATGAATATCCTCGAGTCGACCTACGTCACCAGGCCACACACCAGTGACGCGGACTTCAGGGTCAAGTTCTTCACACCGAGCAATGAATACGACTTCAGCGGCCATGCAATGATCGCCACATGCTTCGCGCTGGCCGAGGAAGGCATGGTCACTCTCACCGAGGGCATCACCACAAAGGCTATCGAGACGAACGCCGGCGTGATGCCGGTAGATTTTCATTTCGAAGAGGGTGATGACTGTTACGGTACGAGTGGACCGGACTCGATGCCGCTCAACTCCGCCGGAACGCCCGGAGCGCTGAAGAAGATCATGATCCATTGCTCGATAGACATGTTCCAGGCAGCCGACGCGACCGTATCGGAGATCGCTTCTACGCTCGATATACCCGAGAGCGATATCACCATGACCGGTCTTCCTGTTGAAATAGTCTTCAACGGCGTCTACCAGCTCGTCATCCCGGTACACAGTTCGGCAACGCTGGCTTCGATGCGTCCCGACCTGATCAAGCTCAAACTGCTCAATCTCAAAATGGGCGTGCAGACAACAGATGTATTCACCACCGATGCGATAAACGACGACTGCATCTGCTACTCGCGTCATTTCTCACCGGCTATGGGTATGTGGGAGGACCTCGGTTCGGGGGCCGGCGGAGCAAGCATCGCCGCCTACATGCTGAGGCACGGCGTTATCACTTCTCAGGCCGCTGTGATGGAGCAGGGTCCCGAAGCAGACAAACTCTCGAGGGTCCACGTAGACGTCAGAGAAACGAACGGCGAAGCCATCGCCGTACAGGTCGGGGGCCTCGCCGTTACATCGATGACACGTTCCGCGACAATCCAGGACAACGACGAGATCGTCATCGTCTAGATTCCCTCTATATCGCCGTCGTTTCCGCCTACTTCTGGAACTTCCTTACCTTGATTCCGAAGGTGATGAGAAACACACCAAACATGCTGGCAAAGAACGCTATCAGCCAGGAGATCGCCAGGATACCGGCACCGGTATGCTTGAACAGCATCAGGCCGAAGAGTATCGAGACGGCACCTCCGAATGCGAGAAGCCATTCACTGTCGAGTTCCTTTCGAAGCCTTATCGCCGCAATTATCCTGAACACCCCTCCCCATATGGCCCAGAAGGCTATGAATATCACAATCACCGTCGCCACAAATCCGGGCCGGGTCAGGATGAGCAGCCCGAGGATCAGGCCCGCTATCCCCTCGAAGAGAATGAGCCACCAGACGTCGCTGTACTTCCTTCCGGCAATCGATCCGACGATCGCGAATATCCCCTCCATCAGGACGAAAATACCGAAGATCATGAGCAGGAACTTCATCGCGATTCCAGGCATGAACCAGGCATACATACCGAAGGTCAATGCCAGTACGCCTCTGACTACATAGATCCACCAGTTTCTCGCAGAGAGCTCGAGCATAGCCGGGCCTCCTTCCAATACGCAAGAATGTCGTTATGATGTAATATCACGCTTGATGACCGGCTGACGGAATTCTACCTCTATCGAGACGTCAGTCAATATAAAAGGGCTGTGATTCTGATGAGTAAAAAGCAGACGCAGCGTGGGAAAGCGGGATCTAGTACTCCTGGAGGACCTTCTCCCATTCCTTTGCGACATTGATGCGGCGCTTGACCAGGTCGATGATCTTTGGATTTCCTGTCTTTTCACGGAGCTCTTCCCATTCGCTGATCGCCAGTTCGACCTCACCTAGGCGTGCGTGAAGGTAGCCTTTGATAAACAGCGTCTTCTGGTTGTTCGGCCTCATTTCTCTCGCCTTCCGCAGGTAGATGAGAGCCTCACTGAGCCTGTCCATCTTGTAGTAGATCTCGCCGAGCATACGCAGGGCCTCGAAGTTTTCCTGGTCGATCTGCAGGGCTTTCTCGAATTCCGCCGCCGCCTTCTCGAGATTGAGTCGGCTGTAATAGTTGCGGCCTTTCCTCAGCAGTTCCTCGATCCGTTCCTCATTGCCGGCGCCGACCTCGGAATCGATATCGTCGGTGACCAGCTCGATCACGCCCATGACTACGAGTCCGTATATGAGCTTGCTGGCGGTGAACAGCTCCTCGCCGACCTTGTCGTTGATCTCGTTGACTGAATTCTGTCCATCAATAAGCGAAAGGATCTCCCACTCCCTCGGCTTGAGGTTGAGTGCCTGGCCTTCCTCGTTACCCTGGCAGAGGCTGAAGATCGAGTGTCTCGACGGCACCTTGTTCTTGATATTCGACCACTCGTCGATGCGCCTCGCGCCTTCGAGAATGAGATTCTCCGTGTTGAGATTGACTATGATCTCCCGCCTTTTGTCGAGGTCTTCCTCGATGAAGCGGCAGTCGCCCTTTTCCCACTTGAAGATATCGTATACAGATTCCCGCATTCTGGAAGCGAAGAAGTTCTTGAGGTGATTTCCCGATGAGATTCCGAGGGCATCGAGACATTCGATAAGGCTTTTGTGCCCGGGCAGTGCCTTCTCGATCTCAACTATCGAGCCCGCATCCGCCACTCCCCATTCCTCGAGGAGATTGAAAATGGACCTGGACGACCTGTCATGAATCGACGCCAAACATATTGAGCCGTTATCGAAGAGTATCAGGGCCTCACGGCTTCCGTCTACGTCGGTAATGATCAACCTGCCGGTCTTCCCGTTCATGTGAAGGACCTGGAAGAGGTCGAACAGCCCGAGTTCTTCGATTGATGACTGGATCGCCATTGTCCGTTTTCCTTTCGGCTTCTACAGATCGATCTTGAGGTCCTCCATAAGGTCGACGGAACCATCGGCCTCCATGGACATATCCTCTATCTTTTTCACGCCGGACTTCTTCCTTCCGTCCACCGTCTTGTTTTGATCTTTACTGACGACTTCAGCTGCCGCTGGTTCCTCTGTCGGTTTCACAGGCACTGGAGCGGCTTTCTTGTTTGACGCCCTGTTCCTCATCCGCTCAAGATCCATCTTTCCGTCGGCCACAAACGACTCGAGACTCTCGCGGATCTTGTCAAATCTTCGGCTTGCACCTGACTGCAGCAGTTCTATGAGTTCATCGTCAGGTTCATCGCCAAGCTTCGAATCGACCCGGATGGAGTCGACTGTCACCTGTTCTCCGTGAGATATCAGGAAATGCATTCCTGTGTACTCCGGATAGATAGCGGCGCCATCGAGCACGCTCTGGATCGCTCCACGGAAATTGTCTTCTCTGAGATAAATAAGCCCCTTCAGATAGTGAGCGTCGGCATGATGCTTGTCGCAGGCCAGGGCACTCTCTATATCGAACAGGGCCAGTGTCATTCTGTTCAGCTTGTAATGCAGCAGAGCCCTCTTCTCGTACAGAAGAGCGCTCTTTCCCGTGAAAGCTTCGAGCCTCTGAAGAAGGTTCTCGGCCATCGGGTATTCCTCACGGAACAGGATACTTGTCAGGTAATTATAGTTGAGTTCGAGATTATACAGGTTGATGTTCAATCCCTTCTTGAACATCCTCTCCGCTTCCTCGACAAGACCCGTCTGATACAGCAGCGCCCCGAGATTGTTCATCGTATCGGGATCAGCCGTATTCAGCCGGAAAGCCTGGAGATAGCATATCGCCGCCTGCCTGTAATCTCCCTCCTCATGATAGATCGTCCCGCAGAGCAGATATGCCTCCGGATTGTCCGGATTATCTTCCAGCGCCTTGAGCAGGAATGCGAGGGCTTCGACCCCGTCCCTCTCCGCAATGTGGACCTTGCCCATCTCGATATAGACCCGGTCCTTCTCCTGCATGTCCTGCAGAGCCTTGCGAAACTCTTTCAGCGCTTCCGTAAGATATCCGCGCTCCCTGTAGGCGGTGCCGAGTGTAAAGGCCGTGCTCTCGAGACTGGGTATCTCCTGCCTCACACTTCTTCCGCCTTCGCCATCGTCGTCGGAAAGCGCAAGATTGGCTTCTGTGTTCTGGAACGACGGATTGAGTTTCGATGCGACCCGGCTTTCCTCCAGGGCTTCCTGGTAATGACCGAGGTCGCCGAACGCGAAAGACAGCAGGAAATGCGAACGCCAGTAGTCAGCATCGATCTTGATTGCGATCCTAAGCTCGGATATCGCTTCGTCGGTCCTTCCGAGGTTATAGTAGATCTCACCGAGATCGGTATGGAACACGGCCGACTTGCTGACATGGTCCGCCGCGTTAAGGAAATGCTCAAGCGCCTGCTGGTACAGCCCCTGCGCCTTGAGCACCGAACCGAAGTGGATCCTCGCCATGTAGTGATCCGAATTCTTCTCTACGACCTGACCGAGTATCTCGGCGGCTTCGTCGAGCCAGCCCATGTTCTGATAGCTGACACCGAGCCTCAACAGAGCCTCTATGTTGGCGGGGTCTTCTTCGACCTCCTTCCGCCACCGGCTCACGTCGGGATCCTCCATCTTCGTCTCCAAGAAGAGATAGAGGAGATTTTCCCTGGCCAGTTCGAATCTCGGATCGATCTTCAGAGCTTCCTTGAACTGTTTTATCGCCTCGTCGTACACGCCCTTGCGATAGTAGAGCACGCCGAGGTTGTTCAGGGCGCCGGGGTCGTTTCGGTCGACCCTTTCGGCAAAACCCAGAAGAACGTCCCTTTCCTGTTTCTTGACTTCGGGCATTTCAGGTCCTTTCGATCCTCCCTCAGACGTGCTGAACCTGGCTGAGAATCTTGGATATCACTTCGATTACTCTCGAAGGATTAAAGGGCTTGATTAAGAAATCTTTCGCTCCGGCAGTCAGCGCGTCCTGGACGAGTGCCTGCTGACCGAGCGCACTGCACATGACGATCCTCGCCTGCGAATCGTTAGACATGATCTGGCGTACCGCGTCAATCCCGTTCATCTCGGGCATTATGATATCCATCGTCACGAGATCGGGCTTGAGCTCCTTGTATTTTTCAACTGCGAGCGCACCCGTATCGGCCTCACCGACGACCTCCATGTCGTTGCCCTCGAGAATGTCCGAAATCATCTTCCTCATGAAGATCGCGTCATCTACTACCAGTACTCTGGCTTTCACTGTTGTCTCCTTTCTTCTCTAATCGACGTTGATAGCCTCAAAGATCGTGTCGATAGAATCCGACGTTGGTATAAAGAACAGGAATCCCTTGCATTCATTCTGGGTAAAGGTGAACGCAGTCTCCAGAACGATCGCGTAATCCGATTCCAGGCTCAGATCGACGAGGATCGAATCCAATACCGCGCCAAGCATGTCGTACGAAACCTGGGGAACGGAGTGCATTATCTTCTTTCCGATAAATGTCGAGAAGGTGTTCAGATAACAGCCGCACATTATGTTACCGATCTCCTTCAGGGTGGAGAGAGCGAACTCATCGGTAATATTCGGTCCATCGACCACCTGGCCTGTCGCCATCTCGATCATTTTTTCCGCCTCCGGGTGGGGGAACAGCAGAAACATCATTCCTCTGAAATTCTCGCTGTAACCCTCGAGATAGACGACGGAGATCATCGATTCCGGCCCGTTGAACAGCGTATAGATGATCTGGAGCGGGATGATATCTACGTTTGTGATGGAGATATCAATCCTCTTCTTCAGCAGTTCCGCAAGACCGGTGATGGCATGTGCCGAACCGATGTTTCCGAGCTCCTTCAATGCGTCGATCCTCAGATACGACGGCCTCTTAATGGGGCTCATCAATACACCTTCCTTTGAGTAGAGAACGTGGATCCCATATAAATGCTATTCTTCCGCTGCCGAGAATCGTCGCCCCGGTGATTCCGCTTACTCCGCGGATCAACGAGGGCAGCCCCTTGATCACGATTTCCTGCTGTCCGAGGATCCTCCTTGTGACCAGGCCGACCTTCCCGTTTCCGGTGTCGACGATCATCAGCTTTACATATCGCGAACCGTGTTCGGGGGTCTCGATACCGAACAGATCGTCCGGCCTCACTACCGGCACGATCTCATCTGCATACTGCATGACCTCTTGTCCCATCACGGTCCTGAACGAATTGCGCTCAACGCGCGAAGTTTCACATATGTATTCGGCCGGGAGAGCGTGTACATCTCCCCCGACTTCAAAAAGAAGCGCCTTTATTATCGAGAGATTGATCGGAAGCTGCAGTGTAACAGTCGTTCCAATGCCCGGCTCGCTATGCAGCTTCATCGATCCCCCGAGCGCATCCACAGCTTTCTTCGCAACGTTCATGCCGACTCCCCTGCCGGAGAACCTGCTGACTTCCTCACAAGTCGAAAAACCGGGTGCAGACAGCACCCTGCAGAGCTCATCATCGCTCATTAACTCGAGTTCCGGGTCTTCCGCATCTATCTGTCTTTTTTCCTGGACTTTTTCGAGATCTATCCCCCTGCCGTCGTCGGTGACCTGCAGGATGACATAATTTCTGTCCCTCTTTGCACTAAGCACGATTCTCGCGGTCTCGGGCTTACCGAGGGTGATCCTGTCTTCCGGAGACTCGATCCCGTGATCGACCGCATTACGGAGGAGATGGACGAGCGGATCCACCATCGCCTCGAGCACCGTTCTGTCGAGACCTATGTCGGCTCCGACGATGTCGAGCCTTGCGCTCTTCTCCAGGGCAAGCGAGGAATCCCTCACGAGCCTCTTGAACCGCTGGAATACCTGACCGACCGGTATCAGCCTTGCCTCCATCACTTCCTTCTGTATCTCCGAGATAAGTCTTCCTGAGGAGGAAAGTTCCTCGCTGAGTGATTTCGATTCTATCTTTCCGGCGATACTCGCGAGCTTGATCCTGCTTATTATCAGTTCTCCGACAAGATCCATCAGCGCGTCGAGACGCTCGAGATCGACCCTGGTCGAAGTGACCCTCTCCCCGAATCCGCCCTTTGAGACTGGCTCCGCATTATCATCGACATCTTCCGCGACGGCAGTACCGGCAACCGTCTTATGCTCATCCGGGTCTTCACGATCTATCTCTTCCGTGTCTTCGATACCTTCAGACCTGATTTCCTCTCTGGGCGGAAGTTCTCCCGCAGGGTGATTGTTGAGCACCCTCGTCGTCATCGGCGAGAGCAGTACAAAGAACTCGGCGAGGAGATCAGTGTCGTCGGCCTCCTCCTCATCAACGGCTAGCCTGACCAGCTCCCTGAGCATGTCTACAGCCCTGAGCAACAGGTCTGCCTCGGCCTGATGCACACTCATCTCATTTTTTCGGCATCGATCGAGTACATTTTCCATGGCATGACTGGCTTCTACGACGTGATCGTATCCCATCGCGCCTGACATACCCTTGAGGTTGTGCGCGTTACGAAAGAGCTCCTCCACGCAGGCAGCGCTGTTCCTGCCCGTCTCGAGGGACATCACGCCCGACTCAAGCGACTGCAGGATCTCGCCCGCTTCACTGATAAAGAGAGTCTTGTAATCACTTACTTTCACTAGCCATTACTCCCGCTATTGCCTCTTCAACCTCGCGAACTATGCAATCCGCTATCTCCTGGACCGGAAGCACCTCGTGGGCCAGCCCTGCCGACACTACCGCACCGGGCATGCCGAATATCATGCTCGTATCACGGTCCTGGCAGATCACCCTGCCGCCGTACTTTCTTACCGCATCGCACCCGGCCTCTCCATCCCTGCCCATACCGGTCAGGATGACCGATATCAGCCTCTTCTTGAAAATCGGCGCTATTGAAGTGAGCGCGAAATCTATCGAGGGACATGCCGTCCGCTGTTTCTCGTTTCTCGGCAGGAGCATCGTCACAGGCTGACCACCCTTCTCGTCCAGGAAAAGATGCCTGCCGCCCGGCGCTACCAGTATGCTTCCCGGCCTGATCGGTTCTCCATCCTCGGCCTCCATCACGTACATCGCCGACCGTGCGTCGAGTCTCTCGGCAAGGTAGGTGGTAAAGTTCGAGGGCATATGCTGCACAATAACGACCGAGGCAGGCAGATCGGCCGGAAGCCTGGGTATTATCTCTCCCAGCGCCTGAGGTCCTCCCGTACTCGCTCCTATACAGACCACGCATTCCGTCCGCGATTTTCTTGTCGGCCTCGTCTTCGCCTTGAGATCGATTCCCACAGGTGCGAAACGCACCTTTTCGGCGTCCACGGTTGCGGCAAGTTTGACCTTTGAAACGAGTTCCCTGACAGGAAAACGCATACCCTTGAAGGTCTTCGATACGAAATCGACCGCACCATATTCGAGGCATGTCAGTGCCATCCTCGCGCCTTCCGCCGTGTGCCCGCTGAGGATGACCACGGGGGTCGGCCACTCGCTCATGATGAACCTCAGCGTTTCAAGACCGTCCATTCTCGGCATCTCGAGATCGAGAGTTACGCAGTCGGGGCGCAGGTCTACGAGTTTCCTGAGAACCTCGCGACCGTTGGCCGCCGTTCCTACCACTTCTATCCCGGGTTCCGCATCGAGAGAGTCGGCGATCACACGGCGCATGAAGGCGGAGTCCTCGCCTATCAGCACCCTGATCTTCCCCTTCGCCGCTGCTTTCTCCTCAACTGTCATCAGAATTTCTCCTGTTTCCCCAGCGCGTCTTTTACCGTCACCCTTCCACTTGCGACGTCAAAAAACACTGTTCTTCCCTTTTCTCCTCCGGTCGATTCGGCAACTATCGGGATGTTCCTCTCTGCCAGCTCCTTCTTCGTAGCCTTCACATTCTCCTCACCGATCTGCATCACTCCGGGGCTGGCGATGATCGACTGAAACATCCTGGCGCCGCCGAATATTTTCGCCTCGATCCTGCTCCGCAGTGCGCCTTTCTTGGCCATCCGCGAGAGCATGAGCTCGATGGCGGTATCCACGAACTTCGCCCTGTTGAGATTGTTCTGGACCCTCTCACTGCTCGGAAGCATCACGTGAGCGAGCCCTCCTGTTTTCGAGACCGGATCGTAGAGCACGATGCCTACGCACGATCCCAGGGCGAAAGTCATCATCCTGGCCGGGGCCATCGACACTTTGAACTGCGCCATCCCGACCTTTATAAGTATTCCTGTTCCTCTGATGCCGATCATAGCTGCTTATCCGGAAACCGGACCCGTTCCTCTCTCTAAACCGTCGCAAGATCCTCTATATCAAGCGATTCGGAGACGAGCTTTCCCGGATCGAGACAGATGATCATCCTGTCGCCGACCTGGGCTATCCCTATAACCGCTTCCTCACACTTGTGATCCGAGTTGACCCCAGGTGATGTTTTTATCTCCTCGTTTTCGATCTTTACGACGTCACGGACCTCGTCTACAACTATCCCGAACCGGCCCTCGCCGGATTCGAGAATGATGACCCGCTGCTTCCTGCTGCTGTCCTCTTCCGTCTCCCTCGATCCCAGGACGAGATGTATCCTCAGAACCGGAATGATCTCACCCCTGAGATTGATAACGCCTTCGACGGGCCCGGCCATTCCGGGGATCGGGCAGGCTTCCATAGGCCTGATGATCTCCTTGACCTTTCCCACGGGAACCCCGTAGTGCTCCCGGCCGAGACGGAACGTGACAAGCTGCGTCAGTGTCTTAACATTCTGGTCGTATCTTTCATTGCTCATCGATCTGCGCTCCTTCCGCGGTGACCGAACGGTCAGTTCACGTTCACCACTTCGTCGACCTGGTCGATAACGCTTATCTTGAAACGCCCGACATGCTCGCGAAGCTGGATGGCCATGTCGCTGAGCTTCTGGGCGGAAGAGGCCACATCTTCCATGCTCGATGTCATCTGCTCCATCGACGCCGCGGTCTCCTGCGTCGAGGAGGCGTTCTTTTCCGCGCTTGCTGAAATCTCGTCGACCGAATCGATCACGTTCTTCATCCCGCGGCTCAGTTCCTTGGTCGCCGCGGAGATCCGCCTCGCCATATCGCTGGAGCTCTTCAGTACCTCTACGATCTCATCGAGCGCCTCACCCGTCCTGGTAATGACCTCGCGGCCTTCGGCAACCTCTTTCGATCCGAGCTCGATACTGGAGACCGCGGTCTGCGTATCTTC
>SDBS01003638.1_pt1 | contig 15137 bp, 11 predicted proteins | sample 2277091 | NCBI WGS metagenome assembly SDBS01 (sample SAMN10404972, study PRJNA504765) | marine sediment metagenome | isolation source: marine sediment core GS10_PC15, 163 cmbsf | place: Arctic Ocean: Southern Knipovich Ridge | collected 2010 | reverse complement strand
AGGGGGTAGTACGCCGATTTGGTAAGGTTGTGAAGATAACTGAGCCGGGTCCGCATTACCACCTGCCCACCCCGATCGAAAAAGTCGATAAGCCCAAGATACAGCAGGCACGGCGAATAGAAATCGGCTTTGAAACCATTAGCCCGGGCCCGCCTGCAAGGTATCGGTTCCACACCGAAGAGTCATTGATGCTTACCGGTGACGAGCAAATTATCGATGCCCAAATCATAGTCCAGTACAAGATAAAGGACGCTGCCGACTACCTGTTTAATGTACGCAATCTGGAAGGGCCGCGAGGTACAATTAAGGACGCGGCCGAAGTGGCACTGCGACAGGTTGTCGGGCAAAGGCCGATTGACGATGTGCTCATCAAGGAAAAACTCCAGGTGGAAATCGACATCCGCACACTCCTTCAGGGGATAGTCGATGGGTACGAAAGCGGTATTCGAATAACCGAGGTCAAGCTTCAGACTGTCCAGCCGCCAAAAGAGGTTGCATCGGCATTTAGCGACGTGGTAAGCGCCAAGGAGGACAAGGAAAAATTGATACAGGAAGCCCAGGGCTATTTCGAAGACATCATCCCCAAGGCACGCGGCGAAGCCAGGAGCATAGTCCTGGAGGCAGAGGGCTACAAGGAGGAGAAGGTAAAGCGGGCACAGGGAGATGTGGCGAAATTTTTGGCCGTGCTTAAAGAGTATGAAAAGGCAAAAGAAGTAACACGAAAACGACTCTATTTGGAAACGATGGAGCAAGTGCTCCCGGGCATCAAAAAGTTTATAATAGATTCTGAAACAGGAGCCGGCCTGCTGAAGCTCTTGCCGCTTGAGGGTGCCCCATTTAGCAATACCCCGCAAAATCCAAACCCGGAACTTCGGAGGTCAAGATGAATAAAAAACTCGTCGGTATGATTGTAATCATCGCGATAATTGTAGTGGTCCTGTCCGCTTCGCTGTTCACTATAGATGAAACCGAGCAGGCCATTGTTACTCAGTTGGGAAAGTTCGTAAAAGAGGTAAAACAGCCCGGCCTGCACTTCAAGATTCCGCTAATCCAGGCGGTGCACAAGTTCGAGGCAAGGGTTATGGAATATGACGCTGCTGCGGCAAAAATTATCACCGATGACAAAAAGCACCTTGTTATTGATAACTATGCCCGGTGGAAAATCATCGATCCGCTCAAGTTCTATCAAACCGTAGGAAATGAGTTCGGCGCCCAGTCAAGACTGGATGATATCGTCTTTTCTGAAATGCGGGAAGAGCTTGCCAGGCACACCTTGACGGAAATAGTTTCCGTCAACCGCGAGCAGTTAATGAAAAAAGTAGCCGAGCAGTGCAACCAGAAGGCCGGCGACTATGGAATCCAGGTTATCGATGTGCGAATAAAACGGGCTGACCTGCCGCAGGAGGTTACATATTCGGTCTTTGACCGAATGAAGGCCGAAAGGCAGAGAATAGCAAAAAAATATCGCTCCGAAGGAGAGGAAGAGGCTGTAAAGGTTAGGGCACAGACCGACAAAGATAAGACAATCCTGCTCGCGGATAGTTACATGGAGGCCGAGAAAACAAAAGGCGAAGGCGATGCCGAGGCCCTCAGAATATATGCCCAGGCTTATGAAAAGGACCCTGAGTTTTACTCATTTGTCCGGACTTTGGAAGCTTACGTGAATTCGCTTGGAAAAGGCACGACCCTCGTTTTGCCCAGCGATTCGGAGTTTTTTAAGTACCTGAGCCCGCCGGCAAAAGAATAGTTTTTGATAGTTCATTACAGGGACCGTTTTATTGCGTTTTGTGCTATTAGATCTCTACATCGCAAAAATTCGGTCGATGCGGCCGGCCAAATCGGTCAGGTAGGCTTCGTCACCACCTTTCAGCTCAGGGGTCAGAAATCCGTCGTAGCCGATTTCATCCAATGCCCGTCGTACTTCGGGCCAGTTCACGTCGCCATCGAGCAGATTAGTCCATTCATAGCCCTTGCGTTTGAAATCTTTCAGATGGATTTTGAAGGTGCGCTTGCCGAGCGTGCGTATCCAGTCCTGTGAGTACCCGAAGAGGATTACGTTGCCGATATCGAAGTAAGCCTTGAGCCACGGACTATCGAACTCGTCCACATACCGTGCGAACTCAAGCGGACTCAGCAGAAACTTGTTCCAGACATTTTCCACCGCTATGATCACGCCGAGCTCTTCAGCTAACGGCAGAACTTTCTTTATATGCCTCTGTGAGCGTTTGTAGGCCTGGGCGTAGCTGACGTTCTCGTTGACTACCGCGGGCACCAGCAGAACGGCATCGGCGCCCAACGCCTTGGCGCTGCGCAGGGCTGTCTCCATTCCCGCCAGGCCTTTTTCTATCACCTTTGGGTCTGGGTCGGAAAACGGCGCACCCCAGCCGCCGTACACGATTGAATGAATCGGGACCCCGGCCTGCCGTGCCAGCCTGCCGAGCCGCCGGGCTGCATCGAGGTCATCCATTGGAGTGGCCTCAATGCCGTCGAAACCGCATTTCTTTGCTAATTTGAACTTGTCCGCATCGGAAAGCTTCCGCGGGAGCATGCGTAATTGAAGGGCCTTGCGCAATTTGGCACCTTTCTGGCTGCTTTTGGCAAAGCCGGACTCACCCAGCAGGCCTGTCCCAGCCGCAACAGCAGCAGCATACCCCAAAAAACCGCGACGTCCTATAATCTTTTCTTTCATGAGTTTGCCTCCTAATTTCGAACAGTATATGTGTTTCATCAAACTCTGCATAATATACCATTTTGTATGAATAATCGAAACTGAAAAGCGGGCTTGTTGAAAGAAAATACTTTTTTTGCCCCGGCAATAAATGTCACTGGCGTCGCATCTATTGCCACAACGCATATTTCAATGTTCCCTTTTGTATCTTTTCATTACCGTCAACAGCCCGGTAATATCGGCTATCCGTGTGGGTGGTTGTGTTTTTATTGGCCCGTCCCATAAAAAGATAAAGTTTTTCGTATTTCTTTGCCGATTAACTAAAGGTGTTTAGCTGTTTTAATAGTGTTGAAAAGCCGTTTTCTACAGCGAAAAGGAGTTTTTCGGACTGTCATTTTAAACCTGTTCCCGTTTTTTGGAAAATCGCAAAATGGGAACCTGGAGCTGGAGAGAAATTATGAGAATCATAGCGGTTGTTAATCAAAAAGGTGGTTGTGGCAAAACCACGGTATCGATAAACCTGGCCAGTGCTCTTGCTGACGCAGGCCAGAAAGTCCTGCTGGTCGATATGGACCCGCAGTCTCATTGCGCAGTAGGCCTTGCTGTGCCGGAAGAGCAGATCGAACAAAGCATCTATGATGTGCTGATAAGCACAATCAGAAACGAGCCGATTAGGCTCACAGAAATACTCTGGCAGATTGGCGACAGGCTGGAGCTGGCGCCGGCCAGCCTGGACCTCTCTGCGTTCGAGCAGCAGATGGTAGGTATCGCTGAACGTGAATGCTGTCTGAAAGATGCCCTGAACGAGATAAAGAACGATTATGACTATACAGTTGTCGATTGCCCCCCCGCTGTGAGCCTGTTGACCTTCAATGCACTCAGGGCTGCCAATGATGTTATTGTTCCCGTCGAGACCGGCTACTTTGCACTCCATGGGCTTAGCAGGCAGCTTGAGACTCTCAGCGTACTCTGCAGACGGCACAACCAGCAGGTTGATGTCAAAGTCTTAGCCAGCATGTATGATATAAGAACTAAGATGGCCAGAGAAATATTGGCCGAACTACGAAATCACTTCGCGGACAGAATGTTCGAGACAGTTGTCTGCTTCAATACAAGGATCAAGGAAGCGTCCAGTTTTGGTCAGCCCATCAGTGAGTATGACCCTGTCAGCAAGGGCCAAAAAGATTTCCACTCACTTGCCCAAGAGGTCCTGGGCTCCCAGGCCGGACAGCGGCGACATGAGTTTGTTAACTCATTGGCTGATCAGCTCGAATCAATAAGCGCCACTGCCGATGAATTGCTCCAGACCGCAAAACTACCAATAGAAACTTTGCCGGCCCCCCAAACAGATCAGCCGGGCATTGGGCTTTCCGCCGACGATTTTACCACTACCGAAGCAGCCCCCACCGTTTTGCTTCATGAAGACGAAGCAGTGGGGGAAGAACCTGAAATCGAAGTTTTCGAGGCACCGAAACCGCTCAATACTGCCGCCAAGCTTTCTGACTATTACGGTGTTAGCCAGGTGGAGGATGCCGTCGTATTCGTAACGTTGTATCCGCGCGCCAGCAATGTGCATATCGCCGGCGACTTTAATAATTGGCAGCCGGAACAGACGCCTATGCAAAAAGTCGGTGAAAGCGGCATCTGGCAGACCGAGATGAACCTGCTTCCCGGACGATATCGCTATCGGCTGGTTGTTGATGGCCAGTGGCAGCAGGACCCATATAACGAATTGACCGAATCAAATCCCTTCGGAGGATTTAACTCCATCGTTGAAGTAAAATAACAGGCTGCACTTGTGTCCACTGTATCACGACTCTCCTGAGTTCCTGTTACTCGCTCCTGTGCTCGCGCAGAGTCTGCCTTGAGCAAAGGCGAAGCCCAAGTCGATTGGGCGGGTAGCCGGGATGCCAGCGCACAGGTTTCACAGGCTCGACTATTGTATCTCCACCTGGCAAAAAAAAAATATTTTTTATTTGCAATAACGTCCGATAATGGTACGATTTCTATTGTTTGACCTACATTTCTAAGATGATAGTTGTGTGTGGGTGAATTTTTTAGGTTTTTTGAGAATGGAAGCTCACTGCGAATTACAACGGATTGTTGCAGTTCTTTTTGGGGTCGGGGCTTGGTGTTTACCTGTTACTGCTTACTCGGGTTGCACTTACAGGGGTGACTTTAGTTTACAAATTTCCGTCGAGTTGGATCCCAGCAAAGGTTGCAGGGCTGATGCAGAAGAAAGGCAAGGCCGGAAAGTCGTTTTGATATGCAAAAAAACCAGTGTCTAATTGTAATTTTTTCAGGAAGAAAGGAGGCGATAAAAGCGAAGAAAACGGCACTTTTTTTGAAACATTAGGAGGATGTTGGTGGCTGTTAATTTGAAAAGGAAATGGAATTTCTATTTTAGGAGAATGGCCATGAAAAAGCTAATCACAATGTTGGTTCCCGTGCTGATGCTTTTTGCAGGTGTTTTCGCAGAAGTTGGTAACGGGGCCCCTCCAAACACAACGGTTGAAGTAGATACTGATGTTACTACCAACCAGTCTCAGGATGTTTCTGTCATAGGCGGCGGTGACTCCGATTCTGCTTCTGCTTCTTCCTCAAGTTCAAATGTGAATATCAGTTCCACCTCGGTTTCGAACTACAGGACCCGGACACCCCCAATTACGACGTTCCCTCCCTATTTGCCATATTGGACTCATGGAGGATGGGGGACTATAAAGGCGTACTTCCCGAATGGACCTAATAGTGATGACCAGGTGTATGAACGGATATTCAATCCTGGTAATCACGATGACATGAGAGAGCTTAGGGGAGTTCTTGAATCATTACCTTATGAAAGCCCGCTTGGTGTTTTCGGCGGATTCCTTAATGGTGTGGGAGCCATATTTGGTGGGCCTGATAATTACCATCACGGCAGAGGTTTTGAAATAGCAAGTTCGCTTGTTCGTACTCGAAGACCCAGGGGAAAGCCTCTTTTGGTCTTTATTGACTCCAATGTCGATACAAGCCTTCTGAGGAATGCAGGTTACGCTTATGTCGGAAAAGTGAGCCTGGAAGGCAAAGTGGATCGCAACTGGGATCAAGTCTATGATGCCGCAGTAGCAGAGGCTTTGCCATGGAATGTTGATATCCTGCTTGTTTCCGGCGGCATGAAAGGTGTTACCGTTGGCTCAAATCTTTCTTTTCCTGGAGCCGGCGGAGCTTACAGCCAGGCTAATTACTCTATTTCTATGTTTGGTGCTGTCTCGAGCGGAATTACTGAAGGCAAAGGGAAGGCTCTTGTAAGCGCTGCAGGTTACAGGTATTCACCGAGCCTTGTAAACAGGAGAAGGATTCCCCAGGCGTTCTACGAAAGATTCCACACGAAGCTCACTACTAAGCCTGGTCCACAGACCAGAGAACCAATACCGGTACAAACAGTTGCTCCACAAAAAACTCTTCCACAAGTACCTACCACACAAAAAGCTCCTCCACAACAAGCTGCTACCGTCTCTCCCAGAGCAAGGAAACGTAACATCCCGGGAATTGATGTGAGCCGGCAGCTTTATGACATGGCAGGCTTTGGAGCGCAACAGAGAGTCCGTAACGTAACAATAAATTAATTTCAAAGAGATAAAAGAAATCTCTGAAGAAACTGATTTGGGAGCTTTGCTATAGGGAGAAAGGAGATTGCCTATAGAACAAACAAAAGTGGGTTGTTTATGCTGTTGTAATTGCTAATGTCTTGTTAGCAAGCAGAAGGGAATTTGACAATATAAAGAGAAAAGGAGTTTATAATGCTAAGAAAATGCTTAATCTCCGTAGCAGTTATTTTGTTGTTGTCCTCTGGTGCCCCTGCAGATATTGGTCAGGTAGGGGGCTTTTCAGTTGGCGCAGTTAATCTGGTGGGAAGACATGGAGGGCCCGGCTCAGCCGAAGGTGGAAACATAGCGATAGTCAACCAAAGCCAGGGGGTACACAAGCCGTTCTTTGGCATTTCAGCCAGGCAGGAAGCAAAAGGTATATTGGTCCAATGTGGAAGTGCCCGAGGTGCCGGTGGTGTTTCTGGTGTAGCACAGCACGCATCAGTTGAGGGCCTGCAAGGTCAGCTTACCCAACGCTTTGGCCCAACGGTACAGGGGCAATATCTTAACGTGGGCCTTAAACAAGTAGCACTTAAAGCCGGTGGTGTTGGAGGCGCACGGGGCGCACAAGGTTTCATTGGCGGCCAGAGCCAGACAATTGCTACTCCACGTGTGACCAGTACAGAATCCCAGTTTGTTGGGGTGGCACAATATTCGAATGTTTCTGGCGGCCCAGGCTCTAAAGCCATAGTGGTCAATACGGTGAATGTTAAGATGGGACAGGGGCAAATTGTTACTGGCGGCCCGACTCGTCCACGCCATCGTTAGCAAAGATAAGTGGCGAACAGATAAATGTAGAAAAGTTCTTAAAAAGACCTTTTTCAGGATTTAATCCAAAAGAGCCTTAAAGGGACCTCTTGTTTGAAAGAGTGCGTAATTTCTTTAGGGCTCTTTTGTTAACAGAACTCTCCTTTTTCTATTCCTCACAACATTTTTCAAATTTTTCTTTGCCGATAGCATTCCATAAAGTTACAATTCTGTTTGTTGTAAGTGGAATTGACCGAATATGGTCATTTGCCCTACAAGGCCAATAGCCAACCTACGCAGTTCGCATATAAAACATACTGACGGATTTAGAATGGACGCTCACAGCTGGGTACAATGGATTGTTGCAGTTTTTTTTGGACTCGGGGCGTTGTCTTTTCCTGTTTTTGCCGACGAGGTTTACACTTACCAGGGCGACTTCAATTTACAAATTCCCGCTGATCCGGACGCCAGCCAGGGCTGGATGGTTGATGCAGTTATTGAAATCGACAGCCATTTTACTATTTCTGACATTGATGTCAGTGTCACCTTAACGCACACCAACGTCTTTGATTTACAAATCTCCTTGCAAAGCCCAGACGGAACGTCCCTCTTGTTAAATATGTACAATCCTGATAATGAGTTTTTTCAGGGCGCAGATTACTCACAGACCATATTTGACGATGAAGCCCTGATCCCCATCGGCCAGGCCCAGCCACCTTTTACGGGTCGATTCAGACCCGATGCCGGCAGCCTGCTGGAAATTTTTGACGGCCAGAACGTTTATGGCCCTTGGCGCCTCCAAATCTACGACATGTGGGATTACGACACCGGCACATTGGAAAGCTTTGAGCTTACCGTCACAACCCCGGAACCAGCCACAGTGGTACTCCTGATACTCGGCACAGGTTTTGCGGCACTATTACGACCCCGCCGGTGCTTATGACTATTTTCAATCACCAGCGTCAAAGGTTTGTGGTACAACCATTGGGGAATAATCAGCCAGGTTAGAGTAATAGGCTTACCCGGAAGGGACCGTAAAGCTCCAGACATCGCCTTTGTGTTTTGTAGTACCGTCGGCTATTGGTCCAGGACCGGGAATGCTATATCGTCAATCCACGCGGTATCGTCGCCTTCGGCGACGGAGTAATCCTTCGAATAGGTCCACTCGAAGGTCCTTGTACCCGCTTTCACAAGGAAGGACGCCTTGGCCCAATCCTCATAGCCGGACCACGTATCTTTTTCCACTCCATCGATGTAAAATGTCAAAAAGTCAGAAAGTGACTCAGAGGAGACCTTGCGATAAAAGGTGATATTGCCCGGTATACAATCAATTCTCACTCGCAGAGTAGTTCTTCCATAGTCGTCAATCGAACCGGCTCGGGCGCTATAATTTCCCGAATGCTTCTCCCACGATGTAGTGGTCCAGTGACTATTTCCTTCATGCTCCCACGGGAATTTTCCGAAATTATTCGTTTCAAAATCTTCCCCGGGACCGCTGGGGGGGATACCGGCTATAAAATTGACCCCCCATATGTTCCCCGATGCAGATTGGCCATTCTCAGATCTTCCCGTGCGCACATTCTGATAGGGAAAGCTATACCCTGATTTAGTCACGCTAAGGTTATAAGTCGATTGTGAATTAACCTTCGCCAGGGCATAGATACCTTTGCTGTCAGTTCTATCGGTGTGTGTGTTGTTAAGGCCCTGTCCTGTCGCCGTTACTGTAGCCCCGCTGATAGGGCTACCGTACGCGTCTGTGACCCGTCCGCTGATTATCTCGCCTGAACCGGATATGAATGTATTATAAATGCAATGGGTTGCAAGATTGTAGGAAGGGTGATTAATATTGGGCAGGTTGTACCATGCGTCATCACTGCCGCGCCAGCCCATATTGAAATGGTGGTAGAGCGCCGAGGTGTTATAGCCGTATCCGTCGCATACAATAAAGTGTCCCGCTTTTGTTTCGTCGTGCCAAATGCGAAAGATTACAGGATTGTAGGCATCAAGGTTGGAATTGGCCATATTGCTCAACCTTGTTCCAACGTTATCACTGTCAATCCTCCCCCATACGGAATTGCTGTATTTGAAAGTATTTCGTAAAGCACTTGCCAGACTCGAAAGGTATGTCGTTGAACCACTCGCCGAGTATTCAGTTCTCGTTGCGATACCCGCGTCATAGCAAAGTGCTCCGATGGCTTGTCGTTGTGCCAACGTTGCGCTGCAGCCGGGCTCAAGTACCATCTGGCCCCATTTGTACGCCCCGCCATTGCCATTTCCACCACGCGTGGACGCTGTTCGCTCGACATCGTCAACTTTGATCGTAAATTGATGTACGCCAATTCCTGTCACAGGATATTGATGGTATCGCATCAACTGAGCCATCGCTGTGGCGCCGCAGCCGCAGGCATAGTTGTTGGGCGTGTAATAGTTGTAGCAATACATGCCGCAGGCTTGTCCCTGGCTCCATTTACTCTGCACCAGTGGAGCAATCCGAACATCAGGGATCGAACTCCGCCCCATTAGGCTGAATCCGTCATCGGATGTCTCAGCAAGGCTGATAAAGTAGCTCCACTTTCTCTGAGTATCGGAAAATGATGCCTCTCCAACTATTGCTTGCAGGCTGAAGGTATTGTGAACTGCTGCCATTCGCCCGTTGAGGTCGTTGGTTACTAATACCCCCAACGGATTCTCTGGCGAGGGGTCATAAGTACCGTCATCAGCGAAACCGATGATGGGCTCAACCAAATCGTCCGCTGAGACAATTACAAAACCGGATGGCTCCAAATAGACGATGTAATAAATCGGCTCACCATAGTTATCGGTGAAGGTCTCAACCCTCATTACCTCCTGGCCGAGAGTCGTCTCAAGCGGTTGAGGATCTACCTTTAGCCAGCCAGCCACTGCCATTTCCGCTTCGTACGCCGTTGTCGGAAGTGCCCATAGGCTGCTGCATAATTGCAGCAGGACTAAAACAACCGTTAGAGTGATGCTTTTGCGTCTCATTTTTTCCTGTCCTTATAACATTTTGATATTTATAGCGTACCTGATGCGCAAGGATAACTCCACCATAGAGCCACCAACCACTCCGGCTAGGCCGATATCTCCGCTGGACTAAGGTGGTGGCGGCCAATTGCCGCAGTCAACTGGAAATATTATATCGTCAATCCATACCCCACCTTGGTAATTTCTATTGCTTAGCTTTGAAAAGGTCCATTGAAAAGTCCTTTGGCCCGGTATTACAGGGAAGGAAACCTTGGCCCAATCCTCTGTGTCGTTCCACTTGTCTTTTTCCACTCCGTCGATGTAAAATATCAGGTAGTCTTCTGAGAAAGTGTTTACTCTGCGATAGAAGCTTATATTTCCTGATATACAATCAAGCGTCACACGCAGAGTAGCATTTTGAGGGAACTCTTGCCCCGGGAAATACTCTATATAAGATTCGGCGGTATAAGTAAAAGTCCCCGTATGTGTCTCTATCTGTTTAGTGTACCAGTAATTACCTCCTTCGTGTTCCCACGGAAATTTGCCGAAATCATTCGTTTCAAAGTCTTCAAGGGCGCAGCGAAGGTCAGAAGCTGGCTCATAGGCCTTTTTCTTTCCGTTGTAGAATACTGCCGTGCATAGCACACCGTCGGCGTGCGAGGACACGACCAGGCCTATGTAAACGTCCCTGCTCATCACGACAGTTTGTGGACTCCATGCAAGTTCGTACCAGTTTTTCCCGTCATATGAATGATAGGCTCTGAACTGATTTCCACTGCGAGTTAATCTAAGCCAGTGGGGTGGTCTGATATGTTTAAGATTCGTAGTGTCGCTCTCGCTATATGAGCCTGTGTCCCTGCGCAACTTGAATTCGCATACGTCACCCGGCGTGATAGTCAAGTTAGCATGTTTCGAGCCTGAATTCAATGTTTCGCGTATCATCACACCGGCCATAGCACTTTGGTCAGTATTTTCTACACTGACGACACGTGTGATGATTTCTCCGTCGCCCAAGAGTGGCTTATAAACATAGTGGAAGGAATCCGCCTCGCCCCCTATGCCGTGACCGCTGCCTTGAACAGTCCACGTTTCTGTATTGCTGTCATAATTGGCGCTGCCAGCCGGTACGGGGTTACCAATATCCCGGTTAGGCCAGGTTGAGGTTGGTTCGGGACAGGAGCTGTAGTCAATTGGAAATATTATATCGTCAATCCACACGCCATCGTCACTTCTTCGGCTTACCTTTGAATAGGTCCACTGAAAAGTCCTTTTGCCCTCTGTAACAGGGAATGACACCTCTGCCCAATCCAATTCAGAAGGCCACCTACCTTTCTCCTCACCATCGATGTAAAATATCAAGTAGTCTCCTGAGCCAGTGTTTACTATGCAATGGAAGTTGATATTTCCTGATATACAATCAAGCGTTACTTGCAGGGTAGCTTTTCCGCCACCGGAAGACGCCAATCCCCAGTCCACATGACCTTCTGCGCTATAAGTACCCGAATGTTTCTTTTGTCGAGTAACGGACCAAAAATAATCATCGGGTTGTTCCCATGGGAATTTACTGAAATCGCCCGCTTCAAAATCCTCCACAGCGCAAGAAGATTTATCAAAAGAGAATGCCGCCTCAAAATCGACTCCACATCTGTTCCCCGAAAAAGGATCGCCATTCTCAGATTTTGCCGTACGCACGTCCTGAGAGGGAAAGCTATACCCTGATTTCGTTACGCTAAGGGTATAAGTCAATTGTGAATTAATCTTCGCCAGGGCGTATATGCCTTTACTGTCAGTTTCATCAGTGTATGTGTTGTTATGGCCTTGTCCTGTCGCTGTTACTGTAGCCCCGCTGATAGGGCTACCGTACGCATCGGTGACCCGTCCGCTGATTATCTCACCTGAACCGGAAGTGAAAATGTTGTAGATACATCCATTAACGACGTTATAAGAGGGATCGGAACCAATAATTATTGAAGGAGGACCGGAATCAACAGTGGGCAGATTGTACCACGCATCATATTTGCCGCCCCAGCCCATATTGAGATGGTGGTAGGGGGTTGAGGAGTCATAACCATATCCATCGGCTAAAATGGCATGTCCAACATTGAACCCTTCTTTGCTTATGCCGAGGAATACAGGATAGCCGGCATCGAGGTTGGTGTTGACCATATCATCCAAAAGCTCTTTCCTAATATTACTAAGACAGTCCCTTGTATTGATGGCGTTACTAAACTTGAACGTCTCCAGCAACGCGTTCGTTATATCCGGTAAGTAGGTCCCTGAGCCGAGATAGAAGTATTCCGTCTTGGCGGCAACACCGGCATCATAGCAAAGCGCTCCGATAGCCTGTCGTTGTTCCAACGTTGCGCTGCAACTCGGATCAGGTTCCATCTGTTCCCATTCATACGGCCCGCCATTACCATCGCCGCCCCGCAAATACGCTGTTTTATTTTCACCATCAACTGTGATCGTAAACTCACGCCTGCCATCCGGCTGGCTTAGGTCATCATCATTAGGTTCAATGGGGTACTGATAGTACCGCATCAACTGAGCCATTACTGTGGCGCCGCATCCAGCCGGATAGTTATTCGGAGTGTAATAGTTATAGCAGTCTCTGGCGCATTCTTCTGTCTGGCCCCAATCAGTTTGCACCAGTGGAGCAACCCGAACGTCGGAGATACGCCTCAGATCCATCAGGACAAAACTATCTTCAGGGATTTCCGCAAGGCTTATAAAGTAACTCCACTTCCTCTGAGTATCGGACAATGGTGCCTCTCCAAATATTGCCTGGAGCCTGAAGGTATTGTGAACTGCTGCCATTCGCCCGTTGAGGTCGTTGCTTACTAATGCCCCCAACGGATTCTCAGGCGAGGGGTCGTAAGTACCGTCATCAGCGAAACCGATGATGGGCTCAACCAAATCGTCCGCTGAGACAATTACAAAACCGGAAGGCTCCAAATATACGATGTAATAAACCGGCTCACCATAATTATCGATGAAGGTCTCAACCCTCATTACCTCTTGCCCAAGAGCCATGCTGAGCGGTTGAGGATCTGTCTTTAGCCAGCCAGCCACTACCGTTTCCGCTTCGTACGCCGTTGTCGGAAGTGCCCATAGGCTGCTGCAGAATTGCAACAAGACTAAAACAGCCGTAAGAATAATACTTTTGCGTCTCATTTTTTCCTGTCCTTATAACATTTTTATATTTATAGCGTACCTAATATGCAGGGATGCCTCCGCTGTATGAATTGAATGAACCGAACAAAATTAATTGTACACCCTTTTCTCCTTAGTTGCCTGCCGCGAAAAATTCCCAGAGTTGAGATTATTATACACCATCAGGCGTAGTTTTCAAGAAAATAATACCACAAATAACCAATTTTTGGATAGATTGGCGAGAATGCCTCTCAGTGGTGTAAAAACGCGGTTGTTGGAACGTCCCACATATCGGGCAGATCTTGCTTTTAAGTCAATTTGGCCCGTCTTTAAAGTTGACACGAATTATGCCCTTTAGTAAGATATGCCGAGTTCAATTTGTAAATGGCGGATTGTGCTCGGTAGTTGGGGGAAAATTTGAGATAACTCTATGGACTTTGGTGGACATCCTAACTCCACTGCGTCAACCGGGAAGGTTTTTGGGCTGATGTTCGTGCTGTGGGAAAGGATTGATATTTATGCGATTAATTTTACTTGACAGCCCTGATGAGGTCAGGGGCAATTTTTATCCTTTGGCGTTGAGTCGTCCGCTCTGGGAGCTTCGATGCGGTTTTAACTCGCTCGGAGAAAAGCTCATCGACAAGGTTGGGGCCGATGATGTAGCATGTTTTGTGCCTGATTATATGGCAGATTCATATCGCGCAAAGGTGGAACTGCCGGTTAATGATTCGTCCGTTCTGAACGGCGATGACCTGCTTATCATGGATCCGCGTGTCAAGGCGGAAAGTTTTGATGTATCGGCCAACGGTCCGAGTGAGGTCGGCCTGGACGAACAGGGTAATCTGCTGTATGCCCGCATCGCCAAAGAAGACCTGTCCAGGCTCCCGACGGACGAGGTCGGCAAGTTCATAGCCGCAACCAAAGCGGAACTGCCCAACGTCAAATCCACACTGCCGAGGTGGCAGTACATCTGGGACCTTGTTCTGGCCAATGCCGAGCAGATAAAGGCTGATTTTGCAGCAGCGGGGCGAAACGGCATTGAGGGTACGCTGGAACAGCCGAACGCCATTCGGGGCAGCAAAAAGGACGTTTATATCGCACCAGGTGTGATGGTGCACCCGATGGTGGTCATCGATGCTGAGCATGGCCCGGTCTATATCGACGAGGACGCGGAAATACATCCTTTCACTCGTATTGAAGGGCCCTGCTACATTGGAAAAAAGGCAATCCTGCTTGGTGCAAAGTGTCGTGAGGGTAATTCAATCGGGCCTTTCTGCCGGGTTGGGGGTGAAGTGGAAGAATCGATTATCCATGGGCATTCGAATAAGTATCACGACGGTTTTTTAGGGCATGCCTATGTGGGTGAGTGGGTCAATCTGGGTGCGTTTACGACCAACAGTGACCTGAAGAACGACTATTCGACCGTCTCGGTAATGTTAGATGGGCGACATGCAATCAATACCGGCTCGGTTAAAGTCGGCTCTCTTATTGGAGACCACGTTAAGACGTCAATCGGAACGCTGTTTAATACCGGCTCTTATGTCGGGCCGATGGCTCTGATTATGGGCACAGGTAAGCCGTTGCCGAAGTTTATACCGGCGTTTGCGTGGTTCATTGAGGGTATCGTAACAAAAGGATTCGGCAAGGGAAAATTGTATGAGACGGCCAGGATGGCAATGAGCCGGCGCGATTGCCAGTGGACCGAGGTCGAGCAGAATATGTGGGACGCCGTCTTTGAAATGACGGCGCCGATTAGAAAACAGGCCGTTAAAAAAGGCCGAAGAGCAATGTTATCTCGATAAAAATGAATAGGAAGTGAATCAATGGCAACAGTAGAGGAACGTGTTAAAGAAGTAACCGCCCAGGTTTTGAAACTTGACCCGGACGAAATCAAAATAGGAGACAATTTTACCGTTGACTTAGGAGCTGAAAGCGTACAGTCCATCGAGCTGGTGGCTATG
>SDBS01003637.1_pt1 | contig 15139 bp, 13 predicted proteins | sample 2277091 | NCBI WGS metagenome assembly SDBS01 (sample SAMN10404972, study PRJNA504765) | marine sediment metagenome | isolation source: marine sediment core GS10_PC15, 163 cmbsf | place: Arctic Ocean: Southern Knipovich Ridge | collected 2010 | reverse complement strand
CGTGTTCGATGTGTCCTCGGCGACATAATCAATTATTTTCACAAAACCTTCTTCAATGGCTTCACGCAAAGAATAGCGGGAGATGACATCTGTAAAATATTCATCACCAATATAACAAGTGCCTGACAAACCAACGACATATTTAAAACCAAACTCACCGTCAATCAGAAACTCTTTCCATTTTTTAAATGATTTACCTGTTTGATTATAGACATGATGGGTTTCATCATTAATCACAATTGTCCGTTTGCCTTTTCCTTCAAGGCTTTCACGAATTGATGATTTTACATGTTCATAAAGAGCGTGGCAATTCTCAACACAGATTGTTCCCGTTGTAATACTTTCAGTAGCATTAATAATATGCGGATTTTTGATTACTGCTTCATCGGGTAACAAATTTCTCAACACTTCATCTCCTGAAAGCAATTTGAATTTTTCCATAAGTCCGTCTTCAATCGTAGTTGATGGACAAACGACCAGCACATGATCTACTGCACCTTCTGCAAGCATAATGCGGGCAATACCATAAATCACATAACTTTTACCAGTTCCTGTTGCCAAATCAAGTGAACAGGATAGTTTGTTCGGAAATTGCAGATGCCTTTTATATTGCTCAAAGGAACTATACAACGATTGCAGATTTTCATTGGAATGGTAATTTTCCTCTGCCAATTGAGACAGATTATGATAATTCCCACCCAGCAAATATAAAAGCGTATTTCTGATGGCTTCTTTCTGATATTCCCGTTCAAGGCACAGTGCGTCAAAAAAGCCTTCATATTTGTTAATATCAAAAGCGGACGGATCAACACTCTTACTGACACGCAATACAAAATCTTGGGTGAGAACTCGTTCCGGCATATCAGTTACCCCCAGCCTGAACTTGTTTTGAATTGGAAAAATCTTCTATTCTTTTAATTTCACGATACTCGTTACCGTAAATATCAAGATAAATGATCATCATCTGATCTTTTACTTCCTCCACAGGAAAATACACTTTCCAACTGTTTTTTTCGATTTCGCTGGCATAATAGACCTTATCCAGATTAAAAATTTCGCCATCATAATTGAAATCCACCATAATCATGGACAGCGATTCCCTATTTTCCAACTGACTTGCACCTTTAAGCATGGCTTCACTTTTAAAGGTACTGATTTTAATAGCTACATATTCAAGTAATTGATTTTTCGGCTTTTCTATAGAATATTTTCAGTATACTTTAGGTGTACGGATAAAATCGAATCCCACGGCATCCACCGTATCGTTTACCTGGCTTTCATCAATAGGCTGTTTGATGGCTTCAAAATCCCGATTATGCAATTCGTTGATAATTGAGTAAGGGATGCGCAGAATATAATAGTACACCGAACCTTTTTCGATATAGTCCTCTAAAAACATGACGCTGGCGGCAGGGGCAATGATAAAAAACTGTTTGCCAACTTTTGAGCCAAGCATGGCATGAAAATCATCAATAAATCCGTAATCCAAAACGACCCCGCCGTCCTGCTGATAATTGAACACCAGCACATCTGACCGTCCCCTATAACCATCCAAACCAATTCCTGATACGGTATGTTTAGAATCTCTGCAATTGAACAGGTGCAATGCAAAAAGACGCCAGTCTTTCCAGGGCAGTTGTTTTAATTTAGAAAAATCATACAGACCAGCATGATATAACGTAAAAGGCAGAGGTTTTAATTTTTTGCCTTTGTTTCCTATTTCGCTTTTCAGATTGAGCAGGCGTTTTTGCATGGTGTAAATAGCAAGTTTACCGCAGTCAATACCAAGCCAACGGCGGCCTAATTTTTCGGCGACGGCTAATGTGGTTCCAGAGCCAGCAAATGCATCTAAAACAAGGTCTCCTTTTTTTGAACACGATAGAACTACTCTTTCTAAAAGTTCTTCATGATTTTCAGTAGGATATTTTGCATTAAAAACATATCCTTTTAAATCAGTCCAATTTGAATCTGTAGGAATATCTTCAGTTTGCAAATATTCAGGAAAACCCTGTATCTTATTACCATTTATATCCGTAAATTTGACATTTTCATTTATTCTTATTCTTTTGTATTTTTTTAGCTCTTCAATTCTTTTTTGAGTAAATGTCCAATGTCTTCCTGCAGGTGGATATAGTATATTCCCATAGATTTTTCTTTCGGGTGGATTCCTTAAACCAGGGGAACTCATACCACGCCAAATAGGTTCAATATCATTTCCACAGAATGAGCAAGTTCTGTTTCTCAAAACTGTATTGAATGAGAAGAAATCACTTTTTGAGTAGAAAAATAAATTATCAGTTGCTACATTAAACTTCTTTAATCCTCTCAACATTCTTTTAAACCTATTGATAATTATATCATTTTGAAAATTCTGCTCTCCAAATACCTCATCCATTATCAATTTTATATAATGCCCAAAATGATAGTCTATTCTGCAATAAATCACGCCATCTTTCGCCAGAATCTCTCTTAAAAAGATTAATCTCTTTCTTAAAAATTCAATAAATTCCGCCCCCTTTTTCTTTGCACTATAAGCGGCTTGCCCATTTTTTACTGAATATTCATCACCCGTTCCAAAAGGCGGATCAATATAGATCAGTTTCACCCGTCCTTTTACATTGGGATCATCAAGTAAAGATTTCATCACCTGTAAATTATCGCCAAAAATAAGTTTATTTGTCCAGTCTTCGCCGTTTTTACCAAAGGTCTTTATGGGTTGTAAAGGAACTGCCATTGTATCTGCTAAAATATCTTCTTCCCGCTCTTTTCCCGCATACACAAGTTCATATTCTTTTTTTTCAGGCGGGAAAATGATATGTTTGTAATCCAAAGGCAGGTCTTCGCCTGATTGCAAAATTTCAATAATTCTTTGACGTTCTTTTTCCGGTAGTATAGACACGGATTCGCCTCCAGATAATATTTAATTTATTGCTTCCATTTCATACTCATCTGGTTATTGCATTGAAAATTCTTTATAAAGTACATTATAACTTGCTTTTGAGTTAAAAGGTGGGTCAAGATAGATTAAATCAATTGAATAATCAGATATATGCTCTCTAAGAATCTTCAAATTATCGCCATAATATAACAAATTGTTTTCCAATATTACCTCCATAATTCATGATTGTTTTCCATTACCTCTCTGTTAGCTTTTAAAAATCTTTCTTGACATTTTACGTTAGGTGATACAGTTATTATACTCGTTAACCATCATTTACAATTTTTTTGTTATGTGATTTATTCTATTTCATTAATTGTTTGAATAATTAATCTTATTAGAATACCTGTGAAATAAATATATGCTTCAACATCTTTAAATTTAACAGGCTCTTTATTGCCTGCATTCCCATGACGGCTTGAAAATTTATGTGCATAATCACAATAATTATTTAAAATTGATTTCCATTGTTGAGGTAGATTTAATTCTCTTAATAAATCTTGAACTAAATTATCAAGACTCTTATCACTATTTAAAAATGTTTGGGCTAAATTTTCAATGGAACTATAGCACTTTGTTATAGCATCAGCATAATCCCCTAGTAAATATTCTTTTAAAGCACCATCAAATAATTCTCTTGTATTGGGATAATCGTTAATCCAATCTAATGTTTCTAATATGAGTTTTTTATCTAATTCTTCTGCACCTTTTAGCATAAATTTATCATTTTCAAAAACTATTCCTAAATCTATTGCCGATTCATTGATTGCTTCTTTTATTCGTTTTTTAAACTCTTCATACGAAGATGATGAAAATTTATTTAAGATATTTAGAAATATTTCATATACCATTAGATATTCTTCAAATGTGCGTATTTTAGTAAAATAATCATCAATATAAACCATTTCCATTTCACCAAGCTTGAATTTCAATTCATCTTTAATTTCTTCATAAGTTTCATAATTCTCACTATTATGGAAAGGATCTATTACTAATTTTACAGACATATTAATTCTACGATAGAATTTGGTTTTTTCTTTATTTAGGTCAGTTTCAAGACCTAGCCTTTGATAAATATCTTTTAACATTTATTGAACTGCCCTTATATAACAGATTTATATTATAATGAATATATTTTCAATCATCATCACTACCAACATCAAACTCAGCCCACAATGGTCTATGATCAGATACCATCAAGCTAGCCTTTTTATCATATTTCCAAATATTTGTTCATCAAACTTAATAATTCCATATTTACCAGTAAACTCTTTTGTATAATTTGACTGAAACCAAATATTATCATAGAGCTTGTCTTTTATAGAAGTTGGTATTTTTCCATTCACAACTATCATATCAGAAATCTCTAATAATTCAAGAAATCCTTTATCATCTGGGCCTAAATTAAAATCTCCCATCAATAGGATATCATTCTCAGCATCTATATTTTGAACAGATAAATATACATCGTCTAACAATAATGCTTCTGCTCTCCTCTCCGTAATATTATCACCCCAGATTATATGTATACTGATTACATAGAAGTCAAAATTTCCTGCCTTAAACTTTGCAAAAAACGGCTCTCTGATAAATAAATCTTTTTCATCACTAACCACATATGATTCTTCCAAATATTCTACTTTGTCTGTTCTATAAAGAAAAGCATAAATCTCCTTTACCTTTCTTCCTATCTTTGAAGAAGCTAAATATTTGTATTTTAGGTTGAATTGATTCTTTAACAGTGAGACAGTTCGATCTAATATTTTTGTATCTCGAACTTCTTGAATGGCTATAAAATCAAATTCTTTTAAGAGATTGCAGATTTGATATAGTTCGCTATCATCTCTTGAGTTGTTGGAGAAAATTCTGATGTTGAAGGTTGCTATAGAGATGGTATCTGCAAATAACTGTAAAGGAAAAATTAAAAGAATGAAAAGTACTATCACTCTGGATAGCTTTTTCAACAAATCTGGATCCTAGTTTTTTAGAAGTACTTTTATATGTACCAAAAAGTCTTGTCTTAAATTATTATAATTTCGAAGTTCTCTCACAAATTTGTTCTATAATTAAAAACCTTTTGAAAAATTAGTATAGCACTTTTGGTATGTTTTCTTTTTCCTTTATTAAATTAAAAATGTCATCATAAAGTTTAAAAAACATGGGAAGTGAAATTAGTATATATCCTGAAAGGCCAAACTCTTTTTGGTCTAATTTTGGTACTTTTCTAAATATTACTTTTCTTTTTTCCTTAACTTTGGATGAAAAAATTAAACCATAAGAATTAGGGTGGCAGAATTCAGAAAGGTACTCATATGAGCTTCTAAATGGTTTGTTTTTATCACCACTAATTCTATGAAATAACTTATCTGTAGTATCAATCATAGATAAAATGTTTATTGATTCGAATGGTTTGTATAAAGAAGAGTCTCTTTTGCCTAATATAAGACAGTTTAATTTGCAAATTATTTCCTTATAATTGATTTCATTTTTGTAATATTTTTGTAAATAATTTAATAAATATCCTAATGCACCAGTTAATTCAAAATGTGCACGTATTGCTAACGTAAGAGCAATAAAATTTTCTTGTAGGATAGAAATAAAAAAAGAATTTAAAAGTAATTTTGATCTATGCAAAAGGACTTGTAAATAATAAATGACATTTTGTCCAATTATATCATCTATTTCTAATTCATTTGAATCTAACTCAGCTATAAAAAGTTCATCATGTTTATAAAGATAGTGAGTGATTTCCAACAAGTCTTTTGAATCACCATATTTCTTAAAAAATTTTTTAATTTTATTTCTGATCAAATTTTCACCTTTAGTTATAAAAATAATTGAGGTAATATTTCGTATATCATGTCGCACATATACAACGTTATTATGTAAAATAAGCCCTAACATCCATCGAAGCATATGATCGGACACCAAACTAGTTCTAAGGTAATCAGCCAAAGTGCCGGAGGCTGAGCATCACAGCGAGCAAAACGAGTTAGAAGCATAGTGTATATCTTTTGTTAAGTGTAATGTTTCATTTTTATTTTCTTTCTAACCTTCTTATTTGATTATTGAAATAGGGATTCTTATAAATAAGATTTTTAATGTCATTAACATTAATATGTAAATCTTTTAATAAAAGTAAAGACATGACTGTTTTCAATAGATCGTTTAATTCGAAATATTCTGAAAAATCTTTTACTGATTTCTCTTTTGAATTATCGCTATGATGTGTTAAATAATTTCTTGTAGCACAAAGCTTTTCAACCATATTATTTCTTTCCTTTTTATCTGGAATTATGTATGAAATAATAGGCGTAAAGATTTTAAATATATTACTAATTCTCCAGCTTAGATTAATTTCATTGCTATATTTCAAGTTCTTTATTATCCAATTTTGATATTCAATAGGCACCGATTTTACAATAATATCCATTCTGTTTTTATGTATTTCATCTTTATCCTTTGTTTGCCTTAGATTATTAGAGTGACGATAATAATCTTCTATCGATTGCATCAACAATAAAAATTCTTCATCAATAAACTCTTGATGAAAAAAAAGTATTGAAAAGTATTTATCCAAAGCTGAACGTTGGTTTTGATATAATTCATACCAGTCCCTATAACTCAATTTGCCATTTATGACATCGGTTATAGTAAAATATATATTTAATGGTGAATGTGGTATCTTATGCCTCTGATTTTTCTTTGATAAAATAGTGGATAGTAAATAAATATTATGAGGAATTCCTTTTTGCCCATTTTTTAAAGTAAAGTAAATTTCTATAGGATATATCGTTTTATTCAACACGAAAGTTAGAAAGTTTCTAAGTATATAAATAGTATCTCTGAAAAAATCATAATCCCTTATATCATTGGGAACAATATTGAAATATTCTTTTTGAGTAATCAATGATTTGTTACTAAGATTATCTAGTAATTGATATGAATAAGTAAAAATAATTTCAATTTTAGTATATTCTAAAGTTGCTAAATTTATTCTTTCTGGAGACACATATTTCAATAGTAATTCATTTTCGTTTTCATTCTTCAGATTAAATCCATGTTTCTGAATAAAAAGGTTTTGATCTTCATATCTTACATATGATGATACAAATTGTACATTTGAATAGGATGGGAAATGATCTCCTATTAAAATGATATTAGAGTGAATAATATGTTTGTATTTAATTGGAGGAATTGAAGAATGTGATTTTTTCCTTATACAATATAATAATGTAATTTTCAACCCGTCTACAGTAATTCCTAGTATAGTATCATTTTGAAAATCCAAGTCTGGGAAATCATTATCTCCAATGATATCCAAAATAATTGTATTTTTATAAGGTTCATAAATTAATGTACCATTATATCTTATATTATCTTTATTAGAATTCCACCATTCTCCAGAGAATTCATATTTATTATTTAACATATATTGATTCATATTAATCTCATATTAGTTATATAAAAATTTATGAAATATTACACTTATTGAGCTTCTATCTGAAGCGATAGTTTCAGATAGAAGGTGTCTCCCAATAACATCTACATTCATATTTATCAACCCATTCTTTATTATTCTATCAAATAGTGCTATTATATGCTTTGCAAATAATAACAGCGACATCAAATATAATTTTTCCATTCATCAATGAGGTTTCCCGACTCTGTACCAGATGAGACCCCTGAAAAAGTATTCGTCATTTTCAAAACAGAATGCTTTTCCTGAATTTTACCGAATACATCTGAGTAATAAGATACTTTTTTAACTTTTCGAAAATGTCTAAACCAAATATTTAATTCACTTACACTATTTTTAATGTAATTATAATCCCCAATATTTGTAACAAGAGCAAAAGGTTGATGATGAAGAAAAATAAGAACCCAATCATCTGTTTTTATTTCATAAACGAAAGCTTTAATATTATTTGGTGAAGTTTCGAGTGAATCAACTTTTAATTTTGTTAAATCACCAGTATCCTCAGAGAAATCTAATCCTATAAAACTATTTGCTAAACTATTAACTGTATAGAAAGCAGCATATGATGGTTCATTTGGATGTAATTGCATTCTCCAATACGACATTTTTTTCTCCTTTTACATTTTTCTTTATTTAATATAGTATAAAACTTAGCGATCAATGGTTTATTACATTCACGTTGTAACCGAAGCCAGAACAACTTAGAAGCAACTTCATGGAAAGCAACAAACGAATGCAAAGTAGTAACTTCTTTGAGAAGTGACTAGCCTGCGAAGGGGCTAAAGCATCTGAACCAGTTACAACGCTTTGTGACAGTAGAAAAACCCTCCTTTCTCCAATTTTAAAAATTTTAACTTCTTAAATTGTTAGACTTGTTTTTAAAATATTTAGTAAAAATGGACTTTTCCTACAGTATCGTTATGCGATGTGGCGGCGAAATTACTTATCACTATCATCAATTATATCTATATTCAACTTCATCCGTTTAAATTGAATATTCGGAATAACCTTCAAAGCATAGTAAAGTGATATATCTTTTTTTTCTGCCAAAATAATTCCCTTAACTTTCTGATTAGCTTTGCACAATGTTTCTTTTACCCATCCCATATATCTAAGTATTTGACCTAATGTTTGATCTATAGCTCTTCTTTTTAATTCTATAACAACGAAATCATTATTTGAATCAGTACATAAAAAATCCATTATGCCAACTTCTTGTGTATCATATTGACCATCCTTTTGATTTTGTATATCTGGAACAAAATACTTTAAGTGTTTTCCAAACAGACGATTAAAATTCATATTTATCAGTTTTTGAAAATGTTGACGTTCTAAAGCGTCAAGACCTTCGTAGCCAACACCTGGACGTTTCGGTGGTCCATCAGGCTTGGGAAATGATTCAGTTAATAACTTCGCATATTTAACATTTGAGAAATCTTTTTTAGTTGGAATAACTAATTTATCCTGAATAACTTCCTTGATTTTCAATAATAAATAATTGTTATAAAAAAATAATTCTAAACCTATACCTGACACTTCGTAATCATAAAGCAATTTATCTAGTATATAATTTTGGTCAGTAAAAATTGGAATAAACGATTTTGGATAATAAATACAAAGAAGTTTACCTATACTTGTCCTACCAGATTTTAGACCTTTAATAGAAATTGTTAACTTACATAATTCTTTTGAAACTTTGCTTAAGGATCCGTCATTATTGTAAAAAATAGAAATGTTATCATTATATTCAATGAGTTTGAGAAGTAAGTTTTTTATTAAGTCAAAATCTTCTTCATAACCAAATTTATATTTGGAGCCACCTCGAATGCTTCCAAGTTCAATAGTCCCATATTCTAATTCATATGATAAGCAACCTTGTTTTTTATCATGACCAAGAAAATAATCTTCAGGTTTCATCTTCTTTATCATTTCTGTATTATAATAAGAGATAAATCCATTTCTAATTTCATCAAGTTTCGTCTGATAGTCGTCTGGAAATAAAATAGTACGATAATGAAGTATAATTTCTTCTATTGATTCGTCTTTTAATTTAATCTCCATAAATATTAGCTCCTAATATTACCAAGGCATTCATAACAACACACAATCCATATAATTGTCTAATTAGTATAATAGAATAAGTAAAATGATTATTAATCATTGGTTTTGAGTCCAACTGGATTCTTTGTTATTAAATCAATAGCATGTTTTATGCTGAACGCAATTATTATACCTGTATTGTATTTATATGTTAATGGTAATTCCTGATTATTTTGATAAATTGGCTTATCTTCAGGAAAATAACCAGAAATTATACCAGCGACTTTAAAGTCTCTTTTGTTTTGTTCTTTAAAAACGACAGGTCCTCCTGAGAAACCAGGATTATTATGTCCATCCAAATAAATTTCTATTATACCATCATTATTTATAACACATGAGACAATAGCTTTCTTAACAAATGGAATCGGAAGATTTCGACTGAATTCACCATAATTAGCAGAAAATCCATATGGAAAACCTAAGAAATAGACATCTTGGCCATAAGATAAATTATCCATTGATGGGTCTAGTGGATAATTAGGAGAGAGTAGAGAGTTTATTGATATAACAGATACATCAATAGTTCCTTCAGCATGACCAACCAATCGTATTGTAATTGGTTTCCACGTATTCTCATGACAAATATAAATTTTTTCATTATCTTTAATTTTATTAACTACGTGCCGCGCTGTTACTATATATTGCTTTTTATCGACATCGATCGTAAAACATGTTCCAATTGCATCACCATATTTGATTGCAAAAATTCTATCAATAACATTGAATGTTATCATCTATTTACACCTTTTAGAAAAGTAAATCTCATACGAAGAAAAATCTCTGCAATATTTCGCCTAACAATTAAACTTCCATCTGATGCACCAATTTCAAATAGAAAGCTGTTGAACGAAGCCCCTGCATGAACAGCTCTCTTCTATGGAGTTTTAATAAGTGACTTCACTAATTTTTAGTGAATGGTTCACAGCCCAATTATCCATTTATAAATAATAATACTGTCCAGTATGTATAATTAATATAAATATTCTCCTTTTGAAAGTCAATTTTACTTAATAGCAGGAATACTTATATTGGTAATGCAGGAATTATTCCAACATATTTTATTATTTCACTTTGGAATAATTTAAAGGGGTTTATATAATTCTGGAATTCTGCAATAATTTACTTTTTGTTTAATGAAAAATATGATAGTTACTGAAAGAAAAACAGTACAATATTTAACAACATACTAAACATTAACAAAAATCTAATGATTACTATATAGATACACTTTATAAAGATTGTGCCATTTCTTTAATGATTCTCTTTGTCTACCTGTTTATTTTTCTAATTGATAATAACCCGCCGATTTTACCCCCCCTAAATTCGGCGTCTACAACCTTACCTTTATCCAAACGATTACAATATTACTACATATTAATCAATGTGAATTTTTTCTTTTGGATGCACAATATTTCAGTTTTCTTGTTCACCGCCAGGTAAGTGCTGATATGGTGGGAAATCTTTTAAAAAGGGTGGGTCAATTCTGCTGAGCGCTATAGTACAGAAAGAGTTACAAAAAGTAGCTTAACTTTGTGTCTATTTTATTAGGGGAATATCAAACAGAGGCTTTTTCATAAAAGACCCTGACAAAGAAGGAGGGGGAGGGGGAATTTGCGGCCCGCCGTCCTGTCAGGCCGCTTCCTCGACGAGGGGGACATGGAAGGTCCCCGAGTCTGTTCTCTAGCAGATTTGACCCCTTTTATTATTGCCTCCTTTGTAACATTGCAAGCAATCTGGTGTGGCTCAACGACTAATTCGCTAGCTCAACACAACTCCTCTTAATAAAAGATATAGGCCGCTCCTGCATTCTGGTCTCCAGCGTCCTCACCACTAGCTCCGACGATTGTGTAATCCCCGCTGATTGCCACCGAAACACCAAAGTTGTCGTCAGCCTCAGAATCGGAGGCAACAATTTTCACCCCCTCATTCCAGCTGTTGGTTCCCGTGCGGCGATAGATATAGGCTGCCCCGGCATCCTGGCCTCCAGCGTCCTCAACACAAGCTCCGACGATGGTGTAATCACCACTGATCGCCACTGAGGTGCTAAAATAATCATAAGCCTCAGCATCGGGGGCAACGATCTTCACCCCCTCGCCCCAGCTGTTGGTCCCCGTGCTGTGAAAGATGTAAGCCGCTCCCGCATAGCTACCCCCGTTGTCCTCACCGTAAGCCCCGACGATAGCATAATCACCGCTGATCGCTACCGAACAGCCAAAATGATCATATGCCTCAGCATCAGGGGCAACGATCTTCACCACTTCATCCCAGCTGTTTGTCCCCGTGCGGTGAAAAATATAAGCCGCCCCGGCATCGCTGCCCCCAGCTTCCTCATTATAAGCTCCGACGATAGCGTAATCACCGCTGATCGACACCGCGTTGCCAAAGTAATCACCAGCATAAGCATCGGAGGCAACGATCTTCACCCCTTCATCCCAGCTGTTGGTCCCCGTGCGGTGAAAGATATAAGCCGCCCCCGCCCTAATGCCTCCAGTATCCTCACCACGAGCTCCGATGATAGCGTAATCACCGCTGATCGACACAGAGAGGCCAAACCAGTCATCAACCTCAGCATCGGAGGCAACGAGCTTCACCCTCTCACCCCAGCTGTTCATCCCTGTGCGGTGAAAGACAAAAGCTGCCCCGGTCTCTTCACTATGAGTTCCCTCCAATTTAGCATAATGTGCCCCGACGATGGCGTAATCGCCGCTGATCGCCACCGAAACGCCAAAACTTTGATTATCCCGAAAATTGGGGGGAACGATCTTCACCTCCTCATCCCAGCTGTTTGTCCCCGTGCGGTGAAAGATATAAGCCGCCCTATTATTTTGAGCCCCGACAATGGCATAATCCCCGCTGATTGCTACCGAGCAGCCAAAGATATCGCCAGCATCAGCATCGGAGGCTATCAATTTCTGTGCGGCGCAAGCTTCATTGGAGTAGCTAGATTCACCAAAAGCATTGTAGGCTCTTATTCTGTAGTAATAGATAGTATCCACAGTTATTGTTAAATCCGTGTTGTCATAAGCTGTTATATCTGCTTCCACCGTGTCTATTTGGACATAATTACCATCTTGACTCTGTTTCCTCTCGATCATGAAGCCGTCTTCGTTTATCGAGTTATCGATCCATGAGAGGTTGATCTGGTTGCTCGATACTGCTGTTGCATTCAAGTTGCTCGGCGCTGTCGGTGGATCATCGTCATCGGTATTGGTGACCGACACATCTGCGGGATTGGTCCCGCTATAGTCTGAATCGGCGCTACTTGCTGGAGCAGTAATAACAGTGTAAGCTTGATTTCCATCATCTACTCCGTCATCCACACCGGTCACCGTAACTGTCTGGGGTATATCCCAGTTGTCTGATGTAAAGATCAGGCTGGAAGGATCTACCGTACCCTCGGTGGTGTCATTGCTCGAAAGCCCTATGGTTACATCATCAGAAGGAGGAGTGTTTAGTACCACCGTGAAGCTATCTGTCCCACCTGCCTCAGTGGTCACCAGCCCGCTGGAAGGATTGACCGTGATCCCCGGGGTGTCATCGTCTAAATTGATAAACGATACATCATCCGCATCGAGTCCGCTGTAATCAGGATCGTTGCTCACCGCCGGATCAGTTATAATCGTGCAGACCTGATTTCCATCAACCACTGGGTCATCTACACCACTCACCGTCACTGTCTGTAGTATATCCCAGTTGACTGGGGTGAAGGTCAAGCTGGTGGGATCCACCGTGCCCTCGCTGGTGTCACTGCTTGAAAGCCCTATGGTTACATCATAAAAAGGAGGGGTGTTGAGTACAACCATGAAGCTATCCATCCCACCGGCTTCCGTGGTCACCAGTCCTCTGGTGGGATAGACCTTGATCAATTGTAAATTAACATCCGATGGACTTACATTACCCCCTCCTCCACACGAGATTAGAAATATTGCTAGTGAAATCATAAATAATGTTGACACTAACTTCATAATCTTTAATCCAATTTTCATGATTTTCTCTTATATACAATGTTCAGTATTAAGATAAAGACCATAACAGGTTATTGTTTAACCTCGCTGCCAGAGGCGTGCGGCCTACCACGCCGGCCTTGAATCGTTCCTCGTGTTGTTTGTGAGGTTTGTCTGGACGCTGCCGTCAGCGTTCATTACGTAGATCTCAGTTTTGCTGTCTCTGTTGGAGTGGAAAGCGATCTGTGTACCGTCGGGAGACCACGCCGGAGAATCATCATTCGCCGTGTTATTTGAGAGATATGAGAGATTTGTCTGGCCGCTGCCGTCGTCAGCGTTCATTACATAGATCTGAGAGCCGGAGTGGAAAAGGATTCTACGGCTGGTCACCGTCTCGATTTCGTTCGAATATGGCGAGCTCACGCCGCCCCGATAGGCCCGTACCCGGTAGCAGTAGCGCGCCCCTTCCCCCAGGCTCTGATCCAGGTAGTTGGTCGTTCCCGCCCCCACCGTCGCAACCAGTGCATAGCTGCCAAAAAGTGGCCGTCGCTCGATCTCAAACCCATCCTCGGCTAGCGAGTTGTCGTTCCACGACAGTTCAATCTCCCTCAATCCCGCAGTCACCGCATACACCCCCGTGGGAGCCGGAAGAAGCGGTTCCAGAGTAAGCATCCCAGCATCCGTGACCACTGCTGCAGTCACCTCTACCTGCACCGTCGCCACACTGTACTCCTCCCGGAGCGCAACCAGCTCATAGTCAGTGCCGGTCGGCACCCCGCTGATAAAGAACTGCCCCGCGTCATTGGTAACCGCCATGTATGAAGTGCCAGCTACAAAGACCAGTATCCCCAGATTGCCGCTTACCGCTCCATTTAACGTCACTGTTCCAGTAATAGACCCCACAGGTGTAAGATTCAGATCGTCTGCTGTTACCGACTGCCCAGCTATCACTTCAACATTCGTGATAACTGCTTTCTCCAGGGAGGCCATGCTGCTCGCGTAGATTGTGTAATTATCGACCACTAATCCTTTAAGCTCATAATACCCTGATGTATCCGTTGTAGTCTGTGCAGAAACTGCCATTGGGCTGATGCTTCCTATCTTTATTGTTTCTTTTACAGAAGTAGTGGTTATTCCTGAAACACCTTCCACAGTAATAATTATACCACTGTGGTCACTCTCATTTTTTAAAAAAGCATATCCGATTATATCGCCAGTTATTGACTCTCCTCCTCCTGGCGGAGATATTTCTCCTGGTGGAGATATTCCCCCTGTTGAACATCCAACCACAATTACGACAAGGGATATGATCACAAAAAATACACCCACAAATTCCCCTGAACGATTTCTCATGGCTCCTTACCTCCTGTTAATGCATAAAATTTTAATAATTTAATTTTATTCTTAGCTTGATTATTAGCTTACATTTTATCTATGAGCTCCATTTACTCTGCCCCCATGTAGCCGTACCCCATTTGGCAGATACAGCACCTTGCGATCAGCAGATATAGCATCAGCGACGTTCTCCAGTGTACATTCAGATACCAGGATGTTCTTACTGATAAAATTTTTAATAGCTAAACTTTTATTAGGCGTAAACATGAGTATAAAAACTCCCAATCAGTTTGTGATCACGTTTTATTTCATTCATAATATCTATTGCATGGCCTGTTAGAT
>SDBS01003636.1_pt1 | contig 15139 bp, 14 predicted proteins | sample 2277091 | NCBI WGS metagenome assembly SDBS01 (sample SAMN10404972, study PRJNA504765) | marine sediment metagenome | isolation source: marine sediment core GS10_PC15, 163 cmbsf | place: Arctic Ocean: Southern Knipovich Ridge | collected 2010 | reverse complement strand
GCAAGATTTCTAGGGATTAGCCGCATGGGTGTTCATAAAGCAGTCATAAGAGGGTCGGTATTAAAGGAGAATCCGGTGTCATTGGGATAATAAGTTTACAAAGTTGCCAACGTCCCCCATTACATGGTACCACTACCAGAGGTAGCGGTTTAATCCGATAATTAATAATTAAGACCCCGCTTGTGAAACGTGTTTTGCATTTGTGTAACTTGGATTTGACCCCCTATTTTTCTTTTCCATTTTATGGGAAAGCCCAGAAATTCAATCGTGAGAGGTAGAGTACTCATGCAAAAGTCAGCAGCAACGGCTCTGTTTTTTTTATTTTTTCTCGTATTATTTGCTTCGCCATGTAGATTTTCTGATGCGTCTGATTCAGTAGCACTAACACGCAAGAAAGAAGCTTACGTCAAACGTTTCCTGCATCCATTACCTCAGGAACTTCGTTTCAGGGGTGTAGCCCATAGTTTTCCATTAAGTGAATGCTCTATTGTTTCTGCGCCTGCTACAGCATTGGAAAAAAAGATGATCGATGATTTCAAAGATAGACTAACAAAGCGTTTTGGCACTCCGTTTAGCGAGGGCTCCGGTCGACTTGTTATCAAGGCAGGTCTCATCAAAACTATGCCTGACATTCAAAAGGCAGTGAAACGTGGACTCATCGATACGAAGTATTTAGCGGAAAGGCCCAATCCGGAGCAGGCCTACGTCATTGCGATGGATGAAGAAAGAGAGGGTGAGATAACCGTTTACATTCTCGCAAATGATATCCCTGGGCTATATTACGGGTTGCTGACGCTGGATCAACTCATAACGCCCTTGTCCGATAAAGATACACTTGTTATTCCTCTTGTCAGCATTGTAGATTGGCCTGACATCCGTTTGCGGGGTACATGGACGCTTCTGCGACACGTCGGCTCGGATGACCGCGCCCTCAAGGCATACGATGATTCTCTCAGGAAATTCTCACGCTACAAGCTCAACCTGGCCGAAGCATGGCATATCAATGTGCCCGAGCCAATAGACGACAGCCCGATATCCGCTGCCTGGGTTTTTCCAAAAGAGGTCATCGATATCGGGAAACGCTATGCGGTTCAGGTCGTACCGGGGACCGGCCATCTTCCTAAAAAATTCAAATCAAAATACCTTCGGAAACAGTTCCCCGGTGCTACCTGTATCCAGCAGAAAAAGGAGCAAAAAACCCTTGCTCTGTGCCAGAGCCATCCGGATACCCTGGCCTTCTACACACAGTTTCTGACATCCATTGCGCGACAATATGATTTGGCGGATATTTGGATGACGGAAATCGAAGGTCCCCGTGGTGTCTGTCATGGTCTCAAATGCAGGAGCAACACCCGCGAAGCCTTTGTCAAGGAAACACAAAACCTGATGCACGCCTATAAAGAGGCCCGGAAGGTTAACCCGAAATTTAGAATCATACTTGGGCTCACACAGGGATCTTATCCGCATCACTTCAGCATGCTTCCACATATTCCCAAAGACGTTATCCTTAACTTTTACAACGGTAAGATGACTTATAAAGCGCACTTCCAGAAATACAACCTGCCTCCCTCGGTTATGGAGTTTCAACGCTTGGGTTACACGGTCGGATCGACGCCCAGCCCGATCGATACCCAGATGATGGTTCCGTTCCAAACCCCCCAATATATCCGCCTCCTTGGCGGTGAAGCAGATGATCGCAATCTGGATTTTATGATGGCCCAGTTATGGCCCAGTCCATTTAAAAACGATTTCAACGCCCAGGCACTGGCTGAGTTTCTTTGGAACAGTTCCGGAAGAACCGCCGAAGAGTTCACTGTTGCATGGACAACACGAAAAGGTTGGAATAATCCAGAAGAAGCTGCGGCTATTATTCTCCTGCTGGAATACCCTTCTCGTGGAATTCATAACGCCAGGGTAAAGTATATTGTTGAGGAAGTCGTCGGCTATTTAAAGGGAGAAAACGCGATCAGAAAGGCCATCGGTTATTTAAGGGGAGAAGATTTCGCCGACAAAAGCGTATTAGGGAAGTTCGAATATCCCACACTTCATGAGATGAATCGGATACGCGCACTGTGCGAAGAAGCTGTCGAACGTGCTGAACGACTCGATAACATGGAACTTCTATCCGCAAGCCGGGTGTTGAAACACTGGGCGATCATTCTCGAACAGTATTCCTTGCTTCTGGAAAGGCCGAGTCCTGAAGTAAAGCAGGCTGCCACTGATCAGATCAAGTCGGAGTTCAAAGCGCTTCCTAAAGCCCATAAACAGTGGCTGAGTCACAAAAACCTGTCCGACTATGGGAAACGATATACCAGTTTGTGGTTTGGAGGACAACAAAAGAGGTGGGAGAATATTTTGATTGAAAATTAAATGTATTTTTTTTGAAAACTTAAAAGAGAAAAAAGCAGAATAAGAAGATTTAAATTAGAGGTTATGCAAAGCTCTCCTCCTTATGAAAGATCTCAATTTGCCAACGAAGTCGCTACCCAATGAGAATTTGCCGTGGTTTAACTCTCAAATCGTTGCAGGCCAAGTATTTTCTACGGCCATTCTACCCCTTTGTGAATTCCGCATTCCGACATAGCGGAGATATCCAATGATTTGTCTGATGCGAAACTCAATTCACTTTTTTTTAGAGCCAATCGTAGATATACGAATAGCCTGCCACTTGATCCAGCGTTGATTTTTGAATTATTCCATAACGTTTTTATAGTATTAATCAAAAAATACGTTAAATAATTTGGTATTAAATAATTGTAAGGAATTATATGAAACCAATTCCATTCGAAAACCCCATTTACGTTACTAGACCCTTTTTACCATCAATTGAAGAATTTACTGAAGGATTAAAAGAGATATGGAATAGCCGGTGGTTGACCAATAGGGGTCCTGTATTACGCAGGTTTGAGCATATTCTTTCTAATTTTTTTGAAACAGAAAACCTCTGCCTTTTCAACAACGGTACACTTGCCCTGCAAATTGGCATTCAGGGTATGGGGATCTCGGGAGAGGTTATCACTACACCATTTACCTTCGTTGCAACCTCCCACGCACTCTACTGGAACAAGATCAGGCCCGTCTTTGTCGATATAGAACCGGACTATTACACGATCGACCCAGAGGCAGTAGAGGCTTCTATTACACCTTGGACAACAGCCATTCTAGCAGTCCATGTTTATGGCTACCCCTGCAATCTTAATGCCCTGGCTGATATTGCACACCGCCATAAGCTGACACTTATATATGATGCAGCCCATGCTTTTGGCGTCACTGTCAGTGGCAGGTCGATATGCCATTACGGCGATTTAAACATGTTCAGCTTCCACGCGACCAAGCTCTATCACAGCATCGAAGGCGGAATGCTGTCTTTTAAGGATACAGCGCTGAAGCGTATATTTGATTACCTGAAGAATTTTGGATTTGAAAACGAATTGGAAGTTGTCATGCCCGGGACCAACGCCAAGATGAATGAAATGCAGGCTTTAATGGGTACACTTGTTCTAAAACATCTTGATGAATTGATTGAACGCTCACGAAGTATTGATGCAAAATACCGTGAGTGTCTCAAGGATATTCCCGGTATTAAATTTCCACCACTGCTTCCAGATGATGTATCTTATAATTATGCCTATCAGCCTGTTGAGATCATTGAAGAAGAGATAGGTATGAGTCGCGACGCCATTTATAGCACCTTAAAGGAATATAATATCTACACTCGTCGCTATTTTTATCCATTATTATGTGACTATCCATGTTATAGAAGTGTCGCCGTTCGAGATCAGCTTAAGGTAGCAAGAAAAATCACCAAACGCATTCTGACGCTCCCCATCTACCCGGACCTTTCCCTTGACGATGTCGAGCGTATCAGTGATATAATTCACCATATTTTGTAGATGCTCAACTCACCTTGCTACTACCCAATACATTTTTAACTAAGAGACAATCGCAATATAATCCGTAATAATCAAATATATCGTAAAGTTTCCAATGGAATTCGTGAAGATCTTAAAGTTTTAAAACAATGAGAATCATCAACTTTACTTCGTCTGAATTGAAAAGGGTGGTATTGGAGCAGTTTATAAGTCGTTACAGTAAAGACTTTTCGCCACCCTTTACTAGTCGCGTTAAATCAGTTTCAATTTATGTTGAAAAACTATGCCAATTTGGTACATTTCACATTGGGCTTGCAGAGGGTGGCATTGCCGGAATGATCGGCTTTTATGCAAATGATACAGTTAATAAGGTTACCTATATTTCATATTTGTGTGTTTCTAACAAATATAGAAACACCAAGCTAGCTGAGTGGCTAATTACTGCTTGCGTTGATCATTCCATAAATAAATGCATGATGAAGATTCGAGTTAACACGGAACTGATAAATACGAGAGCTATTAGGTTTTATATAAAAAATGAATTTATTATTACGAATAAATGGATAAAGAATGGTATTGAAAAAATTGAGCTAGAGCGTAATCTTTAACTATTTTGGTAACAAAGGAACTCCCCGCTTCAAGCTGGCGGGTTATCAAAATGGAATTAAATCTGATTTATACTTGTGGGAAAGTGTAGTTTTCCCACAAACCCCTCTTCCGCAAGTTTACCCCACTGCAAGCGACTGGGGTATTAAAAACCATAATAAAGCATCTAGGCGATGGCCATGTCGAAATTGTACAATATAACGAGTCCTTATTATTTTATATCTTGTCAGCATTCCAAAATTCGGCAACTCCATTTTCCTTTCAATCAATTGATATTAACAATGTGAATTTCCAGTGAATATTCTGATTACCAGTGCTGGCAGAAGATCATATTTAGTCGCATATTTTAAGAAAGCGCTTAAAGGTAGGGGGAAAGTGTTAGTTGCTAACTCTATTGCAAATGTACCGGCAGCCATAGTAGCAGATAAATCTTACATAGTCCCTTATTCATGGGAAGAAAAGTATATTGATCAATTGCTCACAATATGCAGGAAGCAGGAAGTAAAATTGGTTCTATCTCTTCACGACGTTGATGTCTATATTCTTTCCAAATATCGAGATGCCTTTAAGGCTAAAAATATATATATTTTAGTGCCTCCAGAACAAATCGCCAAGGCATGCCTTGACAAGCTAAAACTTTATGCCATGACGCGCAAATATGACATACGTCACTGTGACACCTACGTCTGCCTAAAGGATGTTCGGGATATGACCGATGCCGGTGCTCTTTCATATCCACTGATTCTTAAACCCCGCTGGGGGTTTGGCTCAATTGGTTTATTTCAAGTAGATAGTCCTGAAGAACTGCTGCCAATTTACAATGCTCTAGATATTATAATTAAAAGGACAATTATACCAAAATTAGATTTTTATGAAGAAACTAAATCAATTATCATACAACCTAAATTGTCAGGTAAAGAATTCGGATTGAATGTAGTTTCCGATTTAAACTCCAAGTTTATAACCTGCTTGATTTTGAGAAAACATGAAATGCGCTCAGGTGAAACTTTTTCCGCTACTACTATTTGTGATAAGGAATTATCTGACATTGGGAAAAGTATTTCGAAGATGACACGTCATGAAGGGGTTTTTGATGTCGATGTGATGCAACAAGATGGAAAGTATTTTCTGATAGAAATAAATCCTCGATTCGGAGGGCATTACCCTTTTGCTCATGAGGCGGGTGCAGATATTCCATCTGCCATCATTGCATGGGTGGAAGGGAGAATTCCTGACAAAAGATGGTTTTGTTGCGAGGAAAACATTTCTTCATATAAGGATTTCAAACTTTGTCCTATGCCGAAAACAAGATGTTGAAGTAGTATGTGATCGTAATTCGCTTTATCAACTGAAAAATATCTCGGTGCGACTGAAAAGATTAGTTCGCATATTAATCTTCTATCCAAGACCATTTCTTTTGCGATTAAGGCTCCATTTTGGAAACTCAATGGCCTCAAACTCGCTGTTCAGCAACGCAAAAAATGGTTTCAAATTAACAAACGATGGAGCTATTTTTGGACTAAGCAGTCGATCGATTCAATAGAGCGTGAGCATTATGTGATGATATTGCGTAAAAAAGTTCCCTATCCAAAGAAACACTTTCAGCTGGAGTTTTTCTCACCAAATGATGGCAGTTATGAATATTCAGCGATAGTCACCGATACTAAAAAATGGAAACCTCAAGAGCTTCTCGACTTCGTATCTGGACGAAGTGCTCAAGAAAATTCCATCGGAGAGCTTAAAACAATTTTTTCTTTTGATCACATTCCCACAAACACTTATCAAGCCAATTCGGCCTATATGCAGATGAGTCAGATGGCCTATAACCTGGCCATATCCATGCAGTATAGCATGGGCTTGACCCAAAACAATAACCGAGTTCAAAACGAACTCGAATATATAAAACGATGGAATGGCAAACTTTTTAATTCCTTATTCTTAACCGAACCGGTCGTATAAGCAAGGATGGCGGAAAAAAAGTCCTTGAAATGACCAATAATTCCGCTACTGAATCACTCTATAAAAAAATAATTGCTTCCTTAGAAGATCTAAAATGTAAAAAAGCTGCATGAGTTTTTACTCAATTGAGCTAATAATCACACCATCAAAGTACATCATTTACGATGTGAATAGCTTTACGGGCACGCTACTGTCTCGCGGAGAAACTATTTTATCATTCGAGTGTTTAAAGCAAACGGTCTTTTTTATGTGCAATATAGAAGCACATTTAAAAGATCAATACCATTAAATCTGCCAAATCTTTTCTATGGAAGCACCCTTTAGCAAACAGCAGGTATTTCAAATTCCTCACGGTAGGGGTACTGTTGCCACCTGGGAATGCTCCGATAGCTTCCGCCTCAATTTTTTCCCCATGCTTAGTGTGTTGATGCTATCATTTAATCATGCGAAGTACATTGCCCGAGCCATTAGGGGGGTTGTAGAACAAAAAACGACTTTCTCAATTGAGCTCATAATTGGTGAGGACTGCTCCCCAGACAAAACACTTGAAGTGGCGTTGGTTTACCAAGAGAAATTTCCGGAAATCATCAGGGTAATATCATCCGATAAAAATGTTGGAGCGAGAAAAAACAGCTATCGATTAGAAACTTCGGCCCGGGGCAAATACATAGCCTACTGCGAGGGAGATGACTACTGGCACGACCTAAATAAATTGCAAATGCAGGTAGATTTCCTTGAAAACAATCCGGACTATGGCCTGGTTTTTACGAATGCCGACTCTTTCGACATAACGACAGACGAGCGTGTAAAGTTTGCAATCCCTATTCGGCCGGAACTCTGCCAAGAGGACGACCCATATCTGCAGCAAATGAAAGGGGCGATGCACATCTGGCCATTAACCGTATGCGTTCGTAAGAAATTATCACTCCAGATTCTCACTGAATGCCCGGAGGTTACGGATTCGACCTACGCTATGGGTGATACCCAGCGCTATCTTGAATTAGCGAGACGCGCTAAAATTAAGTATTTGCCAGTCTCGACAGCAACACGCCATCTTCTATCTGAATCAGCAACACGTTCCCAAAGTATAGAGAAGAATGCCAAATTTATAGCGTCCAGCCAGCGACTTACCCTTCATTATCTTAAAAAATATCCATTGCCGTCTGACATAGACAGAGAAGTTCGAAATTGGGTAGCTCGACGAGCACTTTATTACGCTTTTCTTTGCCGGGATAAATCCAAGGCGAAAGACGAAATGGTTATTTTAAAATTGCTCGGCAATAAAATTCCTTGGAAATACCGTCTTTACGATTTTGGAAGCAAAGATGCCTTTTCATACGGCGTTGTGACATTCACTTTTGAATTATTAAAAATTATGGCTACAGCTAAGAAATTACTGCAACTCTCGAAACCCTCAGCAACAAAAAATTAAGATCCTTGATATTCTGTAAATCCAGTCTAAGAAATATTGTGGATTTATGTTCTTTTTTAGGAACACATCTAATACTACCGATTCTATTAGTGGTGGTTGATATTACATGCTAAAAGAAAAAACAATAAGAGGAGTGGGATGGAATGCAGTTCAACATCTCGGGCGGCAGGGCATTCGGTTTATCATATCGATTATTTTAGCCCGCTTGTTATTACCGGAGGACTTTGGGGTTCTTGGCGTCCTTTTGGTTTTTATTGCCATCTCTCGAACTGTTGTTAACAGTGGCCTTGGGCAGGCTCTTATGCAAAAAAAAGATGCAACCTATATTGATGAGTGCTCTATTTTCTACACCAACATTTTATTAAGCATTCTGATGTATTTCGCACTTTACTCTGCCGCTCCGATGATTGAAAGCTTTTACAATATGCCCCAATTGACTACCCTGACCCGGGTTCTGTGTCTTCTATTAGTCATTCAATCCTTTGGATTAATACACTCAACACTACTCACAAAACAAGTTGACTTTAAGACTCAGGCAAAAATCACCCTGTTAAGCGTCATGATTTCAGGATCGGTCGGCATTATGATGGCTTACAACGGTTTTGGTGTCTGGAGTCTTGTTGCACAAATAATTTCAGGTAGTTTACTTAATACGGTGGGATTATGGATTAGCCTCGATTGGCGTCCATCGCTCTGCTTTAGCTTTAAGTCGATCCGATCCCTGTTCGGATTCGGATCAAAGGTGCTTGCCTCAGGTTTGCTGGATACCTTTTTCAGGAACATCTACACGATCGTTATCGGAAAGCTGTTTTCTCCTGCAGATCTCGGCTACTTTACACGGGGTAAAAGCTTGGTGGAACTGCCTACTCAGAACCTTGCAGTCGTTGTCAGACGTGTGACGTTTCCGATATTCTCCTCGATCAACGATGACAGGGAGCGCATTAAGAGAGGCATGCAAAAAGTATTGGCGATCCTTTTTTTCGTAAATTGCCCTATCGTAATTGGAATTGCCGCCACGGCAGATAATCTTGTATTTGTGCTTCTCACTGAAAAATGGGCACAATCTATTCCATACATTAGGCTGCTAAGTATCAGCGCACTGCTTTATCCCTTACATGTAATAAATCTGAATGCGCTTCTTTCAATTGGGCGATCTGACCTTACCCTCAAATTAGAAATTATCAAAAAAGCGTTAATTGCAGCCGCCATAGCAATCACCTGGCGCTGGGGAATTGAGGCCATGATTCTTGGACAAATATGCCAAAGCTTTTTCGCGTACTTAATCAATGCTTACTACACAGGAAGATTTTTCGAATACTCCTATTGGACACAAATATGCGATGTTTGGCCATATTTACTGACTTCTGCCCTAATGGGACTTTCTGTTTACTCCCTCCGGTTTTTACCATTAGAAAATCTATCAATAATTTTGTTTACCCAGATTTTAACAGGTGGAATCGTCTATCTATCATTGTGTTATATCTTTCGTCTATCTGCTTTTAAAGAAGTAACTGAAATTATTCGATCATTTATCATTACACGGCGCCAGCATGCCGTTGTTTCATGATTATCATAGGTTAAAATCTTATTGGCTCTGCGTCCTCAGCGATCTCTGTGGTGATAATTATCCATACAATCCTGCCCGCCCAATGAAATTCGAAGACCATTTCATCGGGGTAAATCCTGTCTAAAAAATATTGCGGTATTTATGGCCCCTTTTATGGCCCTTTCTCATACCACCAATTCCAAGTGACTGAAAAGCAACTAAAATCAGAGAAAAAACCAGGGGAAAATATAATCGAACCCGGCTATTGTGGAAGCGTGGCAAAGGATGAAAAGCCGGAAAATTTATGGAGAAAATCTTTAGAACCAATAAAAAATATATTGCGGCCGATTTATCGGCGTTGGCGTCATTTTCTCGTTTCAATGATATGTAAAATGAGGAGGGACTATCAAGGCACCATCTATGTTAATCCGATGAAAATCAATAAAACAGTTAATAGAACTGACTCCACGTTAAAACAAAACGATATGCGGCATTTTGGAACGGTTTCTGATGGTGACTGGGATTTAAATGGAGTCCCTATTCAAAAATACGGTTATATCTATCCAATTCTAAAGCAGAGAGTTGAGCAAGGCAAGGGCTATGATGACATTCCGGAATTTGTTGAAAATCTTAGGCTCATTAGCCAGGGGGAAGCGCCTGATAATTGCAAAACTGAAAAACAATACTGGGAAAAATGGCGTCGCGTAGAAAACGTCTATAACCTGCTGAAACAAGAAGACTACAAAAGCCAATCAGAGTTGAAAACAGGTTATCCGTTTAACGAAATTAGGGTACAGGTCGGCAGACACGGAGACTTGTTATTCGAAGAAGGTATGCACAGGCTCGTCATCAGCCAATTGCTGGGGTTTAAAAAAATACCTGTTATCGTTACAAAACGCCATTCGGAATGGGTCAAAAACAATAAAGAAAAAGTTTATAAGAATGATTTGAAATGATTTACCGCAGAGGTCGCTGAGGACACAGAGAATATGTATGACATTGAATATACTATCTGATATAAAGAGTTTTAATTTTTTGGCTCATCCGACATTAAAAAGCCCGAAGCGCCTGATTTTTTTCAGATCGCCTCTGCGTCCTCAGCGATCTCTGCGGTGATAATTATCCATACAATCCTGCCTGCCCTATGAAATTCGAAGACCATTTCATCGGGGTAAATCCTGTCTAAAAATTGCCTGTAAGAGGATCATTTTGATGAAAAGGTGGATATCAGAAGAGTATAAAGAAGACCTGGTATCGGTCATCGTACCCTGCTATAACCGCGCTCATCTCGTATCTGAAACTCTCGAATCAGTCTGGAACCAAACATACCGTCCCATAGAGCTGATTATCGTCGATGACGGCTCAGACGATGATTCAAGAAAAATCATCAAAGACTGGTCTGTCATTAAAAAGAATCAAGGTGAGGATAGTACAACAATTAAAATCATCAATCAGAATAATCAAGGCCCTTCCGCGGCAAGAAACGCAGGCCTTCTCGTCTGCAGTGGTGCATATATACAGTTTCTCGATTCGGATGACATCCTCCATCGAGTAAAACTTAAAATTCAGGTGGATGCAATCAGAAAGCATGATAAAGATTTTTGTGTCTGCAATTATAAAACATTTACAGACTCGATCGAAAATTGCATTCAAACCGTTGTTTTTTTTTCACGCTCTCATTCGTTGGACGACTTTCCCTGGGTATATCCAATGGATACACCAGCTCCATTATACAAACGAAGTGCGATTGTAGCCGCTGGTCCCTGGAATTCAGCGATACGGGCTTCCGAAGACTTTGAATATAATTTTCGAGCTGTCTGCAGGGGGGCAAAGGGGGTCTGGCTCGATCGGGTGCTCGTATATGTTAGAAAACACCAAAACGAAGAAAGGTTACAGGCGACTCCTTTAAGAAATAGGTACAGATTTATGTACCATGGATTGACTGAAATGGAAATGGAAGCCATGGAACAAGGCCTTTGCACTAAGAAGCTGCTCAAAAACTTAGGCTTACGTGCTTTATTGTATTTTGAACATATGAAAGCAGAAAATGACGGCAATTTAGGAAAAATTTTCTTTGACTATGCAAAAAGCCGGGTACCATATTGGAGAATTGCGCTATTTTTGTTACAGAAAAGGATATGGAGCCCGCTTTGGAGGGCTGTTTACCCGGCAGGGCCTCGAGCATTAATGAAGAGACTCATTACTACACATTGAGATATTTAGATATGAATATAAACAACAGGCGTAAATTAAAAAGAGTTAAATCCATCATTACACGTCCAATTATGAAATCATATGGCACAGCTAAATTCTTTGGTCTACTGTCACTTTATTTAGAATCATCCATTTTCCGAAGGATGGATCCCTTTTTAGTTTACTCTATGGGAAAGGTTGGAACATCAACTGTCGTTAATTCTCTACACAAAAAAGTTCCTCGCTCGCCTGTATATCATCTCCATACATTATCCAAACAACGTATTAAAAGTGAAGAAGAAATCTATAAGGCTAAGTTCGTTCAACTTGGTACCATCCATGATCATCTTCTCGATTCCCTCTATATATATAAAAAAAGACGATTTACAAGCCACACACATAGAATAAAAAAATGGAAAATCGTAACATTGGTTCGTGAACCGATTCAAAGAAACATTTCCTCATTTTTCCAGACACTGAGCTTGCACGGGAAGGACCTTGGGTTTGCCGAAAGAATCAAAGATGGCAAAGACCCAAATCTGATTAGCGACCTGCTTCATTATTTTGTCACAAGGCTCGACCATAGCCGCCCTTTTAGGTGGTTCGATGTTGAACTCAAGAAATATTTTGGTATCGACGTGCTGGAGACCGGCTTTCCACAGGAAAAAGGATATGGTATTTTTCATGGGGAGAACGCCGATGCTCTCGTTATTCGCCTCGAGGATCTAAATCATTGTGCGACCTTGGCATTCTATGAATTCGCAGGAATTAAAAATTTCCATCTTGAAAATAGGCAGGAATCGGGGGGAAAATATTATGCCAAAATTTATAAGGATTTTCTTAACCAAGCCGAATTTCCGGATGAATTTCTTAACGGCATTTATGACTCGCGATATTCCAAAACCTTCTACACCAAATCTGAGATTGACGCATTTCGCAAAAAGTGGAAAAGGAACACGTAAGTGTATCTAGGAATAATGACTTTATGAAAATTGCATTAACCCTTCCCCACCTTCCACTTTCTGGTGTCGGAACCTCTGCAGGCATAATTGAGAATGGCCTGACTGAAGCAGGATATGATGTGGATATTGTAATAACCGGACCAGCGGTGGGAAATGATTTAAAATTTGCAGAGGAGTCGGGATGGAACCTTGTTCTTCCCGGGAACGGTATTCGGTTTTTACCGCATCGGTTGAAGCGAGTCGAGGAGGTAATAAATTCAAAAGAATATTCAATTGTCATTAATAACACCAGTGCAGAAACGCAACTTATACTACCGTGTCTCAGACCGGAGGTCCTTCGAGTGGGAGTTATGCGTGTCCTAAACCCAAACGCGCTCAGGCAGTTGGCAATAAACTCAGAGTATTTGCATGCCGCAGTTGGGATTTCCACCGAGATGACGCGTGTTATGGAAGGGGATTCGAATATCAAAGCACCCGTGCGCTTAATTCCCAATTGCACGTGTGTTAAAGGTGGTGAGTTACCCCAGCTTGGTGATGATTTAAAAATCTGCTACGCAGGACGAATTTCCAACCCCGATAAGAATGTGACTATTCTTCCTCGTATTGCGGAATTATTGAAATCATCCGGTGTAAATTTCTCTCTGGAGATTGCAGGAGATGGACCAGCTCGAAAGAAGTTGGAAAGAGATTTCGAGAGATTCGCTCCAGGCTGCGCAATCTTCAAAGGTTTGCTCCCACGGGAACAGGTCCAACAGATCATGGCGATTTCCAACTTTGTTCTGCTTCCCTCTATCAGTGAGGGCCTTAGCAACGTAATGCTCGAAGGGATGGCATTGGGCTGCATTCCTATCTGCAGTGACATTGAGAATTTCAATTGGGTGCTCGGAGAGGCCGCTGATCGTCTTCAATGCCGACTTCATGATCCTAATGACTACGCAGAGCGAATTTCATATATGGTCAGCAACCCGGATGTTTACCGTGCAACGCAGCTTTACTTGAGAGAAAGACAGCAGAGCCACTTTACACCCGAACGTACAATTCAAGGGTATTTGGATCTGATAAGTGAATTAAGAAACGGACAAGCTCGTGAATTGCCCCCACCATGCGATTTTGCGGAGTTGCAAATACCAAAAGAGTATCGCCTGTACTGTTCACCTGGGTGGCATTTGGTTCAAAAAGTGAAGGATATGTTTGTTATTGGATATGAATCCAACCCCCGAAAATAGTGAACTCGAAAGCGTCATGTTCCGATGGCTGAAATACTCGTTCTGGCTGCTGGTGTTGAGCGTGGCCGTGTCTATTTTAACCAAAACAAGATGGCAGCTACAATCGATCTATGTCGCAGCCCCTTTATTATGCCTGGGAATGACAAGCCTGTTGATGGCGGTGAGAAATAAATTAAAACATCACGGCAATCCCTTTTCCGACGCCGCTCGGCATATCTATACTCTATTACTGCTTTGGAGCGCTATTACGATTTTACGTGGATTGGGGTTGGATTATAGATCGTGGCGTGACTCATGGGGTATTATTTATTATGCATGGGCTTGGCTGGTGCCCGCTTGCATGGTGCTGGGGGCTGATATCTCCGTGTGGAGATTATTGTTGAGGACGATATATCAACAAGGGGTGTTGGGGTTCGCCATATTGATCCTGGGTTCGGTTCTGCTGAATCTGAACACACCGATGAATTTTACCTGGGGATGCACGGCAGCCTTGTTATTCTGGCATCATATCCCTAAAAAGTGGCGAAAGATTATATTGATCGGGGCATTTATCAACCTGCTGCTCTCCGTTCTTGCGGCAACGCGAAATCAAGTATTGGCAAATGTGATGCTGATGCTTTTCGCGGGCTATATACAATTCTTTCGAAAGCATAGCTATAGACTTGTAACGCAATCTTCCATCATTTTGGCTCTGTCATTGGTGGTCGCTTCGGTGATGTATGCTGCCACAACCGATTACATCCCTTTTCTCAGCCGCGGCGTCAACGCCAAAATCGCCTACTTCGAGGAAAAGCTTCCGAGGAACACGCGCGTCACACAGAAGCACAGCCTCTATCAAGCTTTTATTGGGGATATCAGGGGTGTGGATTTCATTATCGGGCGAGGAAGCCGGGGGCGCTACTACTATCCGGGGCTAAGGAAGATGAGGGATATTATCGAGTGGGGCTATCTGTTTGTGATTCTCAAAGGCGGTTTGATCATGTTGATTCTGATCCTTTCCCTAGCCCTGCCCGCGGTGTATTTCGGGTTGTTTAGAACGAACAACCTCTTTTCGAAAGGCTGCGCGTTTCTAGTGCTGGGGTGGCTAGTGGAGATGGTTCCTTTCGGGCTTCCCTCTGCCACCATGAAATATGTGATGGTCTGGTTAGCGATCGGTTGTTGTTGGAGCCGGGCCATGAGATCCAGGCCGGATTCCGATTTCATGATTCCGGATACGGGGGCCTGAATTCAAGTCATAAGTGCAACACGTTGGTGGTGACGGAATGAGTTAACTGCGATATGTTAAGTGTTCCTTAAACCACCACGAGAAAGGAGCACTTATGAGATCATATACGCAGTTAACT
>SDBS01003633.1_pt1 | contig 15144 bp, 11 predicted proteins | sample 2277091 | NCBI WGS metagenome assembly SDBS01 (sample SAMN10404972, study PRJNA504765) | marine sediment metagenome | isolation source: marine sediment core GS10_PC15, 163 cmbsf | place: Arctic Ocean: Southern Knipovich Ridge | collected 2010 | reverse complement strand
GCGGGCAGTTCAAATCCCGCCAAAGGCGGGACGGACGGTTTTCATTTGTCCCGATTCTATCGGGAAAAATGAAAAGATGTTTTTCTCTGCGAACTCCGTGCCTCGAGCGAAGCGGGCGGTGAATATTCGTCTGTGTCGGTCTGCGTGTGTCTGCGGCTAAAACATATTCTCTGCGCCCTCCGCGTCTCTGCGGTGAATATCCTGTTAATCCTGCCTGCCCCGTAGGTGGGAACCATCGTACTGGGGTAAATCCTGTCGGACAGTTTTGATCGCGCCAAAGGCGGGACGGACGGTTTTCATTTGTCCCGATTCTATCGGGAAAAATGAAAAGGTGCTTTTCTCTGCGCCCTCCGCGTCTCTGCGGTGAACATCCAGTCAATCCTGCCTGCCGCGCCTGCCCTGCCTGCCCCGTAGGTAGGTACTATCGTACTGGGGTGGAAGGCGAAGCACATTCCTCTGGGGTAGGTGGGAACCATCGTACTGGGGTCAATTCTGTCAGGCACTTTAATTCCCGCCCATAGGCGGGACGGACTGTTTTCGTCTGTGTGAGTCTGCGTGAGTCTGTGGCTAATATTCGTTTTCTCACCGTGTAACATCTACACACTTTTTACCGTGTTTTTCTGAGCAATCTGTCCGTTTTTGTTACACATAGGTATCTTCCCAAAATCTCTTGACATTTCAAAAGGATAGGTGTATAGGGCTAAAAATCATAGAAGAGTCCCACACCCCTCCTCCTCCGCGAGGATTCGTCATTCTGTAAAGCTGGTTTTGTAGACGCTGAAGCTCTGATTCTCCCTTGGGAGGGGCGGAGCTTTTTCCTTTTCCAATTGGGAAGGTTCCGACCGGGGGGCAGCGAGGCCGTCGCCCATCGCAGTTGTTGGCTTAAACTTCACATGAGTCAAGAGCAGACTTGACCCCTTTACAAAACTCAAACTTATCGAACCTTAAGCGAGAAACTGGAAAACTAAAGGGCCCATGTCCCTAAAGGGCGGCCCCATGTCCCCTGCAAGGAAGTGTCCATGGGCGGTAGATTTGAAAAACATGGCGATGCCAAGCACAAGGTGCAGATCCCGAAAAACTGGCCCAAGAGGAGAAGTCAGCGGTGATGTTCTGGAACAGGTAGCCCCGATACTTGGCGGAGATATATGAGCCGCGGGGGCTAAATCGTTGGGTTTGTGATTCACTTTTAGAAAAAGTAAGTTTTACGAATCACTTCTAAGATTCTTCCGCAGCTTGTCTGCCATACTGCGGGCTGTATCCAAAGTTCGCGCGAGGATTAAGGCAAAAAGTCTGCGTAGTGGTGGCTCAGCTTTTTCAGCCTTGATATTTTCAGTTGCTGTCACTGTACTCCAAATTGGCACTATAACGCCTTCTTGTTTATCCAAATGGAACATCAGATCGTTTCCAATAGTTTTTTTCATAAACTCCCCGAAACGAAGATGTCCGGGGGACCGAAAAAAGAACCAGCAAAACAGGCCGATGCTTTCGGGCGCTAATCTCGCGTGCAATAAATCAATAAAATAAAAGAATGAATGGCGGGCGTTTAGCTCAAGGATAGGAAACAAACAACCATCAGGAAGGAGGAGGGCATCACATCGAACCGGTCCGTGGTACTGATGTTTCACCCTTAATTCAGCTGCAAGGATCCTTGCAGCCTCCTGTACATTCTTCAATACCTTGTCTTTGACATCAGCCGGATAAACATACCCATAATCCCTATTTTCACTATCCTTCAATGCCTGACGAAGAATGATACTCTCGGGCTCATATTCATACTGATTGATTTCAATCTCATAGGCCAATGTTAGGGATTTTGAGAACCATCGCTCAACTGTGAAAGCAGGACCGTGAGCTTCGAGATACTCCTTGCTAATCATATCGTTAATGCGATCAACATCTTGTGTCCTATTAATAATGAGTTGTCCTTTGCCGGCAGCGCCCAAATCCGGCTTAATAACGACCGAACATCCTTTATTCCTGAATCGCACAAGTTTAATTGCTTCTAATATTTCCTTTGCGCTGCTGCAAATTTCTCCGTCAGGGACATGTATCCCCAGCTTTTTACTAATGGTTTGAGAAAACGATTTGCGGCTGATGAATTTTGAGACTTTAGTCCCTGCAGAGGGAAGAGAAAGACCTGAAAGATTGGCAATTTGTTCAATTATGCCGGAAACACCAAAGCTTTCAAGAACAGCGACCTTCCCCTCGGAAACTTGTTTGGAAAGGAATCTTATCAAGGAAGGGTTCTGAATTACCAACTGGGATGTTGGCAGCCATGGTTTGGCAGAGCTTTCGCCAGCTTCAAGGATGGTAGGCAATTCAAGACCCAAACCTTTAAGATAATCTGTAAATTCAGGATCCGGTTCTTTTCTTAGAATTGCGATGTTAGAAGGGCCGATACTGGCTAATAAGATTTCCTCGAAATGGTGAAAAATAACCTGCCGTATGCCTTTGTTTGGCATTTCAGCATTTTCCGGAAGTGCCCATTCGGATTCCACATCCGTGTTGCAAATCCAGACGGTTCTTTTATTATTGACGTGATTCAAGGGGTCAATTCAGAGTGTGGGTTTTAATCGCTCTTTAATACTCGCTTAAATGGGGTGGAATTTTACCTCTGTCAATCACAAATAGCTGATAAAATTTGTCGAAAAGGAGTTTTTCTAAATCTGTGTGCAGGAATGCGGCGTATTCTTTATGCGGCAACTCATTCTTTTTCTCGCTGTTTTTAAATTCCTTTTTAGAATAGGAAATGAGTTTACTTAAAGAGACGCTGAGCGCGGAAGGCATGCCGATCTTTTTGCGGGCAGAAATTTCATGCAAAACAGGATTTCCGGTAGTAACGGCAAAATTGTTCAAAATCAATTTCGTCTTGAGATCTGCCGATACTTTGTTTTCGATGGAAAGGGAAAGAGCCCATCTTCTTATGTCGTCATACAAATACAACGGTCTGGCCTCAAATGAAAATGCGGAGCTTGAACGGTCAACACTCCAAAGGTGACAATTTGCCAGACCTGGCCCCATTAATAAATCAAATATTTCACTCCTCATATCAGACGATTTTGAGTCATCATCTGGAAACTTGTCCATGATGTATTCATGAATCCGTGTCCGGCCGTTGTTAACCGTTGCCGACCTTGCTCTGAGTCTGTCTCCCAAGCCCAGCGGATGAGAGTGCATCCAGTAATACCCTCCGAAAAGCTCGTCAGCCCCCTCACCACAGTAAGCAACTTTATAGCTTTGACTGATTTTGTGGGACAAAATATGAAAGGCCAGACTTCCCAGAACATTGAATATCCCATCGGTTACAAGTGACTCGTAATGGTAAAGATAATGGTCAAGAAATTGTAGGCATTCCTCTTCGTCTGTTTTAAACTCATGGTGATTGGTGCCAAGCTCTTGAGCAACCTTGGATGCGTAATACCGGTCTTCAGAACTGTCATTATCAAAAAGGGTAAAGGTGTCCAATTTCTTGTCGCTGTTTTTCTGTAAAAACCGGGCCATTAAGGTGGAATCGATTCCCCCTGAAAGATAAATTGCTTGGGAATGCTTTGAATGATTCAGATACAGCCTGGAAGTCGAGTTCATCAGATCCACTAGCTTCTGCTCTGTATCGGCCAGATTCCAAACCTCGGCGCCATAGAAAGAGGGGTCAAGATTAGAAAAGTTTTCGACTTGAATCTTATTTCCACCGAAGCATAGGTAGGATCCCGGCGGAACCTGTCGGATCCCCTTGAACATGGTTTTCTCCATGTCGAATATAAATCCGAATACTGCGGCCTCGGCGAGAGCATCCTTGTCGATTTCAATGCTCTTTTCCCAGACCCTCAAAAGGGCTTTGATCTCGGAAGCAAAAAAAAGGGAGGTTTTTTCTACGAAGTATACCAGCGGTTTGATACCGAGGGGATCCCTTGCCAGTATCACCTTTTTGGGTGTCATTATGGCAATGGCAAACATACCTTTGAGTTTACCAAAGCAGCTTTCACCGTATTTCAGATACAATTCAAGGATGAGTCTAGCTTCGTCTAAGATTCCTTCGGAATTGGGCAAAGAATCAACAAGTTCGCTATAATTATAGATTTCCCCGTTGAATACTAACGCTGTTTTGCGATCTGAAGAAAAGGCGGGTTGATTGACACCTGGAGGGCCGAAAATATCGAGCCTGCAGAAACCAAGAGAGCCCCATGGAAAATTTTCTAACTTGTTACCGTCCGGGCCTCTGTGGAGTATGGCAGGAAGCATTGTGTTCGTCTGATTTAGGCCACCTTGGCCGAAAACCCCGCATATGCCACACATTAAATTAAGTCCATAACACCGGTATAGAGTTTTTCGTATTCATTGATAGCTTCTTGATCAGTAAGATTAGAAATATAGTCGCATATACCACGCGCAAGTATACTCTTCCAATATGGGGTGGCATTTAATATAGGATTGTCTAATATTTCTCTAAATTTTAATATTTTATCTTTAAGATCTTTACTATCTTTTACATATTCACTTTTTAATATCTTTTGCAATGAATTAGCGGCAGCTATTTTCTTTAAAAAATCATAAAGTTCCTTTTTGTTTTTTAATAAAGATTTAATTTCATTTGAAGTGCGTTCGATGAGTCCTTCATACTGCTCGACAGTAATATCTATAAAACTTTTATTTTTTAAAAATGCTTCAATTTCCGCCTTTTTTTCATCAACAATTAAAGTCTTCCTTAGTTTAAGGAATTGCGCAATGGATACATCATTATTTTCATTTTGCATAAATTCATTTAAGTTTTCGCTTAAAGAAAATAGAACATGCTTTAAACCTTCATCCGTCAACTGATGTGAATTTGTTATATATGCTTTAAATAATCTTTTCAAAATATATGTCGCCTTGCCATCATTTTTTTCGACAATTTCACTTTTTAAAATAGTCTTTTGAGTCTTTTTTTTAAAATCTTTTAGGGCATCATTTATTGGATTTTCGGGGTCATCATGAACAAACCAAAATTTAATATGGTAAGCTATTATTTGGCTCGCTGAATTTTTAAGATATTTTTTCCAAATGGGGAAATAAACCTTAGGTGAATATTCTCTTTTATCTTTGAACATATTTTCATTAAACTCAGGAATATCAATAGTAGAAACGATGTTCTTCTTATTTTCAATATAAGTTATAAAAATATTATATAATGCATAAAATTGTTCTAAGGTTAAGTGTTCAATATTCCAAATACCTTCATTTTTAACATATTCTTTATAAACATAAATATAGCTACTTTTTAATTTGTCTCGTATCTTCTCAAGCATTTTCAGATACGTAATTTGATCAGAATTATGAAACCCTTCATACTCTTCCAAAAGTTCTGAAAACGTTTCTGATAGATTTGTTCGCGCTATCAATTTATCAAATATTTCTTTATCTGTCTTATCGGTGACATAGACATCCAGCCCACTTAATTTATTAGAAACATCTTTATCTGCCTTACCATCAAGATAAACACCCATCTTACTTAATTTGTCAAAATATTCATAAATTATAAAATATAAATAAGATTCTTCATTACTTAAATCAAAATATTTAAGTAAAAACTTATTTTCATAATTAATTTCATTACAAGAATCCAAGTAGTCAAGTTCATTTAAAATCCACTTTTTTATTTTCGGCGAAATCAAACATCGGGGTGTTTTATCTTTATTTTCCTCCATTGAATAAACAATATACAATAAACAATATATATTAAACTGAACTTTTGAAGTATTAGCTTGGAATTTGTCAAAATTATGCTCAGTACATTTTATAAGTAATCCCTTATAAAAATCCACTATTATCTCACCAAGCTTTTCAGGGCTTTTGGCATCATCTTTGATTTCTTTTGTGATATGTATTCCCTTTATTTTTTTTTCTGCTAATTCTTCATTAACATCTTTAATTAAATCTATTATATGTTCTTGAGCGATTTTGATTGGAATTAGTCCTTTAATAATGCCATCCTCGACATCCTGTTGACGTTGCGCGATTTCATCAGCCTGAGCTACTATTTGGGCTTCAAGCGAGACACAATCTTTAAAACTGTCAAGATCATCATAGAAATATTCATAAAAATATTTTGCATAATAACTATTTGGAAATGGATGGTCAAAAAGATAATAAAACTTTTGATAAACGTCTCTGTTTTTGATTTTATGTTCCCAATTTTTCGCCATATAGCATTTACGTTTACAATAAATGCCTTTTTGATAATGTTTTTTAATATATTCCTTTTTGTAATATTCTTCTTTTGTCATATCTGGAGGGATAGCATCTTCTTTACTTTCTTCTTTTGTTTCTATTGGAAGAGTTGCACAATACCATGGTTTACAAAGAAGATTCTGTGGATTATTTTTTTTTCTATCTAATATATTGCGTTTACATTCTTTCTTTTCATGAAAATAGCAACAATAAACCAATGAGCAGTGGTCAGAAGATATATATATTTCATCTTCTATACCCGACACTGGTTCTGCATAACTCATGCCTGTATGAATAGCTGCACCCCATAAAATATACGGCCACACTCTTTTATTAACAATATCTTCATCGATATATTCTAAATATTTTAGAATTCTAAAACTCTGAAGATTATGCTTAAAACCTGAATTGTCAAAATCACAATCTCGGACCTTATCTCCTAATGTATCACAACCACACATAATTTCTGATAAAGTCCTTTCGCCCACATGTCCAAATGGTGTATGGCCGATATCATGGGACAGCGCTATAGCTTCCGCAAGATCTGCATTTAACCCAAGTTCTCCACAAATGTCGCGGGATATTTTAGCTACTTCAATAGTATGTGTTAATCTTGTTCTAATATCTGGCCCAGCTAAAGATAAAATTACTTGTGTTTTTCCTGATAATTTTCGAAAATATAATGTGTTCATTATTTTGCCAATACATACAGATATTTCAGACTTTTCTTTATTTAATGAGCTAAAATCAGACAATCTAGTCATTATCCCATCCTTTTTTCGAAGGATATTCTTTATCTTTTTTGAATAGATAGAAGCTTTTAACTTTATATTACACAGGGGACTAAGATCGAATAAATTTCTCAAAGTATTCTTGAGCCCAGCCATCTTCTGACCTTTCGTATAACATCTTGATCAATATCATTAAGTTCTTTGGGGTTTAATCCTTTATCGTTGTAGTGAAAATCGGAGCCAATACTTGCTAAGAGATTAAACTCATCACAAAGAGCTAATAGATGTTTCTTTGTTTTATCATTTTGTCTCCCCGAAATGACTTCAATGCCACTAAGACCATATTGGGAAAGCAGCCTAATCTTATCTTCGACGTCATGACTATTTAGTAGGCTATATCTTTCGTAGTAGGGGTGTGCTAAAATAGATACAGCGTTCCATTTTGTTATTTTGGCAATTATTTCATTCACCAAAAACGTTTCTTGTTTTTGATTCTCAGGAAGCTTGCCTCTTTCACCTCTTAGCATGTATACTGCTTCTTTAAATTCCTTGCCGGATACTGTTGAAATAGCATCGGCTAAAACAGTAACGCTGAGTATTTTTTCAGGATGAGAAACCTTCATTAATAGTTCATTATATCCTGGCAGATCAATGTATTGCGATTTAAAAATATCATATACTTGACGCATACATTCTTTTTCTTTATTGCGCCGTTTCATTATGTAATCTTTAAAAGAATCAGACACGCCATTTAGGAAATAACTTAAAACATGATGCTCGCCAGCAAACCACTCTATGCCAAAAACGGGTAGAACACCTCTTTTGTCAGATTCTATTTGGAACTCATCCCATCCTCCTATTGTTTCATGATCTGCTATCCCAACGATATCTCCAGGAGAATAATAGTGAAGAAGTTCAGGCATAGTAAGTTTACCATCGGGGCTGTAATAACTATGTACGTGCAGATCGATTATCACGAAATAGCCCGCATAATTTGTTCAACAGCTTTTTTTGCCGGAGTCCTATTAGTATCGATTATTATTTCACCTTCAACTAATCCGGCAGTGTTTTCACATAATTTGTAGAGTTTTTTCAGAGTGCCTCTAGGTAAGGGGTCAGATCCGTCTTTTCGAGTTTTATTACGCTTTGCAACTTCCTTGATTGAGGCTGTAAGGTGAAAGATGTGAATGTCAGCGGCAGGTAGCTTTTCGGTATGGCTACGTTTGATTTTATCAATTAAAAACTCAAGATGTTCGGGAATGTCAAAGGTATATTCAATTACCACATCAAACCCTTCGCGTAGAAAGCTTCGTACCATAATCGCTGTGTTAAATTTTGCGAGTTTTAGCTTATCTTTGGTCAGGTTTCTGCGCTGGTCAAAGTGGAGCACTTCATCAATGGAAATGCGGGCTATTTTCGTTGTTTCCAGTCTGGAAATCAGTTTTCTTGCGGTAAATGATTTGCCGACCCCTGGAGACCCCTTCAGGATAATCACCTTATTTCTTTTCCCCTTTTTCTTCATAATGTGTCACCTGATCCTTCTGAATTTAACCACATTCCTTGTGAATACTGATCTGTCTCGTAATGATTACCCCTAGAATATTTGCACCCTCCAAGGCATCGGTAGAAATATTGACAGGTCGTGTGACTGCCAAAATCAATACATTCATTGTTCCACAAAAATGAGCGATACTCATTAAATCCTTCCCATTTCCTCCAGAAATCCGGCCATCGAACATCAAGAATTGAAGGGCCTACTGGCGGCCCTGCCGGGCAAAACTTAATCCTTCCATGATAGTCCAAGGGCAGCTGGGCGACCCACATGAAGCATCCGCGATTGGACTTATGTATTTTATCAAGTAGCTCCCTTGAAATAGAATGCTTCTCTGCCATCAAATTAAGCCAGCAATACGGTGTCAGTTCAGCATGAACTTCATAACCGAATTCCTCAAGCCTTGTGGCGGTAGCGAGAAGATGAAACCATTGCTTGCCTTCAAGAAATAGCTTGTCCTCTGCCCGCCCCATTCCAAGAGGAAGCAATCTATTAATGTCAAAAAACAATACTTTCTTCTGGAAGTTCTTGTACAAAAGGTCGGCAAGAAGCAGGATATCAGTTGACGTATTCAGGGTATTGGGAGAATACTGGACAAAAGTGCTAATTCCGGCCTTTACGCAATTCTCAAGCCCTGTAACTGCATCCCTGAAGGATCCTTTCCGCCCGGCAATTTTATCGTGAATATCTGACGATGAAGAATGAAAGGAAATCCCTACTTCATCAAGTCCTTTTCTTTTCAGCCGCAAACATGTATCTACATCTTTGAAAAAGCTTCCGTTGCTTACAGCCCTCTGGAATATTCCGGATTTTGAGCCGATTTCAAGAAGCTTCTCTATAGTATGCCCCGAAAAGGGCTCACCTCCTAGATACAAAATTTCCTTCGTCCCAGCACCACCGAGGGTGGCAACTATTTTCTCAAGCTTATCAGATTGTGGAATGTCGTTTTTGTAAAACTTGCTATCTGGATTATAACAGAACCGACATTTGTTATTGCAGTAGTTCGTTACATCCAGCATCACATTAACCGGCTGCTCCGGAATGTGGAAGATCCTGCCCGGTGTGATCTCGTTTGTGAAAATATGAGTCAGCTTCATCGACTTGCTTTATCAAGGTTTTCGTACAATTTTACGTTGCTTTCTATATATTCGTTGTAAAGTGCGATTTTCTTGCGCTCCAATCCATTAGTCTCTATAGTATCGAGATCAAACTCTAAAGCCATCAATTGATCAGTGCCCATTTTGTAGATAAGCGGCTTGAGTCTTTTCGGAATACCTTCATTTGATACTCGATCAGCTGTTTCCGAATTAACAATACATGGAGTGTTGCAAAACAGGGCTTCCCAAATAATATTTGAGAAATCTTCGACACCCCCTTTTTCCTCCCAGCACCAGACATATTTGCATGAGTTGTAAATTGACGGCATCATTTCAGGTGGTGCAAAGTCTCTTAGTTCAATATAACCTCCGGTTTCGGTTTGTTCTACCAGCTTCATAATTTCATTTTTGTATTTACCGCCTATGACAAATAAAGATCTTAGTTCCCGGCGCTTAATGAGTCCGATCAGGACATTTATCCCCTTAAGATTCCAGCGGTAGTTGATCTTGCCGACAAACAAAATGTCGATTTTCTTTTCTGTAGGTTCAGGCCTGAAGATTTCAGGGTCCGGAATATACCTTCGTAAACAGTGTACTTTCCCAGAATTATCGCACAGCTTTTCAATTAACGTTTTAACTTTGCGATTGGTTATGACTACAGTGGCCTTGTCAAAATAAGCCTTCATGATATCTTTAAATTCTGTATCATGATGAAACTTTTGTATATCACTTCCTGCATGTCGTATCACTAGAGGCTTTCTCAGAATATTTGCAACCATGGCCGCTGGCATGCAGAAGGGCCAAAGGTAGTTTGTTTCAATAAGATCTGGCTTAAAAGTCTCGGCGGCCTTAATTGCCTTATGGAAGATACGGTCAACAAGCAATTCCGATTCCGGTATATGCCAGGGAGTTTCTTTTATTTTTATAACCGTGGTTTTTGACCTATCAAAATCATATCCTTTTATCGAATAATCTGCTGTTTCAACAGTGACGATCCTGAGAGCAAATCCCCGGTTTTCCAGCTCCCTAAACAACCAATAGGTTTTTGAGGATATTCCACCCTGCATAGGTGGATATTTGCCGATCAAAAGTATTTTCATTCATCAATTTCTCTTAAAGCCGCAATGGTTTTGCTCCATCCAAATAATATCCAGGCAGATCCTTCTTCTATATAGTGAGTAGGGAACAAGCCATTTCCCAACTGAGCCTGTCTAATCCATCTGATGCCTTTTTCTAAAGCGGATCTGATCCTTTTATTACGTGAAATAGTATAGGATAGGGCAAGGGCCGCCATGCAGATACCGGTGATAAAACATTCCTCAGGTGCAGGATGGTTCCTCCATGGTCCCCAACCGCCATTATTTCTCTGTTCACGGATTAGGTAATCGACGGTTTTATTGAATAACTGGTAAGATAAGTTGGCGAATTCGTGAAGTTTGCAGAATGCAAGTAAGTACCAGGCGCCTTTGTAATTGAGATTAACCGGGGCTTGCAGGTCTTTTCGCCATTGTTCTTCAAGCCAACAGGATGACTGTGCAAAAGGCTGAGATTGCGGTAGGAAATAAATTATCTGCGCCGTTATCGGTATGCAGGGATTGTCTCTTGCACAGAAGCCCCAACCCTTGCCTTTGCTTAGCTCGTTTTCAAGCCATATACAACCGTTTGCAAATTCAGATTCAACATCTTCTTGGCCAGCTAAACAGCTTAGAGACCATGCGGTGTCCTCACAATCGACCCAACCGCCATCTTCTTTTTGCTCTGACACAATGCGAGCAGTTAGTTCTTTGAAGTATGGGAATTCGATGTTGCAGTTTCTTAATATGGAGGCAACAAGAGCGATTCGTCTTAGAGGCAGATGTCGATTCAGAAAATCGTGGGTGGTATTTGTTAAGGCGAGGCTAAGTTTGTTGAAACCTTCAATACTATCTACACCCATGACATGATGAGCATTGCCTGCAAGCGATTTTAGATGGTTTCTTCCTGATTGCATCAAACATAAAAGTCATATGTTTTACGATTTGGTATTCAGGTTTTTGATATATCTTCTTTATAGTCTGACGATTTCGATTCTCATTTTTTCTGACCATACGAAGCCTCCCTCAATTTCACGGCACATATATAATAAAATGTCATGCTTGTCAACTTCAACTTATAGATATTATAAGAAAAAAGAATATGACAATTATTATGTGCAGATGAAGCCGTTTTCTGACAAAAATTGGAAAAAATCGGCAATATCCTTTTGGCAGGTTACCGTATCGACTTCATAATTCCGGCAAAGTGATCTTGAAATTTCGTTCTGGCTTTTACCGGCCTTTAGTTGCCGCAGTATTTCGTAGCTCATTCGATTGAGTTGGACGTCCTTCCCGGTGTTTATACAAAACAGGTGATAATTGCCTGAAGCCTCATCATGTTTCAAATAGGCCGATTGCGATAATTCAAATGGCATGACTATTCCTTCCAGCATTGTGGGTCGGCTTCAAGGTAATCACCTGTCATGGCAAACGCAAAGGCGCGGCACCCACGACAAACCGGAATATATTCACAGTCCTTGCATTTGCCTTTCAAGTTGTCTGGATTTCGAAATTTCCATAGAAGCGGATGCGTAAACCATATATCATACACTGTTGTTTCAAGCAAATTTCCCAATCTGATTGGTAGCCGCCTGCAAGGGAAAACATCTCCATTGGGCATAATCGTAAGGGCATTGTTCCCGACGGAACACATGGCTCCGATGTGTTCATCTTGCGGATTCACGAGACAGAACAGGGTTCGATATAACAGCATTCTGGGGCTTAGGGTTTTTTGAAATAATGCATAACAATTCTCATAAACATTTCGTATCTCTGACGAAGTCAGCACCCACTCCTGCAAATGCTCACTTTGCCCTTCAGGGATAAATCGGTCGAGCACAAAAGCTTCGACTCCGATTTCACCCAATTTCTCAGCCAGGGGTATGACCTCCTCCTTGTTATGTCGACCAAGGGTCATCATTACACTTATTGTCAATCCGTATTTGTTTAATTCATTGATTTTGTTTATGATCATATCATAGGAGCCAGCTCCTCTGATTCTGTCATTTGTGTCTTTCAGGCCCTCCAGAGAAAGCTGAATCCGCCTTAGCTTGTTGTAATGAACCAGGCGAGAGGCGATCTCTTCATCGACTATGGTTCCATTGGTCAGAATGTCAAAGTGACCGATCTCTGCCCTGGACTCCAATAAATCGAGGAGCTGGAATACAGCATTTTTCCGAATGAACGGTTCTCCCCCTGTAATGCTGAACGATCCGATCTTGCCCCATCTCTTAACCGCATCACATAGATGGGTTCCAATTTTCAATAATTGTTCTATTTTCAGGCCGATATGGCTATAGCTTTCATGGTAGCAATGTTTACAGCGAAGATTACATGAGTCAGTGATATGCCACTGAAAATAAAACTCATTTTCATAGTTCAATTCAGACAAGTTCAGAAGCCTCTTTTAGGAATTCGATAAAGAGAAGGCATATGTCATAAAAGTAACCAACTTGAAACGGAGACTTTTATCATATATTGATAATGAATGAATCGTCAATGAATTTAGATGCCTGAGACCTACAGGGTTTTGTTATGGGAAAAAATAAGAAAGTAGCACTCCTGCTTCCATATTATGAAGGCAGAAATCATAGTCAGTTCCTGGGGGTTGCCTATCTTTCTGCTGTATTGAAACAGGAAGGATACGATACTCTTATACTTGATGAAGATGCTATTGTTTTTCTTATGGAAGAACAACATGATGAAATGCCCTTACGCTCTGCCAGAAAATTCATAATCGAAAAGGTGAATGATTATAGTCCTTTAGTGATCGGTATAACAATCAACACAGCGAATTATGAGAGAAGCTTAAAGCTCTTAGAGCTGGTCCGATCAAATTTCCCGGAAATCAAGATAGTTGTTGGCGGTCCTCATATATCAACATCCTGGAAAACATTCTTAGAATATCATGGCAATAGGTGTGATGTCGCCATCATCGGAGAAGGGGAACGAACCTTTGTTGAGATCTGCAATAGAATTTCCTGTGGAGAACCCTTGGGTGGGACAAAAGGAGCGGTAATATCAGAGGTCGGAGGTCACGATTATAAGCCTAGAAACCTTATATTGGATTTAGATATCTTACCGTATCCTGATAGAGAAGGCTTTTTTAAGGCATTCTCTAATGATGTCCACGAAATTATAGATGAAAACTACCGTTCTGTATTTTACAGCCATTTGCCAGGTTTTCGTGGGAGAAAATTTGCCCGAATTGTTGGATCAAGGGGTTGCAATTTTTCATGCAAATTCTGTTCACCCTCGTTTTTTTGGAAAGACCCGTTAACAGGAAAGAATTGTAGGAGAACCCGTGCACCCGTCAAAATTGTCAATGAAATTGAATACTTGTTTGAACAAGGCTATCAGGCATTCTACTTTGATGACCCGACCTTTCCTTTCCTTAGCAGGCCTGATTTTTATAAAAAAATGATATATGAAATAAAAAAAAGGGGGTTAAACATAAATTGGGCTGCTCCCACACGTTATGATGAACTTTCAAAAGATATCCTATTAGAACTATTTGAGTCAGGCTTTACATACACCTATTTTGGTTTGGAGACTTATCGGCATGACGACCTGATTAAAATGTGCAAGCCCCTGCAAATTGATAAATGTATACAATTGGTGCAGTCGTGCAAAGAAATAGGAATCCATTGTGATGTTTCTTACCAGATAGGTCTCCCTGGCGAGAGCTTTGATTCAATCATTCGTAGCATTCAATGGCTCGAAAACCAGGGCCTACAAAAGAACAGCTTTTTTTCTGTAGCCGCAATCTGGCCGGAGACTCCTTGGGCAAAGACCTATGGCATTAAATCAGATGATTATGAACCGGGAATTGAAAAAAAGATTCTAGAGAACAAAGGGTTGTTCTATTTTAGGGTGGGTAACCCTCAAATCGAGCGGTATTTTTCCAACTGCTCTGGCAATTTTCATTTCATCGATGAAGAAACGGTACTCCGAGTTAAGTACTATCTAATTGATTCTGGTTTTGTTAGACGTTTTGATCAATAGCGAAATCACTAGAAAAGGGGGACGGGCATAATTAAATAACTAACTGTCACGAGCTTATGTTTATTTATATATTTATAGAAAATGAGGGGGACGTTCTTTACTTTTGTAGTTTCATTCCGATAGCAGTTCATACCCATTTTCTCTCCTTGATTGTCGCGGCATAATAGTCCTCTACCAGAGACCTGGATGCCCTTCAACTTTAAATGTAAAGAACGTCCCCATGTCTTTCCCCCTAATTCTCAGATAGTTTTCGATTTCGCCTTTGAACTTCTTGCATTTTGTGGTAAACATATTCTCGGGCTCCTTTTGTGGGTTTTTTGTATTTCTTTCGGCAAGTTATACTTACCACAAAAGGTAGCCCTTTACTACTATGATCCGTAGTAAAAGTAGTAATTTTACATCGCTAAACCCCTATTAGGGGTGCGAAACTTGGCTAAGTAAGTAACTCAATGTAAGGAGTCTGGTCGTGGTAATGAATAATG
>SDBS01003632.1_pt1 | contig 15145 bp, 17 predicted proteins | sample 2277091 | NCBI WGS metagenome assembly SDBS01 (sample SAMN10404972, study PRJNA504765) | marine sediment metagenome | isolation source: marine sediment core GS10_PC15, 163 cmbsf | place: Arctic Ocean: Southern Knipovich Ridge | collected 2010 | reverse complement strand
TGGTTATTTTCTTCATTAAAAGCATATAATAAAAAGCTTAAATACTTATATCCAAAATTTCTCAAAAATTCTTCTTCAAATGATAATTTTTGAGCAATTAATACTGCTACTAGTGCTCTAGCATTATCATCTGTGCAATAACCATGAAAACGATTTGGTATTATATAATTTGCATGTTGTAAGATGCCAACATCATCCGTTAAACGAAAAATATGTTCAAATTTAGGATATGGCATTTCAAATGGAGTAAATCTCAAATATTTCTTCTGAAATATAGTTTTTGGATGTAATAATCGATTTTCTTTAACATCATCAAAAATCTCTATATATTTTCTAGCGACTTCTTTCCAAATCATATTTCTACCGAACATATAGGCATTCTTCCTCATAATATGCCTTTCAACTTCATTCTTTAATAAAAAGCAAATTTGATTAGCTATAGATTTAGAGTCATTGAAAGGAACTATTATCCCTCTTCCATCAGCTAAAATTTCATCAGCATACCAATAAGGTGTAGAAATAATAGCTTTACCAGCTCCAAGTGCATAAGCTAATGTTCCAGAAACAATTTGTTCTTTATTTAAATATGGAGTTATATAGATATCTGCCGCTCCTAAGAATTCACATAATTCTTTTAATTCTACAAATCTATTATGGAATATTATATGGTCTTCCACACCTAACTCTCTAGCTTTTATTTGAAGAAAGTGGCGATAAGATTCACCTTGTTCCTTCTTTAAATTTGGATGAGTAGCACCTAAAACTATATATATAACATCAGGATATTTCTTAATAATATCAGGTAAGGCTTCAATCATTATTTCTATTCCTTTACTAGGACTGATCAAACCAAACGTCATTAGTACTTTTTTTCCTTCTACTCCAAACTGGTCTTTAAAAAAATTTGGATCTATAAATGAAAAATCTGGAATCCCATGATGAACTAAATAAATCTTATCCTTAGAAACGTTATAATTATCTTTTAGAAACATCTCTGCTTTTTTACTCATAACAATTATTCGATCTGAAATTTTTACTATTGTATTGATTATTTCTTTTTGTTTTAGATTAGGATTTGGTAAAAGAGTATGTAATGTTGTAACAATAGGCATTCTAAGATTTTTAAGTAAAGCTAAAATATGACTACCATATTCTCCTCCATATATTCCAAATTCATGTTGAAGACAAACAATATCAACTTTATTTACATTAAGAAATTCGGCAGCTAACTTATAATCTGCTAAGAGTTTAGCATTCAATTCAAAATGAACTTGACTTGGATAAGGATATCCTTGAATAATATCGTTCATTGCCAACGCCCAGCATTCTAATTGAGGCGCTTCAGTAGATACAGCATTTAACAAATCACTAGTAAAAGTTGCAATTCCACATTTCCTTGGTAAATAATTGCCAATAAAAGCAACAGTTTTAAGATTTGGATACCTTCTCATATATATTGTTTAATATCAATAGTTTAAATAGTTAAGCTAATAAGTAAATTAAGAATTAAACATTTGAACTATTTTACTATCAATAATTACTCTATTGACCGAATGAAAATTTCGTCTGAATCAAATCTACACAGAACCTTATTTTCCCTTGCTAACCAACCAATTGCCATCAATAAAATATTTTCGTTTTGGTTTAATAAATTCTTAAGTTGGGTTAAACTTTTTTCTTCTTTAATTGTAACGTTAAAAACCTGCCCTGCTAAAAAGCCAATCCCAACTTCTACTTCAGACGCCAAAAGTTCGTGAAGAAGTTTATGTAGGTTTACCGATGCTACAGCTATTCTCTTGTCAGCAGCTCCATAATAAATATAGAGTCTTTCTCCGAATACTGCGGTGCCTGAAGGGAAAACAACATTATTTACATCCCCAAATTTTTCATACTCTTCAGTTGGCGAAAAGAGAGGTTCTTTAAGCCGTCCTATCACTTTCGAAGGATCTTGTTTATCAAGGAGAGCAACACTTGCGTGATACACCTTACCTTTATTAGAATCCTCTACAGAATGATATATCATGAGCCAACCTCTCTCAGTTTCTACTAATGGTGCTCCAGCACCAATATTTCTTGATTCGAATCCAAATTTTGGCTCCATTAGAACATGCTCACCTAAAGTTTTTAGATAATTCTGCCAGAAAACCTTTGTTAAATCTTTAAAATCATCGAAACTAACAACTTGAATATCAGGCAATATTCTATGGATCAGTAAAAACTTATTATTGTATTTTTTTGGAAAAATGAATGAATCTTTTTCCCATAAGAGCACATCTTCGGCAACGACATCCTTATAATAAGATAAAAAGAAATAATACTTTTCTTTTAGTTTTGATAAACGAAAAAAATGCCCTGCTTCATCATAGCTCATTTTAGGTGAAATTATTCCATGTTTTTCCCAAATCTTTAGGTCTTTACTAGTTGCATATGCTACTAACGCATTACTTCCATCATAAGCCGTGTAAAACATATAATAAGTACCATCAAGTAAAACGATTCTAGGATCTTCTGTACCATGTATTTCATAATCATGTTCAGGAAACAAAATAGGGCTTTTTCTCCTTTCTACGATATCAAACGGTCCTTTTAATTTACAATAACCAATACTAGAATAATTTCCTTCTTTTACAGCGCGATAGAACATATGTAATGTATCTCCTTGCTGAACCATCGTAGGGTTTAATACTGCCTGATTTTCAAACTCATTCTCAGTTGCTTCCAAAAGAATTCTTTCTTTTCGTACTCTTACCATGATCTTGTATAACGATCTCTTTCTTATTAATTCTCTTATTAATTCATGACTAGTAATTGAACTTCTTGATTATTGGGGAGAATTTGTTTCTTAATAATTTACTAAAGAATAGCGAGTAAAATTGAATTGTATAAATAGCTTTTTATCAATAATTGATAAAATATGCAATATTTGGCTAAAATACTCATAAAAGCTTTATAAATTAGTTTAAATATATTTTAATACAGATGAGTTATAGATTCGTGAAACTAATATATCCGTGTAAATCTAAAGATGGAAATCTAATCCGCGTTTCATCAACAAAAGTTCATTTAAGAAATAAAAGTGATAGCATTTATGATACTGTAGATCAGTTTGAAAAAGAATCTGGTTCAAGAATAATAGAAACAATCAATAAAGTTAAAGAACTAGTTTTATTGGGAGAAATTATGAACCTTCATAATATTAATGGCATTAAGAGTATGAACCAGATAAGAACAATGGTAAAACAAATAAAAAATGGAAAAGATATTTTATCTCCACGTGGTTTACCAAATATTAAATTAGTAAAGACAGGGCAATCGGAATGGATCTTATTTGATGGACATCACTCTCTACTTTCTTACATGATTGCTGGAAGGATGTATTTACATGAGGTTCCTCATTTTATTATCAAAAATAGAAGTGGTTATGTAAATAAGAAAGAAATTTTTGTATTTTTTGGGGTTCATTCAAAAAAATTAAATGATTCTAATTGGAGAAAATATGTAATAAATTGGCAAGCACCAAAAGAAAGACAATTATGTAAACGAGAGCAACAAAATATGAGTGAACTTTTAGTTTCAATTAGTGTTTTTTTCAATAAAACAAAAATCATAAGAAAGTTGATGTATGAAAGCTGTGTATACGCATGAGTAATAAAACAAATTTATGCTTTTACTGTTTTTCATTTACTTTTGTAAGATCAATTTGAGTAAAATTCAATAATACTTAATTCTTTTTTGCATTATGTCAAAAGACCTTATCAAATGGGATTTAAGTGACTTCTATAATAATATCAACGATCCTGTAATAGACAAAGACCTTCAAGATTTAGTAAAATTAGCTGAAAAATTTAATCAAAAAGTCAAAGGGAATGTAGAGAATCCTTCACTTACTTCTAAACAACTTTTAGAATGGTTTAAAGAGTATGAAACAATTTCTGAAAAATTATTTTACTTACAAATTTATTCTATACTACTATATCGGACCAATTCTTTAGATGATGAAATAAAATCCTTTTATTCAAAAATGGATGAATTTAATGTTAAAATTCAAGAAAATCTCTTATTCTTTAATTTAGAGTTAAATAAGATTTCGGATAACAAATTTATAGAACTAATAAAAGCTCCAGAATTAGCAAACTATTCGCAAGCTCTTAAATTTAATAGATTAAAAAAACAACATCAACTCTCTGAAAAAGAAGAAAAAATAATTTTAATGAAAGATATTACTGGTGTAAGTGGATTTATAAAGCTTTATAGTGAATTAAAAAGCAGTTTCATGTTTGATTTTGAAGTAGACGGAAAAAAGAAGAAATTAACAGAAGCAGAACTTTTTGCTTTTATGTATCAAGGGGATAAAGATCTTCGTTACAAAGCTTTAAGTACAATGATGTCAGAATACAAAAAGAATGAAATGATCTTCACTCACATATTCAATAACATCTTAAAAGATTGGGATTTAGAAAGCAAGAAAAAGAAATTTACGAAACCAATAGCTAGAAGAAATCTAGAAAATGAGGTAAAAGATGAGAATGTCGAAATACTTGGAAAAGTCACTACTGAAAGTTACCCTTTAGTTGAGAAATATTATAACTTAAAGAAAAAAATCCTGAATCTCACAGAATTACATATTTCTGATTTGTATGCACCAGTAGGAGAGGTCACGAAGAAATATTCCTACCAAGAAGTATTAGAATTAATTAAAGATGCCGATGAACAATTTCTTCCTGAATTTAAAGATATAGTAGAAAAAATGGAAAAGTTAGATCATATAGATGCTACACCAAGAAAAGGAAAAAATAGAGGTGCATTTTGCGCAAATGGAAAATTAAAGCATTATCCTTTTGTTTTCGTTAATTTTACAGGTAATATTGACTCAATTCGCACATTATCTCACGAACTTGGTCATGCTTTTCATGCTTATTATATTCAAAGAGATCAAAACTTTATAAATATAGACATTTCCTTAGTTGTTGCAGAAATAGCATCTGTGTTTAATGAAATCCTAATTTTTGATTATTTAATGAATACAGAATTATCAAAAGAAGAAAAAATCTCATTGTTAAGTAATTTTATTGAGACTAATTTTGCTACTTCCCATAGACAAAATGCATTTTATAGATTTGAAAAAAAAATTCATGACTTATTAGAAGAAAAGCTACCAACAGTAGGGGAAATTAAAGCCATTTTTGTAAAAGAAATGGAATTAATGTTTGGTAATTCTATAAGCAATATCAACGAAGACTATGCGAATTATTGTTTTGTTGTATCACACTTTCTACAAGTCCCATTCTATGTTTATGCTTATAACATGTCTAATCTTTTAGTGATTTCATTATATCAACTTTATCTTGAACAGAAAGAAGACTTCGTGCCAAAATTTGTTAACTTACTCTCTGTTGGGAGTTCATTTTCTCCTGAAGAAATGTTATCCGAAATAGGTATTGACCTTAATGATTCTTCCTTCTGGCAAAAAGGTATTGACTATTTATCAAATAAAATCGAGGAATTGGAAAAATTAATTATGTAAATTCTTCGTGAAACTGTTCTTTCACGTAAAAACCCTAATACCTAAGTAATATTTTTAAATTAAAAAATTATTCCCACTAATTATTTTTAGATTTCTTCATGACCCTTCGAGTCGCTCCTGATGCTAATCTTCCAATTTGCACCTTTAAAGACAGTTTCGAACCCCATTTTTTATGAGCGAACCTTAAAAATATGCCGTATAGTATTACTGTTATTAGAATAAAAAACCAAAGATTATACCAATGCAAAGATTGATAAAAAAAGAAGTAATTAATATTTTGTAATAGGTAAGCAGTTAGAGAATAGTAAGAAAAATAATATAAAAACCTATAGCTCTTTTTAGGCTTAAATAACTCATACACATCAACTGTTATGAAAATTGAAATAACAATCATTTCAAGTCCTAATGAATAAATTAACCACCATAAATTTGATTTTATTGATAATATTTCTTCCGTAAAGAAAAAAGGTAATAAAAAATAAAAACTAATCACAATTAGAATGGTTCCTATTAACAAAGAGGGGAATAACAGCTTTTTTTTGACAGTTTTTCTCTTTTCTAATTCATTATCAATAAGAGAGAAGTCATAGATTATGTCACCGATAACTGTTCCTATTATAAATAACGTGAAAAATGATAATATAATATTTTGGTCTATACTATTATATAAAATATGATATAAAATACCGAGTAAGCTAAATTGGTCCTTAAATGGAGTTAATAGAGTTAAGATTATTTGATTAAATATCCAAATAAGTGCTCCAATAATTATTCTAAATGTTTTTGATGTTTTTAATAATGGCCATGACATAAAAAGACATACACCTATAGTCAATAATATGAACCACGTCCATATTAGAGAGAGATCTTGGAATGCAATCGCAGCAAAAATATTATATAATAAACCAAGAATTATTATAAACGCTGCTCTAAAAAGATATTCATATTTTATTTGAGAATAACTATAATTTTCATCCTTTTCCACTTTTATAATTCTATTTCTATATGATATCATAGTGCTTATTCCAGATATAAAAGTGAATCCAACAGCTCCTAATGTGGAAAGAATAGATACATAACTAATTAAAATCCATTTTTCCTCAGGAACAGGCCACCATGTAACCAAGTGTCCTACTACCATGTATAACATTGCTAATCCACGAAGCATATCAAGACTTTTTAATCGTTTCATATAGATCGAGAGAAAATAAGATTAATTTTAGAGTCATGTAGCAGAATTAATCCTATTTTTTATCTTTTTCTTAAAGATCGTGTCTAAACAATTTAAATAGAGATTCTAATTTTCAAGATAAGAAATATTTTAAGAAGATAATATCTTTATCATTTCTATTACTTGAAATGGATACATTTATGATAATCTCTATTCCTGAAAGTGTAGTTTTTGGAGAAAAAAAAATCTATAGTATGAAATGTGATATTTTGAAGAGTACTTTATTATTATTAAAGATCTGATATTTTTTTCATACCGATTTTTTCATACAAGATTTGTGATGAGATATTTTTTGGAATAATCAGACATATAATTTAAATTTCCATCAATCTAATCATTTACTTTTATCAGTATTATTAATAATTACGTAATAAAAGCAAAAATTTCATGATATTTTAAATATATTTAGATTTTAAAATAAAATTTTCAACCAGCCAATCGATCCCAAATCGATCCCAAATTTTTTTTCAATAATTATCTCTACTATACTTAGATTAAAAGTTTCTATATTAAATAGCGATACAATCAAAAAAAACAAATAGTAAATTTCACGTAGTTTTATATATCTTAAAGAAATATATTTATTTTTTAAAAAATAATAAAATGCGCCCTCCGGGAATTCCATATTGCGCGAAAAGCGCAGCAGATATTGAACCCGGGTCGCTGGGTTTTATCAACCAAATTGAGTAAATTAAGTTTTGGAAACCCAATATTCTAACCACTATACCAAGAGCGCTAAATTTTAAGTGAGTAAGATCTAAAAAATAGCATTTCTTTTAACTTTACTGCTTTTAATTATTTTAGGTTATAGTATGAAGTATTTCGTAATACGTAATAACTTTATTTGTTATTATCCAAGCGTCTAAATGATAATCTGAAACAGAGATAAGATTTTTTGATATATTTTTGATTTCCTTTGAAAAATCACCTTTTTGAAATCCACCTATAATTGCAATAATATTTTTTGAAATATTTGGGGGCATCATTTCTTGATAGTTTTTAATTAATCTACCTTTTGTTGAAAATAAAAAAATTTCTGAATTCTTAAATGTGGTAATAAGTTCCTTTAAACTTCTTTCTATATGCAAAATTAATGGCGTACCATTCGCTATAATATCTCCTTCTATCAACATTTTTGCCATTAAGCCTTTAAATCTGTTATAATTTCTCGCAATTCTTATTTCTGAATTGAATTTAAAAATTTTATTATTGATTGTGTGTATATATAATTCTAAATACCCAGATTTATTTAAAACAGAACCTAAAGCATTAAGTAAACATAGGTGGCTAATATCTGGACGCCCTCTCTTCTCTATGTTTTTCAAGTTTTTCATAGCAGATAAATGCAATGCATTATCTAATAGTTGTGAAGAATAAATATTTGACGATAAATTTCTTTTAACAGCGGGATGATTTCTAATGTGTTTAGGAATTAGCTCTAATCCACACTCTACTAATATAATTATTAATGGCATTTATAATTCTAAAATATTTAATTTAAATATTAATGTAAATCTAATTATTTTTTAATTTAATAAAGTATCTAGTAGAGGTAGTGTTACACTCGAAACACGTTAAAGATATATGAGAACCTTTTCCTTTATGTGAATGTAATCTAAATCTACAATTTAAGCCAGGATATAGGAACATTTTACATTTATGACATATTCGTTTTTTCCACTCGTCCGGGATTTTAATCTTAGCTCTTTGGGCATAACGTCTAGCTAAGTAAGTATATCTATTAGCTAATTCTTTTCGATTAGGGAAAATTTCATTAGCCTTTTGAAATAAATACAGCATTCTTGAATGAGCAATCTTTCTTATAATTCCTTTCGGATTTCTTTTTTTCCGTGACATTGAAATTATTTTACAGACGGCTTTAATTTTTTTATATTATATAAAGAAAGAATGAAAATTCTACCTCTCACATCTACTAAATGAGAGCTCGTTAATCTGGATACTTCATAAGCTAATTCCTTAATATTTGATTTGATATGGGATTTCAATGCTTTGATTTTTATTATTTTATTTCTTTTTAAAAGTATGTGAGCATGCTTGATAAACTCGGGAGTTACCCCATTTTTGCCTAAAATACAATCCGGTTGTGATAATAAAGTTTTTTTAAATTCTTTTTTGTAATCCATCTTTCAAGAACACAATATAAATACGAAAAATTTTTAATTTATTCTGATTTTTAAAAGTTATCATATATTATAAGGAACTATTGAATTAAAGATTAGTATGTCTATATATGTCATTCAACCGGAGAAACTCATCGAAGCCATTGCTGAAAAGTTAAAAGAATTTTCTGAGATTACAGCTCCAAAAGGATCAGAGTTTTGGAAAACAGCTTTTTTTAAAGAATTAGCACCTCTTGACTCTGAGAACTTCTGGTATATTCGATGTGCTTCAATACTTAGAAAAGTAAAAAAATTCGGACCTATTGGTGTGAACAGACTTAGGAAATTTTATGGAGGAAGAAATAGAAAAGGGTCAGGATTGAATCATTCTGCAAAGGGAAGCGGTAAAATTATAAGAGTCGCTATGCAGCAATTAGAGAAGGTGAATTTAATTGAACATAAAGAAAAAAAAGGGAGAGTTGTTACTTCTGAAGGAACAAGTCTATTAGAGAGAACGGCATATACCATTCTAAGACAAAAAAACTAAAATTTACGATGTTTAGGGATAAAATTTGAGTAACGACGAAGAATTGGATAAAATTAGGAGAAGAAGATTAGAAGAATTAAAACAACAAGCAGCACATCAGCAGGTTGCAGAAGCTCAACAAAACGAATATGAAAATAAAAAATATGAGATAATGAGGAAGATATTGAGCGTCGAAGGACGCCAAAGATTAGAAAATATTCGAATAGTAAAACCACAATATGCAGAACAAATAGAATTACAACTCATTCAATTACTTCAAACAGGAAAATTAAGAGGCGCAATACCTTTACCAGATAAAGCATTTAAAAATATTCTAGAACAAATTTCTTCTTTAGGAAGGAAAAAAGAATTTAATATAAAAAAATGATTCAAATTAACAATTGTAATTAAAGAGATTTTGATAATGGCAAGGAATAAAGATTTACCTTCTAAATTGCGAAGGGGAAAAAAAGGTAAGCAAAACCAGACAATTCCAAATTGGATTATTATGAAAACCAAGGGCAGGGTAAGAAGTAGTCCTTATTCGAGAAGATCATGGAGGAATACAAGGTTAAAGAGGGATTAAAAGCTGCTTTTCATATTATTAAAAGTTAAATTGAAATAAAATGGCAAAAAAAAGAAAAGAAATTAGTTTAGACAAATTAGAAGAAGAGTTGGAAGAATCTAAAGAATTAGAGGAAGAACCGGCTGAAGAAATTGAAGATATTGAAGAATTTAGTTTAGAGGAAATTTCTGAAGAGGAAGAAATAAGTGAAATCTTCGAAGAAAAAATTGAACTAAAAGAAGAATTAGAAGAAGAGGCTCCTGAAGAAGAAATAATTGATGAAAGGATGTATACTATTCCGCTTGCGAAAGCACGAAGGGGACCAAGAAAAAAAAGAGCTAAAAAAGCAATTAGATTTCTTAGAGAGTATATGACACGTCACTTTAAACCTGAATCGTTAATAATTTCTCAAGAAGTAAATGAGGCGATTTGGTCAAGAGGGATAATGAAACCACCACGGAAATTAAAGGTAAGAGCCACTAAAAATATAGACGGATTAGTAGTTGTCTATTTGGGTTAATTTTTTAAGTATTTTAATAGATTTTTAAATCAATTACTTATTTTTAAGAGATATATAATAAAATCAAATAAGTTTATAATAAATGGCAGTTATTAGGTCACAAGTATTTGGTCGAAGTTTGGTTGGGGTATATTTTGTTGCTAATAATTCTTTTATCCTTTATCCTCCTACATTAATAGAACCAATTCTTAAAAAATTTAAAAAAGTATTTGAAGAGCCATTTTATCCAATTACTATTAATAATTCTAATTTATTAGGGGTATATACAGTCTCAAATAAATACGGAATAATTCTCCCTCATATTATTAGAGAAGATGAACTTGATAATTTAAAATCAGCTGTAAATAACTCAACTCATATTGGAATTTTAAAATCATTAGATAATGCATTTGGAAATCTAATACTATGTAATGATAAAGGAGCAATCATCAGCTCATTGTTGAAAAATCATAAAAATGAAATCGAAGATATTTTAAATGTTGAAGTTGTCGTTTATGAATTTGCAAATTATTATCTTCCAGGTTCAATTTCGATAACAAATAATAATGGGTGTTTAGTCCATCCACTCTCAACCGATGAAGAAATTGATTATATCTCCTCCATTTTGAAAGTTGATGAGGTTGATGTTTCAACAGTTAACCGTGGATTTCCATACTTAAGATCTGGGGCAATTGTGAATGACAAAAGCGGAATTTTTGGAGTTGATTGTACGGGCCCTGAGCTAATGAGATTAACATCTATTTTAAATCTCTAAAACATAGAAATGAAATGTAGTTAAAAAAATAGCAAAATTTAATACTTTTTATCTCCTTTTTTTATCATAACAACTATTAGCTAATTTAAATCTTTGTAACAATTGAAAATTTTTATTATGTCAGCGATTAAAATTTACAGGATTATTGGGAACTATAAAAAAAAACATAAGAAATATTTATTCAGAAAAGAAGTGCGCGCCTTAAAAGAAGAAGATGCTCTCGAAAAAACTTTGTGTCAAATCACATCAATTGGACTATTCCGACGTCAAATTACAATTCAAGAGATAAAAGAAATTGATATAACAGAATCCCAAGATTATCTTATACGGGAATTATCAGAATAATAATAAAATTATTTTAAATAGATTTGATAAAATGGAATCTTCTCAAGAGTACCAAGAACAACTATTAAAATTTCGATATTTGAAAGAACAAAGTGATATGTTTCAAAATCAATTAGAAATGATAAATGCCTCACTTGGAAATGTTTTAAATACTAAGAAAACTGTAGAAAATTTAAAGGAAGGTGTTAATAATGGTGATGAAATTTTAGTTCCAATAGGAGGTTTGGTAAATATTAAGGCATATATTAAAGATACAGAAAAAGTTTTACTTGCTGTTACCCAAGACGTTGTAATTGAGAAGGATTTAGATGACACACTTGAATATCTTGAAAAGATGGTCGAACAGCACAATAAGCAAATTCATTTTTTAAGAACACAGTTACAAAGCTTAGAAGTTAATTTACAAGAAATTTCTCAACTTTTACAAAGAAATAGAAATTATTTACAAAAATAATTTTTAATATCTAAGGAGAAATAAATGCTTGAAAAATTAAAAAATGTATTTTCTACTTTTATTAAAAAAACTTTAACCGAAAAGAAGTTAGATGATCCAATTAAAGATTTAAAAATACTTCTTTTAAGTAATGATGTAGCAATTGATACGGTTGATGAAATATGTAATAAAATTATTGAATCTTTCAAGGGAGAACAATTAAGTAGATTTACATCAACAAAAAAAATGTTATTTGAAACTTTAAGAGATGTAATAACAGAAATATTAACACCTGATAAAGAGATTGATTTATTAAAAGAAATAAAAGAAAAACAACCTAAGCCATATGTAATTGTGTTTTTAGGTGTTAATGGAACAGGAAAAACCACTACAATGGCCAAAATCGCTCATTTTTTAAAAAAAAAACAATTCTCTATTGTAGCTGCAGCTGCAGATACATTTCGGGCAGCTGCAATCGAACAATTAACGATTCATATGAATAACGTAGGAATACGAGTTATAAAGCATGAATACAAATCTGATCCTGCTTCCGTCGTTTATGATGCTATTGAACACGCTAAAGCAAAAAATATAAATGTTGTATTAGTTGATACAAGCGGGAGGCAAGTGAATAACAAAAATTTGATGAAAGAAATGCAAAAGATTTGCAGAGTCGCTCAACCAGATTTAATTTTTTTTGTTGGTGATAGTCTTGCTGGTAATGACGCGCTTTATCAAGCTAAAGAGTTTAAAAAAAATGTTGGAATTGATGCAAGTATTTTAACTAAACTTGATGCTGATGCAAAAGGTGGTGCAGCATTGTCAATTTCATATGAAACTAAAAAACCAATTTTATTTATTGGTATTGGGCAGGGATATGATGATCTAGAACCATTTGATCGTGATCAGTTTATTTCAAATATACTTGATATAATGTAATACGATATCTACCAGTTTCCCTTTTAAATAACTTTTTATCTTACTGTTCTTTTATATTATCGTGTCAAACTACCCAAAATACGATAAATATTCAAAACGTAAGAAAAAAAAGAAACCTAGTATGTATGCAAGGTTAATTATTTTTTTCAAGAATTCAAAAAGGATTATTAAAATTGCGAATAAACCTAGTAGAAAGGATTATTTTTTAGTTTTTAAAATTTGTGCGATTGGAATCTTAATTTTAGGGGCGGTTTCATATGTTATACAATTAATCTTTTCTGTCGCTTTGGAGAAATTATTTTCATAATTTAGTTTTTAGGTGTACTTTGAATAAAAGAATTTTTTAAAAAAAAAATACGATTAAATGCACCGGAATTACTAATTTATCTTCCTTATTTTTACAAGCAATGAATTTAATTTTCAACTTTACTGATAGTGAAAGAAGTCTTTTAGTTAATATTCCATCAATTATTAGAAATTGAGTTTCCTTAAAATCTCTAATTTTTTCAAAAATTTCTCCTGTAGGAATATTATATAATTCCTCAAGATTTTTATTAAAACCGATACTGTGACCCGCGTTTATGTTTTTAATAGCATTAAATATTACTGTTTCATCTTTTATTTTTAATTTCTTTAGGATTTTTGGAAGTGATTGTTCAACTTTATCTCTTTTACCACCTTTAAGGTGCTTTACTGGTTTTTTATTTTGCAATGCTTTTACCATCTGCTTTCTTGTTAATTCCTCTACTTCATATCCTTCGGGAGCTCTAGCGACGAAATTAATTTTCGCAACTTGTAAAAGCTCGTTTAAAATAATTGTACCACCTCTATCACCATCTAAGAAAGCAGTAACAGAATTTTTCCTTTTAGTTAATTTATTAACTGATTTGGGAATATCAGTCCCCTGAACAGCAATAGTATTCTTTATACCAATCCTTAAAAGATTTAATACATCTGCTCGACCTTCCACAATAATCATATCTTGATTAGCATCTATATCTGGTCCTGCCGGTAGTTTTTCTGAACCCCAAGATATTATTTCTCCAAGTTTAATATCTTTATCTATTTTTTCCACTATTTCACTTTGCTCTAGAGATTTTTGATCCCATTCTTTTAAAAGTTCAGCTGCTCTTTGTATTATCTTCTTTCGTTTAGTTTCACGAACATCACGAATCTCAATAAGAGAAATTTCTGCTTCGCATGGACCAACTCGAGAAACAGTTTCAACAGTCGCCGCCAATATTGCAGTCTCTTTTCTAGTCAACGAGGACGGAATTCTAATTTTACCCTTCGAAACACCCTCTTTAGATTCTGTTTCAACCTCTATTCTACCAATCCGTCCTGATTTCTGTAGATCTCTTAAATCAAGATCCAAAAGAAGACCTTCTGTTTGTCCAAAAATTGCGCCAACTTTAGATAGCTAAGTCGAACCGACTTGTAAAGCTTGTAATATCCGATTTTTCCACGACGCCCTTGATGACAAACTTAACTTCAATAATGTATTTGGTCGTAAAGTCTGAGTGAGTAGTAATTTTTAATCACATCCTTTTATATAATATATAGAATTGCAATTAAGCTATATAACTCACATTTTAATCTATACTACTATTCTGAGTATAAGTATTCCTGACTTATTTTAAATTAATATTGTAAGATCGTAGTTTTAAGTCTGTTTATGTGATTTGATTATAAACTTAATTGATAATTCTGATTTGAAAATTTAATTAATAATGATATTTTTAATTTTTTTAAAATGATTATTATGAAATATTAAGATTATTAATTAAATAGAATAAACACCTAAATAAAATCTTTATTATAAAATCGCTTCTTTTGTTTTCTCAAATTTGATTAAATCTTAAATTTTTATAATAATCTCTAAAGTAATAATCATTCTCTCAGTTATTAGACTTAATCGTCAATTTTACCTTTTTAAGACTATTTAATCGAGGTTATTTTTCTATGAACAAATTTATTTGATTTTATAATTCTTATCCTTTTCAGTTTCTTCCCATTCCTTAAAAGTCATTTCTAAAGAGTCTATAAAGTCAGAAACAGTATCTCTATTAACAATTAAATAATCACCATCGATGATAAAGCCGAATTGTTTTGCCAACTCAAATATTCTTTTATTAAATGTTTTTTTTTCCATTTCGAGAACATCTTGCATTCTATCTAAACTTATCCG
>SDBS01003631.1_pt1 | contig 15149 bp, 23 predicted proteins | sample 2277091 | NCBI WGS metagenome assembly SDBS01 (sample SAMN10404972, study PRJNA504765) | marine sediment metagenome | isolation source: marine sediment core GS10_PC15, 163 cmbsf | place: Arctic Ocean: Southern Knipovich Ridge | collected 2010 | reverse complement strand
GTGACGACCGCCCACAAGGTTTCGACATCAGCCATAGTAGGCGTCGGGCCTACGTCGCCCATCGTCCCGCCTGTGCTGTCGGCTTTGATCAGAACCTTTTCCCATCGGGGCATTTAGATGATCTCCCAGACTTTCAGGACGTACATATCGAGGAGGCTTTCATCAGGACCATCGCCCCAGTTGACTGAGGAGATGCCCATCTCGGCTCTCTCCGATTTCCGTCCGTCGCGGTTGCCGAATTTCCATGCAACAAACTGCCAGCACCACACGAGAACATCGTCGGGGATATTAAGCTGCACTCGTGTGAGGGAGACGCGAAGCCTGTCCTCGTCCGAGCTGGTAACGCCGATAGGTTTCTCATTCGGGTATCGATGCTTGAGAGTGACCACACCGGCCACGTTCGTACCGATGACCGTCTCTACCCCGATAGGTCCGTGAGTGCCGCCGACGATTGCATTGTTGACGAGAGTGAGTAAAGCGACGGCATCGGCAGTATCCGAAACGCCAACTTTGAATTCACGTTCCGTCTCGTCGGTGGCATCAGCAGCGGTGAAGATCGCCCCGTCGATGACTAGGCTGTCACCTTCCTCGACATCGACAAGAGTGATCTTCGGTTGCTCCTCAGTGAATGGATTGTGGAGGTACTCGTCGGCGTGTCGAGCTGCTGCTGTCAGGAAACGAGCAAGGACGGTGTCGTGAGACGCGCCCGAAATGTGGCAATACTCTTTCAACTCGTTCTCGTATGTTTCCCAGGTCAACGTTGTCTCGACATAGCCAACTCCCATGAGCCCCTCCTATCCTGCTCGGTCTTCGCTCGGTCCGGTAGCTCTGTTTGAGTCCGGCCCCTTCTTCGTCTTCGTTGTGGTCTTCTTCTTCACGGGTTTCTTCACCGCCTTTTTGATCCGTATCTGCTCACGGTCGACGGCTGGCGCAACGTCATGCCGATCTATCATGATCGTGTCATTCTTCCCGTACAGGTGTCCGTGGTACATGTACGAGCTAGTCCTGACAACGACCGCTACGATTCCCTTATCCATTCAACACCTCCTCCGTGTTGAGTATCGGTTGAGCTTAGTCTGGAGGTATCACATACCAGACGGTGGCTCGGGCCGCACCTGCGGTAGCCGCTCCACCTGTCTGCGTGTATTTGAGATACACGTCCGTGTCTTCCGTCACCTGTTCGATCTTGTCACCAACGAAGATCGTAGAGACGAGCGTCTCAAGGACGTCTCCTGCATCGACATAGTGATCAGGATCAGCCGCCGTTCCTACGAAGAATACGTTCGTTGTACCTGCGTCGAATGCTTCAGTGATTGCGACGTCGACATGGGTCACAATCGCGCCTTCAGGGATCGTCCCGATCTGTACCGTGAACGGAGTCGTCACGCTGTAGAGGATCTCTTCAGATATCGCGCTCGCCGGGATAACAGGCACATCGTATGTTCCTGTGTTGTAGCGGGTCTCGTTGCCCATCGTCGGGTCGTACCCAGGCGAGATGAACATCCCCTGGTAGTAGCTAGCAAGTCCGATACCTGCTGCCACAATTACCAGAACGAGTGTGATGAACCACTTCTGTTGGTTGCGTGTCTTCTTCTTCATATCAGCTCCTTATTATGTATCTTCAGCTATGCTGCCTATTCGATCGATCTCGAAATGAATGTCGAATTCCTTCAATAGAGCATCCCCTGAATAGGTGTCTGTACCATCCCCTCCGATCCGAGAGAGCTTGATCGTTATTATGCTGGAGATCGTTTTCCCGCTGCCGGATTGAGCAGCGAATTTATCCTCCTGATGCTTGAATGCTGTTCCATCAGCAGGAGTAAGAAGATCAACTTGAGTGAATGAACCGGCATCAGCCGCTTCTCTATTTGTCCACTTGTATTCGATGCGCCAAAGCACATTCCCGCTTCCAGTCGTTTTCGGCTGCCAATGAAGGTGGGGAACGATGTCCGATCCCTCTTTGTACGAATGATGGAACTGTAAGACAATCCACAGGATCTCAGTCCCGCCATCATCAAACAGCCATCCACCGTTTGTATTGTCCCAGTCCGGGTCAGATATCTGCCCGGGTGGATTGATAGCAGTGGCCGGCGCCCGGAGATCATCCCACACGGTAGCAGCGCCGACGAATCGTGCTGTGCCGTCCGGCTCAATCTCTAAGTAGTTAGCGCCGGCAATGCCGCTCAATCTTAGCGTGTCTGTACCATTTCCACCTACGAGATGCTGCCCGCCTCTGCGCCCTTTCAAGATTGCGTACTTACGCGCGAATGGCATAGCTCTCCCCAGTGCAGCCCCCCAGTTTCCCAGGGGGCCACCATGTCGCTATTCGATAACGTAGGTGATGATGAAGTCCACACCTGTTGCGGTATCAGCATCGCCGCCTGTCTTGCCTACAGTGATTGCCGTTGTGACGTCACATTCAGCATACGAAGCACCATCTGCTTGTATCGTCCCATCCGCTTCATCTGATAAGAGCGCCGATTGAACTAAATCCGCTTGACCAAACGTCACTAGCTTCACAGAGCCAGCCGCCTGCGTTCCGAGGAGATCTACCGTAGTCGTTGTGCCAATAGCTCCGCCATACGCGATCACTCTTGCAGAGACGATGCGATATGACAAGCCAGTGACCGCAGGAAGAACCTCATGGCCTGCATTGATCTCCGCGACGGTCGCCCGATGGCGATGGCACAGTACAACGGAATTGTTCCCGCTCACTAAAGCCACCTGAGCCGTCGCGGACGGAACGAGAGTCGCATAGGTATCGAGATCCGCATCCCAAGCCTGCACGTCGACGCCAATCTCAACACTCAAGTCTTGAGTCATTGAGAGGAAGTTCGTCGATTCGACCAACGTCTGCGCATTCGCTGTCGGTGTCAATGTCGCCCACGTATCGAGGTCCGTATCCCACACTTGGGTATCCGTTCCGATCGTAAGCGTGAGTGCAGCTACCATCGCTGTATAGTCAGCTGCCGCAAGGAACGTCTGTACGTTCGCTGTCGGTGTGATTCCCGCGTAGGTATCAAGGTCTGCGTCCCACGCCTGCGTGTCCGTCCCGATTGTTAAGCTGAGACTCGTAATAAACGCCGCGAAATCTGCCGCACCCATTAGCGTTTGTACGTTTGCCGAAGGCGTTATCCCCGCGTAGGTATCCAGATCCGCATCCCAGGCTTGTGTGTTCGTCCCGATTGTCAAACTGAGACTCGTGTTGAATGCCGCAAAATCCGCTGCACCCATCAACGTCTGCACGTTCGCGCTAGGAGTTATCCCTGCGTAGGTATCGAGATCGGCGTCCCATGCTTGCGTATTCGTGCCAATCGTCAAGCTAAGACTCGTGTTGAATGCCGCGAAGTCTGCCGCCCCCATCAACGTTTGAACGTTGGCTGAGGGAGTAATCCCCGCATACGTGTCCAGGTCCGCGTCCCAGGCTTGGGTGTTTATACCAATCGTGAGAGACAGCGCCGTGATGACAGCCGCGTTATCCGCAGCATTGAGAATCGTCTTGACATTCGCAGACGGCGTGAACGTCGCCAGGTAATCGAGATCAGCGTCCCAAGCTTGGACATCCGTTCCGATCACGTGGCCTACAAGCACTGCGGTCAACGACCCTACCTGCAATGTTTCGACGTACTGCGGTGCCGCATAGACACCAAACGAGAAGGCGACGAGAGTGAGAAGTGTCGCCAGAATCGTGAATCGTTTCATTCGGTCCTCCTTTTGCTGACCGATTGTTCCAACTCCCTACTACGGGAGATCCATGATGCGAAGTGCATCGGCGATCTTGATCTCGCCACCGGTTCGACGAGTCGCCAAGAATCCGATTAGGCCGGCCAGCCGACGAAGCTCGGAGAACCGAACCAACGTTGTGCCTAGCCGATCGAGGATACGGTAGCCGCGCTTGAAGTCTCCGAAAATCGCGACGTCATTCCCCGATGAAGCATCCCACTCGTCAAGGTCATCCTGCGTGTACTGCGGATAACTGCGAAGCCTGTTCGGGACACCTGCTTGAACGGAAGGCTGCCACAGGAAATCGCCCGTACCGGCACCGCCGCCACCGTCTCCACGAAGGAGCATGATCGCGAGCTCGGTCGCGGACGTAATGACAAGTTGCCCGTTGCGCCGATACTGCTTTGGCACTTGGTAGAACAGCTTGAGGAAATCTTCAACCGTAACATTGGCCGCTCCCGCTGCCGCTGCGTGGTGCCGGGTGATGGTCGTTCCTCGGCTCAAGCCGCCGAACTCTTTGCTCGCATGGCCCAAGCCTTCCCAGCATTGCGTATCCTCAAGCTCGGCAAATCCGAAGGTGTAGTCTTCGGTCATAGCCGCGATGAGGTTCGTATCCGAGTCCATCAGTTCGTCGACACCAAATTCGGTGTACCCGTTCATGTCTTCGACGTACTGCCATTCCTCGGACAGCACCATGTCGCTCCCGTGGGGACTATCTCCGAGTTCGAGATTCCCCATACCGACAGTGACTCGCGTCCGGCTACGCTTGCGCATCCGGTTCGACTTCGTTGTCTTGGTGTCGACCAAGCTTCGGAAGAGCGTCAAGCCTTGGATCGCGACGAGCCACTCCTTGTCAAGCTCCTCGGGTACGGCGATCTCGCCGGTAGAATCCTCGACGAGTGCTCGCTGTTCCTTCGGAACCGAATCAATCACTTCGGCTTTGCCGCTGTGAATGCGGAGCGTATTCGCGAAGAGCGAGCGCTTTTCTCTCGCCTCTTCCGACATCTCCCCATCAGCACCGGTAGGCATCGCCGGTCGATTCAACCGCAAGAGTAGCCCTTGCTGCTCTTCACGGACCTTTTTGATTTCCTCGGCAAGGCCGGTCGTTTTCGTCTCGATGATGGTCGAAGTCCGAGCCTCAACCTTGTCATCGAGCGTTTTATCGAAGTCGTCCAACTTGCCGCGCATCTGTTCGACGAGCCCGTTAAGCTCCCTGGTCGCCGCTATATGGTCTTTCCGCAGTTGCGCGTCAGAAGGCTGTTCGCCTGGTACATTCTTATCTGGCACGGTAAATACCTCCTATTTCTGATTGAGTATCGAACGTAGCCCTGTGATCACCTTCGAGTGCGTGAGCGGGTCAAAGGCGCGTCTTGCTTGCGAGTCTTTATTCAGCGGAGTGGACAAGTCCGGGTCCGCTTCGAAGAGTGCATTGAACGTGTTGAGCCGTTCGAGTAGCTTTTGTACTTGTTCCGAATTCTTGATCACGATAATTCCGAGATCGTCAGTTTCGTTATGCTCTTCATCGAGCGCCGAGCGCGCCGATTCTATCATAGTTCGAATGTCTTTTGCAGAGCCACCTCGGAGAGCCAACTGGAGAATCCCTATCTGTGACCGGACCTTATCAATGTCCGTCCCGGGGCAGGCTGCGAAATTCCGCATCAGGATAGCTACCTCGTACGATTTGACTTCGGTGTAGTGCAGGTAGCCGTCATCGTCCTTTCGGGTCTTGATCGGGTCGAAGCCGTGCGACATCTGGGAGTAGTACCCTGCTGCTGGATTCTCACCGGAGGGATCGGGCAGTCCCGCGTAGACCTCGGCCGCATCTTTCGAGTGCTCGATGTTGAGAGATCCATGAACGAGCAGCCCCGTATTGTCTTCCTCGCATTTCGCGAGCCCTATCCCCATCCACGGCATGTGAAAGAACGTGATGGGAAGCTCACCCTTCTGAGCTTTGAGAGTGCGCTTGAATGCGCCGAAGTCAAAGAACGTATTGTAGGCATCCTTGACACCAAAAACAGAGGCGTGTGCTTCGAAATCCCCTTCTCTACCTTCGGCTCGTAACTCGCGGACCTCTAACGGGACAGCGAGATATCTCATGATTCACCTCCGTTAGGTTGTTCCGCGTCAGGTCCTGTTTCGTAGAGTTCCTGACAGATGCAATTCACCGTTTCTTTTGCCGAGCCGCTGGGATCGCCCGGATACATAAGCCCGTTCGGGTACGTGGCATTGAGGGCGTAGATCGTTCCGTCATCGAGAGCCTTATGTGAGTCGCGAATGTTTCCCGCCCTTGCTGATATCCATCGCTTGCCTGTCACTACGCCGGTTTGGATCGCTGCTTCACGAGAGCCGAATCCGCTCGCTCCGTGAATCTCTGTTCGTGCGATCTTCATGGACCGGCTCTTGTCGAAAGGCAGCTCGGGGTCCTTCCCTCCGAATCTCTTATACAGCCCGTGTAGCTGCCTCGCGGTATCCACAGCGCTCGCGCCCTCAAGAGCCGCGGCATCTACCACACGCTTTACCCTGGCGATCGTTTCAGCCTGAATCTTGTCTACTTGCGTTGCTACGTGCTGCTCGACGAAGGAATTGATCGCACCGGTATAGGCATCGAATCGGAGGCTGGCTCTCTCACCACCGAGAATCTCCGCCTCGGTATCTTCTCCGATCCTCTTGAGAGCCACTCTCCACGAAGCAGCAAGGACTATTCTCCACGCCTCTGCTTCACCCTGAATGAGAACCTCGTAGTTCTGGTTACCGGCCAGCCATTCGCTCTCGATCAGTTCGCCTTCCTCAAGGAATCGGCGAGAGACGTTCTTGCCCATCGCTTCCTCGTATGCCTGCTTGACGCGATAGCGTAGGACCCACCGGGCGTCGATCGAATCCTCGTCGGTATTGATCGCTCGTTGCTGAATCGATCGGCCAGCCTGCGATGTATTTCCCAAGGGCAACATGCCTGCTTGCATGAATCCAGTGTCCGGACATGCCCAGGATGGTAGACCGAGATCGAGGGCAATGTTAATCGCTCGGACGTTGATCCCCATCTCCAGATAGTATTTTGCAATCCGGGCGTTCTGCCGACGCATCTCAATGATGGGTGGGGATTGAGAAAGGTCGTGAACGAAAACGACGTCATCTCCGAAGAGTGGCGCCAGTTGAATGTTGATGGCCGAGAGTGCTGCCCTGGCATTTGGGATTGTCTCGTTGGTCCATAAGAATACCTCTGCCATCTGTTGATTTTCAAAGGTGGCGTCGGCCACTCCGAGGAGAACAGGATGGATACCCAAGCCGAGGGTAAGCTTTCTATCCGTTGATTCACCTGATCCCGTAAAGTCCATCTCGGCTGGCGAGCCCATCAACGACTGAAAGAAGACACGAGTACGAGCCAGCAGCATCTTTCGGAAGTTCTTCGGGCCGCGCTTCGTCTTGACTATCTGATCCTTGATCTCCTCGGCTTGCTTCGGTGAGAGATCCCCGGAGATGATCCCCGAAGGGAGAACCATGTTGTCGAATGAGAACTTCTGTGCGTCCCGAATCGAGTCGGCTACGTCTGCACGTCGCTGTGCCGGCCGCAGAGTAGCTATCCCTGTGTATTCGTTGATTGGATCGTATTGAACGATGTGAACGATCTCTTCGGCTTTGTAGACTTTCGCCTCTACACCGAAACCGGGTTTGTATACGTATTCCAGCTCTGTTGTATTGACAGGTCGAGGTCGCACGAGATCCGGACGCAAAGGCCAGATCTCAATCAATCCGGCTTGTGCGTTTACGTTATTGATTTTCCAGACGATCGCACCTTTGAGATCCCGAGCGAATGACAGCCGGTACATAATATCTCGCCAGCTCAGTCGAGGGTTCGGCTTCCGTGCGAACTTAACAGCGCCGTGCGTTGCCGGCAGATCGGTGAGGGTCCCATCAGGCAGGAGCCTTTTCGCTTGAATCGGAATCGAGGATTCTGCATTCGCCCGGATCCGGAGACATCGGGCGATGAGTTCGTTCCCACGGAAATACTTACGGACAGCCTTCTCGTAATCCCAGTCAGACCAAAGCTCTTGCCCTATAGCTGTCTGTCCCCAGAACGGAGGGACGTCCCCGGTTAAGCGTTTGGCTATTGCAGTCCAGACAGTATCGATGAGCCCACCGCGTACGCTGTCGGCTAGGAAGTCTCGAAATCCCATATTTCTCCCCAGTCGATCCTCGGAGCTGGAGAGGACTATACACGGAGGAAGGTTCGAACGTCAAGAGAAAGAGGGAGGATACATCCCTCCCTCGGTCTCCTAACGTCACAGAAACACTCAGACTCGTCAGTCTACTACTTCTTGCCTGACTCTTTCAATAGCTTGGGGTCTATCCCTGTACTGCTATGGATTTCGTGATAGTCGAGCAGTCGTCGAATGACCTCATCGTAGTTGGCTCTATGATACTCGGTGGGGTCCTCTCCTACTTTCCGCAATCGGGCTGCGGTGGATCGGGATACCCAAATGGTTGTCTTGTCGCTTCCTGCGCCTCCACTGTCTCTTGCCATGCTTTCTCTTCCTCCCATCGTGCGATGTTGGACATCTTCGCGTGCCCGGAAACCGTCAGGGATTTGTGATGCTTAGGATTTACGCAGAGGGAGTACCCGCACTTATGGTGGATGTCCTTCCCGTCAATATCTGAAAGATCCAAGCCGTTCGCCAGCACGTAGGCTACTCGGTGCGCGTAGAGGTGAGATCTCCCGCTGCCCCCGTGGACAGCCCATCGGACATACCCATAAGCGTTCCCGTTTTTCCCTGGGCTTGTCGCGCCGGTCCAGATCCAGCAGGGACCGTCCCAGCCTTTCTCCTGCTTCTCAATACGCTCCCAGAAAGCCATGAGGACGGCGGTAGAGATACGATCGATTAAGGCCACTACATTTCTCCTGCATGCTTCATCGAGTGATGTCCTTTGCCTGGGCGAACGATTATGTGATCGAGAACTCTTATCCCTAAGATCTCTCCAGCCTTGACTAGGCGCTTTGTGATAGCGAGATCTTCAGGACTGGCTTCAAGCGTTCCTGACGGGTGGTTGTGGGCGATCATGATCGATGCCGCCCGGTCGGTAATAGGATCGCAGAAGACCTCTCTCGGGTGAACTTGATTGGAGTCAAGTAGCCCAGTCGTGACTACGCGAGAGGAGATAACTTGATTCGCTCCCGTGAGTGAGATACAGAGGAAAATCTCCTGCTGCTGATCGCGGATAAGATCGAGATAGGGCAGAACGTCTTCTGCTTCACGGATGATCGTTTCATCATAATGCGCACGCTTCTCATGCGTCTCGAAGACGGACACACCGTTGACGATGATGCTGAAATTCTCTAGAGCCAACTTACGAAGAGCCCTGCGTTGAAGAAGTTTCATCGCTACTCTCCTTGAAGATGTTTCGTTGACGCGCTCGGATCGTATAAGAGCTCACAGTCCACGCAGTAGCACTGAAGGGTTCCACAGTCTACTTGTACGTGCTCGCTCCCGCAGGTAGTACAACCGATATTCTCTAGTGCCTGGATCGCTTGGTCCTTCGCTGTCCGGATTAGTCGCGAGAGGGTTTCTTGCCGTTCGACCATTCTGCTCTCTACTCTCGTCCTTGCTTCGCTCATTTTATTGCCTCCGTCCTTCTGTGATAGGCTCAATATACTATAGAACGGCTATAGAATACTAGAGAAAGAGACAAGTGTCTGAAAAGAGGAAAGGGAGACGCTAGCTAGGCATCTCCCTCACTCCGGGCCGATTTAGCGGTTGCCTTGCCTGCTGCAACAAGGAGGTTGCTACTCGTGTTGATCCGAGAGGATTAGACACGTAGAGGTACGATAGCACATCTAGTCGCCGAGGTCAATCCACTCCGCTCCACCACCTGCGCTGTCAATCAGGAGGTCAGTCAGGCCCCAGGTAACGGCATCGACCCTGTTCGGTGACCACTTACTACGCCGCGGACCTCTCCCGATCCACTGGCATTGCTCATCTTCGAGGTCGTCAAGATCGGCGTTAAGATCATGACTGACTAGACCTTGCTTGTACTTATTCGCGACAGGATCTGCTCGTTGGAACTTACCGCGGGAGGCATACACCAGACAGACTTCAACATCATCGCCGTCGAGCTTCTGTCCTTCCCATTCCGCTGTAGAGACTTGGATATTCCGCTTGACTAGCATGTAACCGAAGTTCCGTTCGGCAACGATTCGCCGGGTATTGAATTCCAGACACAACTCAAGAGAGCGTGTACCCCACTCGTCGGGCTCATATCGATCGGAGGAATCATTGAGGACAACCCCTCGCCCGTCGACACGTCTCCCTTGCACCGTGACCCCGCAAAGGTCACTTGACTGTAGGCCACTTCCAGAGGGATCGACCGCGACATTGATCTCCTCAAGCTCCTCGATGACGATAGCTTCGCGGAATGGATCGATCATCGTTTCCTTATCCCACAAAGCACCTTCGATATCGGCGGTAGGATCTTGCTGGAAGAGCGCACCCCACAGTCGGCCGCCCATCCCACGCTTAAGAGCGGCGAGAGCCTTCTCACTGTATCGCCACGGCCAGAGGGCCTCTCCCGGCTCACGTCCCAGAGGATCGTTATCCAAGGCGAGTGCCGGCAAACTAACGACCTTCCACTGCTCGCCACCCTTATCCATCTCACGGATGAGCCTGCCGGCCAGATCCCCCTCATGCCAGCGAGTCATCAACAGGACGATAGCTCCACCTGGAGCGAGACGCGTTCGAACGGTCGACCGGTACCAATCCCACACACGGCGCTGCACGATGAGGCTCTCGCCGTCATCGATGTTTTTGACCGGGTCGTCGATCACGATGAAGTTCCCACCACGCCCCGTGAGAGGGCCACCGACACCGGCTGCTTGGAGCTTCCCACTCTTATCGTTCAAGTGCCAACGAGCGACGGCCGAGGAGTCTCTTGAGATATCCGGCCAGCCATAAACGCCAGCCGCTCGGAGGTAGTTCGTTCGGGCGTCTCTACTTAAGTCGAGAGCAAGCTCCGCGCCGTAAGATGCGATGATGGCTTCGAGGTCCTGATTGCGGCCGAGGAACCAAGGCGGGAAAAGCCTACTGATCAACTCTGATTTCCCGTGACGAGGGGGCATGGATACCATCAAGAGATAAGGCTCGTCGTGGTTCTCTTGGACGTAGGCTTCCGCCTCCATCAAGAGCGTGGCGACGAGTTCAAGATGAGGAGAAGTTTGCCAGCGGCCCTCGGATATATTTATGCAGAACTGTACTAGGTCACGTCTTCCTAGCTCCGCTTCTAGCCTACTAAGCTCCAGGGAGACTTGGGACATCTTCCACCTCTATGTCGATGATATCCTCAAGAGCTTTCATCTCGCGGAGGACTGCGAGGCGTTCCTGGAGTTCTTGGGTATCCATCTCGGAGAGTGCAGAGAGCGCAGCCTCATTATCTGCATTCGCGTGAAGGTGAAGCGATCGTAGATCCTTCTTGTCCGATTGACCCAGCTCGTTCTTGCCAAGCCAGATCAGCATCGTGACATTACCTTTCATCGCGAGGTCATACTGCTTCGAGCGCAGGGAGCGCCTCATCCGGGCGAGTCCCTTTTGATAGGCTGGGTCAATAAGGGGATTTGTAGCGCGGTATCGCCTAAGAGTTCGAGCAGAGATTTCTAGCTCTACCGCGATATCAGGCCACCGAAAACCTATCTGAGCCCAGTCCGCGATACTGGCCAGGTTCACCTCAGGGATCTTCGGTGTCCTCGTCATGAGATCTTTACCAGCTTCATTCCGTACTCGTTTGGCTCGTCAGAGATCTCTACATCGCTCCGCTTAATAAGCTTGTTCTGCTTGAAAGGGCGGTAGTCTACGTGGTGATGCCATCGGTTGAATCTCCAAACTAGCCGGGAGATATCCGGGTGTACTGCTACCAGCATCCTTGATTTCGGTAACGTCCCCTCATCCGCGTAGAGGTCTTCTGTATTCCCTCCTGCGATAGTCTGCGTCGGCATCTTCCATTGCATGAAGGCGTTGAATAGAGCAGTACACCATCCGGCCTTGAGCATGTCCAGTGAGAGGATCGTGTCCTCGTTGTACCTGCCACGCCACCGAAAAGGAACGTCATTGCGGATTAGGTTACACGAGTAGATCCTCGTATTGAAGACGACAGGAGGTACTGCTGCTTTCCGCGAGACGAACATGTAGTAGTTAGGTCCAGCCATTGCGATATTCTCGTAGCGTAAAACGAAATCCTCCATGCAGCGCAAGATCGTCCCGTCGCTCACTCTGATCTGGCGGTTATTATTCATGCGCCAAAAGCCCACGATGTTATCATCCACGATCCAGTGCCACGGATACCCCTCGCTGATTGAGTGATCCCAGATGAAATTTCGAGCAGCCCCGGATCCCTTGCTCTTCGTATCCCCTAGCTCGTCACAGGTATCGTAGTCTCGTAGGTAGCTCGGGTCTAAGACTAGGAGCTTACTCTCGTCTATCACTGCTGCATACTGCTCGTACTGATCCTCTACGACTACCACCGAGAAGGGGACACCCATTGCCTCTAACGCCTTCACGGTCAGGCGGCTCGCGGCTCTACCCTTCGAAGGGATATACAGAGGGAAATTAGGATTCACTAGAGTACCTCTCGTTCTTAGTGATATCTTGCGGGACTTCGGGGAACCATAGAGCCCGAGTCTTCGGGGTCAATTTCTGCCTAACCAACTTGGCAAACCGATCGACCCCTTCCTGGTCTATGAAGTGAACGGAGATCACTTGGAATCCTAGCTTGTTTCGCTGCTCGAAGGACGGCATTCCTTGCCATTCAGTATAGGGATCGTTCTGGCCGTCTATGAAGAGATTCGGGGGGATCTCTGGGAAGCGGAAATCCCGTAGGAGGTCCAGGGTTTTCAACTCGGCCTCGTCCATCAACTTCCGGAGTCCTTCCCTCTCTACCTCTCCATACTGAGAAGCCTGAGCGAGTACCTTCCGTTTCGCTTGCTCGAAAGAGTCAGCCTCTACCCACACAACAGGCAGCTCGGGGATCTCGTAGCCCTCCTCTCTCAGATCGAGAAGGACGAGCCGGCGCTGGTGGCCGTCGATGATCCAGTAGTGTTTCCGGTTCCGCCAGATATTGAATGGATCTGAGAACCCGTCGACTAGGATTTCGTACTTGAGCCTCTCCGCATTCGCCTTCTCAAGACGCTTAAAATCCCCCTGAAATGGTTCGAGAGAATCAAGGGGCAGAGTCGCCGCCCCTTCACACTTAATCAGAATCGTTTTCGGCGTCACTGGATTCCCCTTTCAGGGCATGGATGAACTTCTCCCCTAGTCTTTGTTCGACGATAGCCGGATCGACAGGCAGCTCCTCCAGCTTCTTCTCAAGGTGCTCACTATCCGCAATCTCAAGGTGCATGGTCAACATCACACCCCCACCGTTTGCGAAATCCGGCATAGGATCGCACCCCTGCATGTGTACCCGGCCGGGTCCGTCAAGAACCTTCCAAGACAGAGTAAGCCCTCTATCTCCAGACGAGAGGAAGATGTGAAATGGCCCATTAGACAGCGGCAAGAATCCCCCTAACGATCGAGTCCGAGCAGCGAAGCAAGCTGCTTATTCACCGCGATAAAAACGCCGCTCCGTGTCTCACCCGGCTTGAACGTGCCCTCGTAGTACAGCCCATCCTCTTTCGAAACAAACCCCTCAGGTAGCTTCTTGTCAGCGAAGGCGGAGGGGTTATAGGAAGCGAGATTCGCGTCAGGAGTCCCATACTGAAGAATCAGAATGCTGTACTCGCGCTCCTCCGCCATCAGCGTAAGCGCCTCTTGAAGAATCGAGCTATCCTACGTTTTAGGATCGAAAGAGGGCGCCGATCGTACTCCTTGAAAGAGCCTAGTTTGACAGTCGAAGTCTTCACGGAATTAGAGTAGTAGACGGGATACCCCAGGAGCTTATCCCCCGTCCCTCTGTAGGTCTTATCTCCGCCGCCCATCAGTTAACTACCTTCAGGAGAATCTCTTTCCCCGAAATCGGGCACTTCGCCGCGTACTGGTATTTCATCTTCTCCCAGCCGTCGCGCAGAATGAAAAGCACCCGCGTGTGATCTTGCGTACACGCCGAGCAGCCCTCTATGTCCCGCCTCAGATACTTCACGGGCACAGCCCTCGGTTCGATATCCTTCGATGTAGCCGCTGAGACGCCTGTCTGCAACTTAGCTGTCGTCTTCTTGTCCATCTGCCTTCTCACCTTCTGCCGGTTTCGGTAGCCGGTTCCGAATGTACCTCAGCTCTTGCGCGATCAACGCAAGATACTTCGTCTGCCGTGTCTTGATCGAAAACTCGATACGCTCCCTCGGCCGCAACGTGTCACAGTCCTTGCAGCGATCCGTGTGCGGCGATAGCGCCTCCGAAATCTCTGAACCGCAGACTGAACAATCCTTCTTCCTGTTTGATCCCATGTCTCTTCCCTCCCTTTATGGTCAGTATCTTACCGCCTACCCCGCCCTTGGGTCTATAGTACCTCGGGCTGATACCCTCAAAGGCTGTAGCGGCTTGTTGAATGTGAGCATCGTGACCCACATCTTCCCCGTGACTATAAACAGAAGCCTCTCCCACAGAGAACCTCTCCAGCAGCTCGTGACTTCACCGTCAGCCGTAAGGTGCGCTGGAAGATCCATATACTGATCTTGATCCTTCGCGTACGTAGTAGTCTGTCCCTTGAACGTTACTGGTTTCATGTCTTACCTCCTGTCTTGATTCTATAGTGCCTCAGGACAAGGTCTGATGATAGCCGGGGCAGTGGCTTACCTCGTCAACGTCTGCGCCGTGCTTCCGTCGTCACAGCACAAGAACGTCCTCATATTGGTCGGTAACTTCAGAGGCCTCTTGCGGTCGTCCGCGAAATTTACCGTGATCACGCAGAGCTCGTGTTTCCTGTTCGGGTTTTCATCGATCGCGGCCCTCTCTTCCTTCACTCCCCAGTTTACGTTCTCCCGAACATCGAACTTCTCGCGGTCAAACTCGAACTCCGAAAATTCAATGAGCGTGTCCAACTCGATGTTGTCCGTGTGGACCTCGCTCACTCCCGTGTAGATGCTCCATCCGTCTGCTCCTGCTATTCTCGTTTTCACAAACATGTGTTCTCCTTTCGTTCGTATGTTCGTACGTAGCCCCGGCTGTCTCTATAGTACCTCAGATTTTTTGTGGGTCATAGGCAGGGTGGCCCCTTCTTCTAGTCGTTTCTGCAACCAATGAAGCTTCTACCCCCCCTACGTACTCGGGGATCTGCTGTCTCTTTCGTACCTCGGCCAGCTCGTCATCGTTGAAGACCTCACCGCCGCCATGACAGATCCATTCATAATCCTGATCGCACCAAAACATACCTAAGCCGCACGTAGGGCAAAGCTCTGCCGGCATGCTACCCTCCTTTCTGCCGTGTGTGCTGTCTGACGATGGTATAGCGGTGCG
>SDBS01003630.1_pt1 | contig 15151 bp, 30 predicted proteins | sample 2277091 | NCBI WGS metagenome assembly SDBS01 (sample SAMN10404972, study PRJNA504765) | marine sediment metagenome | isolation source: marine sediment core GS10_PC15, 163 cmbsf | place: Arctic Ocean: Southern Knipovich Ridge | collected 2010 | reverse complement strand
GTATGTTTTTTGTGCTCATCACCACACCTTATCATTCTCAAGCCTTCCGCTTAGCTTTTTCCACATCTTATCAATACGCTTGATTTGGTCGATACGCGGGCCACGCCTGTTCTTAAAAGCCGTGATAAGAAGGTCGAACTGCGACTCAGTAAGGCCCGCCGCTTTTAGCAACGCCTCAGCTTTTACCATAGCCTCGGCCTGCTTTTTGCGAAAGTTCTTTTGCCACGCACGCTGCTTCTTATTGCGCACCGCATTGATAGGGCGGGGTGTCCACTTTTCCTTAATCATTCCTGCTCCTCATCAGCATCCTCTGCTTTTTGTTCCTCCAAAAGGCGGTCAATGTCTTTTTGAGCTTCCTGCCCCCTTCTTAAAAATTCCTCAATTTGGTCAATGGTCATTCCTGCTCCTCGTAAAAAATGTTACAAAAAACAACTAACAAATATCAATGACTCATTAGGTGTCCTTCGATGAATCAGATTCCTTAATCTCTTGGAGTGCTTTCTCGATTTTGTTATCAATCAGAAAGGACAATGAATTAGACCAAGTAGAACTGTATTTTTCAGCCACATCTTGTATTGCTGCTTCCCTTGCCCGGTGGAATACAGTTTCAACCGTCTCTTGGATAAAGGTTTTCATGTCAAACTCATCAACCGCTTTTTCGGTGGCCCTTCTTACGGCCGATGATATTGCAACAACATCGAAAGCCTTGACAATCTCAGCCTTTATTCCCTCGACTATGAGTTTAACCTGAATCATATCTTCCATACTTCGTATCCTTTCTCAAATAACCAATTTCACACCATAACATATCCCGATACAAATGTCAATACAAAAAGTATAAACAAAATGGAAAGAGCGGGGAAAGCGGGATTAATCATCTCTCCGGCACTTTTCGCCCGCCTCTGGGTACTCGCGGCAAACTTCCGGTTTGAACTCACGGCCCAGGTGCTTTTCAATATAACACACTGCCCTGCCCCCCGGTGCAGCAAAGACCAACATTCCGCACCGACCACTATCACTAAGCCGGTCGGCTGGTGTCAGGGCGTATAGTTCTTGGATGATCGGGTGTGTTGAACCTGTCCACATTGTGCCAACATCTTTGCAGCACTTGCCGCATCTACCGCAAATGATTTTGTCAGCCTCCATCAGAACCCCTTTGCCCTTTTAGCTTAGGGCATACGTTCCAATGGCATCTTAATACTGGAAAATACCTCTCCCCTTCCCACCGTGGCCGCTTCTTGCCTTGGCGGTCCTTTCTATTGCAATAATTTTGACGGCTTGGTGGAATCATATTGCTCTGTCCGATGTCATATAAATCACAGTAAGCCCTGAATCCATACCAACCTTCTGGTTTATTCATTTACCAAACCCGATGTAACGGCATATTTCTATATTTACCTTCCGTAAAGTCGCGAATCTTACAAAGAGGCATATCCGCCCTAACCACGTCTATCCGTCGCTGTGTTGCCGCCCGAATCCTTCCTATGTGGTCATCGTCCAAACACATCACCTTGCCACAAATTCGCTGACCAGCGGCAATTATTTCATCATCGTAAGCTACTAAATTTTCGATGTATTGCCATTTGTCCACGAACACACACTTACAATCTTTGCACCCTTCGCCGTAATGACTGCACTTTGTTTTCAATAGAGATGACTCCATAAAAATCACCATAACAAATAAAAAATGATTTGTCAATACAATAATAAAAAAAGGCGGTTCAAGAGGAAAGAAGTCGGGAATTGCAAAACCAAGGAAAGTTAGGATGGGGGGGTATTCATATAATCAAGACAATCAAATGGGGGTCATGGGGGTCCGATAATATAATATAATGTGCGCATATAATAGGAAACAAACAGGACACCAACAGCTATTGAATAGTAGTGCGCGTAGTCCAATAATAACAGGGCTGATGATAGCATGAGTGATGATATTATCGGATCGTCCTATAATAATTATTATGTTACATTCGATGTGTGTTTATTCGCTTGAATCAACGATGTTATCGGAGGTAGGAATGACAGCCCCACTATTATCAGTGAGACCATCATCCCGCGACGAATTATTATCACTATCATTATCAGGCAATGACAACGGCTCAAACTCAGCATCTAAGACACCGTCCGATAATAGATGTGCTGCGATACGCCTGGCGGCTTCTCTGTGTCCATCCTCTAATTGCCGTGAGTCCTCAAGGTTGATAACCAATTTATTGTCAAGTAGGCCTTGCTGCTGCCATACCATTCGCATCAGTGCAACGCAGTTGGTATTGTCATGGTCATCGTAGCACCTGTCGTACAGTTCTTGATACTTATTAAACGCATATTCTCTATTTATTTCAGCCCTTTTAACGAGTGTTCGAGGGGTATACAGTTCAATGGCATGTTTTATCTTATCCTTATTGAACATTCGGCACGCAGATTGCATAACTGAGGACGTATTACTATAACCGGCTGCGATGTAGGATTTTGTCTTATTGCCGAACGTTGGACTCTTTGGATTGGCATAAAAGTCTATTGCGAGTGTTTCTTTTGGTGTTAGTTCCCTTTGTTGACAACCGTGTCTCATAGCATCTATAGCTATACGTAAAAACCAAGTGTCGGTCAAGGCGCAAAATATTTACTATTGCTGTAAGTCTCTTTGTATTATAGTTTTAACTATTTATATTTATTTCATTTTCATTAGGGTTCTTATTGACAGACTGTCTTAATGTTGGACTTTGTTATTATCGGACACTTGGTGTGTTGGACTTTTAGTGTCCTATTGTAATAGATACGCAATGGAATTATATTATTATTCTCTTGCTATTTGATTGTAATTATGTTATACTTTGTTTAGTGATTTGAGGTTATTTGACAAGTTAAGAGAGGGGATTGATTATGAAAACAGCACTGGTTTGCAAAAAGCATGTTTACAATGTTCGTTTTGTTATTGATAAGCACACCCAGCTATACTATTGCCCTAAGTGTCGCAAGAATCAAAACGCCCGGGCGCGTAATACTGTTTTGCGGGAACTGACCGGGACTTCGGCAGCGGCGGCAAAGCGAGACATGGGATTATAAAACCGTTCAACCTTGCATCGTTATTCGGTGCTCGGTTAAGTGGTTTTATTGAGGGGATTGAAAATGTCTAAGAAGCAATATCAAGCTAAGTACGCCGAAGTCAAACGCAAGTTGCACACTTGCTCTGGCAGCTATGACAGCCAGGAATATAAGGGCTTGAAAGCTCTTATGAATTTCTATTATGCTAAGGGTTTTAATTAGGGAGTGAGATTATGGCAAACGAATTGGATATGTACGACCATGTCGATTATAAAACGCCGGATATTAAGGCTATAATCGACGGCTTGGAAGTCATGCACAAAAAAGAACTTGACAAGTTCGATCATCTTAACGATGACGGAGAGGCCCGCTTGATTTGCACTATGTATTCGGGCGTTCAGCACTTCGGCGCCACCGACTACACCGACCACACAAAAGATACCAAGGCGCAGCTTGTCAAGAAAGTAATGCCGAGTGTAAAAGAATGCCATCAGCGCGGGCACTTTTACGATAACACCGGAAGGCCCGTCAAGGTGTTAGTGGTAAAAGGCAACATCGGCGGTTATACGGGTTGGTTTTTATATGAATCTGGCAAAACTGCATTTAAGCGAAAAACGGCTTAACAGCCCGCACCCTTGCGTCATGCGTGGCGCTCGGGTATGTGCTGAAAAGGAGATAAGACTATGAAAAACTTAATCACAAGTCTAATCGGTTCGGAGTGGCCCGGCATATTTATTATCGCGTTGTTTGCTTTTTTGGCGTTGTGTTAAACTTTATTCGAAGGGGTGTAAAATGGAAACTTACAATGGACATAGAAGCTGGAACGCATGGAATGTAGCGTTATGGATTGGCAATGACGAGGATGTATATCGGTTCGCAATGGAATGTATTGAGAGAGCTCGCAATATAACCGCCCAAAGAACATCGGTGCAATTATTGGCTGCAAGGGCGTCAAGATTTTTTATGGATGACTTCTTAGGCTGTAAAACGCAAGATGGCGGAGTTTACAATCACTTAGCTGTCAAACTCTGCCTTGAAGGTTTTATTGAAGACTAACCAATATTGAAGGGGAAACCATGAAAACAATCAAAATAGGATTGAAGGGAAACGCAAATTTTCTGTTTGGAGAAATGAAGGGCGACACTCTCGGCGGTACAACCGGACACCCGTACTGGACGTCGATTCTCCACTTGACAGAAAAGCAATTTACAAAATTTAAGCGGTTGATAATTGCTTTTGGTGGGGACATTGACAAGTCCTTAACCAAAACAGAGCCACACAGCTTTACGGATACTGTCGATTATGAGTGCTATTTTGTTAAGAAGGGCTGAACCATGAAAACACTATTCGAGCAATACCGCCCGCAAACCTTTGACGAGGTAGTAGGGCAAAACAAAGCAATTAAGCAGATTCAGACAATCGCCAAACGTGGCTTGACTGGCAGGGCATTCTGGCCCAGCGGACAGAGCGGCACTGGCAAAACGACACTTGCCCGCATTGTCGCTTCGATTGTCGCCGATGATATTTATATTGACGAGATAGACGCCGGGCAAGCTACGCCGGGCAAGTTGGCTGAGCTTGAGAAAACGCTATATACTTTAGCATGGGGGCGCGGCGGCAAGTGCATTATCATCAATGAGGCGCACGGCCTGAGTAAGCGGGCGATCCGTCAATTATTGGTTATGCTGGAGCGATTGCCTGCGTATGTATGTTTTATCTTCACTACAACCTGTGAAGGTCAGGAGCTACTATTTGACGGCTCAGAAGATACGGCGCCGCTACTTTCGCGCTGTGTACGGGTTGACTTGGCAAGGCGGGACTTAGCGAAACCTTTTGCAAAGCGTTGTCAGGAAATAGCGACTAAAGAGGGGCTGAACGGGCAAGAGATGAAAGATTATGTCCGCTTGGCGCAGACGTATCGAAACAATATGCGAGCAATGCTCCAGGCTGTGGAGTCCGGGGCGATGCTGAAAAAGTAAAGGTGAAAAGGTGAAAAGGTGAAAAAGAATCGCAAAAGAAGAAAGCCAAACCGAGTTCCAGAGTGTATTTTGCGAAAGAGACAAAAGCACGCTTCCAGCAACTACCAAATACATATCCTGCCAAATGGAGAGATGATTAACGAACAAAAGATCATGGAAGAAGAAGCGAAAAACCCCGGTTATCTTCATGCGTTAATCGAAGCGTTAGACGAAACCACTGAAAAAGTAAATAGTCTTTAGTGAGGCTTAGCGACGAATTTTAAGAGAGTGAGGTTTGAAGATGAGTTGTAAAGATTGTGAAAAAAGACAAGAAGAAAGTCCTATTGCTTTTTATCGTTGGGGAGTTGCCAACATAGCACTCAAGGGCTGCGATAAACACCTAAAGGAAGTCTTTGAGGTTCTGAATTTTTGGCAGAATGCAAGCCGTGAAGGTAAGGTTGGGCTTTTATTGCACCCAGAAAGTTGGGAGAACCTGTTTAACTGTATCCGCGAATCAAGGATAAATTCAGAGGGCAATTTTTGGGCGGCGTTGCAAGAAATAGAACGGCAATTCTCCGAGGAATAGAAGCGGCAAAGCCCGAATAGACCCTAAAAACAAGGCTTTACACAAAATATATTATTATTTATTGTTTTTCTCTTGCTTTTTCATTGCGTATTTTGTTAGAGTGCTATTTGAAATATCAGGAGAAATCATTTGGAAAGGACAAACATGGACGCGAAATATATCAATTTGCAAGTAAAACTAAAAGGCGTTTACGCCGAAACCTATCAGCGATTTGCCGAGAATAATCCTGAGTGTGAGACACACAGAGATCGGATGTCTGCGATATTGCGGACTTTGCCGGAGCACAAAGCGGTTATGGCGGAAAAGGAATGTGCGAAGGCAGACATCGCCAATGACTTAGTTACGGTGCAAAAACATAATTGAAATGGAGGAATTCACTTGTCTAAAATGCCGGAAGATATTTCGGGGCGAAAAGGTATCTTACCCGGTGAGGGGTGAATTGGTTTTGCTGAATCCTCCGTGCCCTGTTTGCAAGATAATTGCCTTTGTCCGAAAAGGGAAATTTGAAATGCCTGCTGGACCGTTACTAAGCCGTAAAGCAGTGGCCCGACTTATTAACGCTTACAACGATTTTAACAAAGACGAGTTTGGGGATATTATTTATGACTGAGAAAATGCGAGAGGTAAAGTTTAGACAGGCAAGGCATGATTCCACGGGCAAGTTTCGGGAATGGTTTTATTGGGGCTTTATAGATGGTGGTTTTATTGCCCCGATACGGCTTGATGTTGAAAACTACCAATACATCGGCACCAAGAACGGCGTGGAGATATATGAAGGGGACATAACTAATCATGGTATTGTGGAATGGGACGATGAAGCAATGGGCTTTTTAATCGATGGTATGCCTATTGGAGTTTACGACACAGAAACTTGGCCTCTTGAAGTCCTCGGTAACAAATACAAAAACCCAGAACTATTAAAGAACGGCGGGTAGCTCGGTGGTAGGGCGCTATGGGAAACCCCGATTGCTTACTGAAGCCTGAGGGAACTCCGTGGAAGTCGCAGGTTCGAATCCTGTCCCGCCAGTTTGAAATGAATCAGGAAAAGGCTGGCCTTACCGAACGGAGCCGAGGAATTGATGGTTATTAAAAGCGAACGGTTTGCTTAGGTCAGCTATAAATTAGAAACATAAATTTGAAAGGAAAAAAGAATGATTATATGTACATGTACTAACGCAGTTTTTGTTAAATGCGATAGGTGCAAAGAGATGCTGATGTTAAAGCATTGGCAAGATGCACGAAAGCTGGGATGGATAGTGCCTAATGACGGGGCTTTTCAGTATTGCCCGAAATGCAACGAGGCACGAACGAAGAAGATGTTCCAAGAAGCGAAGTTGTCAAAAATCGCGGATGAGTGCCCGTTGGTAAATGACACTGAACAACAAGACTCAAGACTAAGGAAATTATGCAACCATTTGAACAGATAAAAAACAATCTACTCAGCAGAAGGGCCAACGTAGAATTTGGAGAAGATGGCTTGCGTGGCTGTTTTGCTTGGCGCGATGAAACTTTCGTCTTTATTTTCTCTTGGGGTATGGATTGGGAGCATCTATCTGTTTCTACAAAAAGCAGGTGTCCAACATGGGAAGAAATGCGATATTTCAAAGACATATTCTGGAAGCCGGAAGAATGTTGCGTCCAGTATTTTCCACGGAAAGCTCAATATGTAAACATTCATCCGAACTGTTTGCATATCTGGCGTCCGCTTAATGAGAACGTACCCGAACCACCGACAATTTTATTAGGAGTTAAGTGATGGCATTACCGGAAAACATAAAAGGCGCTTTGGATAGATATGTAAATGACGGCATTAGAACAGGCGGATTTTTATACGCGGTTCTTACCAACGATTTATTTGGGGCTCTTGGTAGAGCGGATATTGGAAATCGCATAAATCTATTTGAAATTTGTAGCTATATTCACAACGAATTGCCGATGATGTCTTGGGGGAGTAAGGAAAAAGTCAAAGAATGGCTTGATAAGTTTAAGGAAAAGGAAGCAGAAGATGCCAACACAGATTAAACCCGGAATCTACGAAGGGATTCTCTTTTCTGATTATCAGGATTGGGATGCTATCAACAATAGCGCCTTGAAAATCCTGACAGACCCTACGAAGTGCCCGGCGCACTGCAAACATTACCTGTTGGAAGGCAGAAAGGACACCCCTGCCTTGAAATTCGGTCGGGCTTTAGATGCCTATATCCTTGAGCCGCTGCGTTTCCTGACAATGTATTCGGTTATGCCGGAAGCGGACTTGCGAACAAAGGCAGGCAAAGCAATCAAGGCTGAATTTGTAGAGAAGTTACAGCCCGGACAGGAGATCATTACCGAAAAGGATTATGCAAAGATACAAGAAATATACTTTTTCGTATCTGAATCGAGGGCTATTCGATTGATTCGGGATGGCAAATCTCAGGTTTGCCTTGTCTGGGAAGATAAAAGAACAGGCTTACTATGCAAGGCAAGGCTGGATTATCTAAATGAGTCTATCCCGATGATAACCGATCTGAAAAGCGCACTCGATTGCAGTCCGCTTGGTTTTGGCTGGGCGATATATCGGTTTATGTATTATCAGCAACTTGGTTTTTACGCGATGGGATACAAAGCATTGACCGGCGATGAGCCTAATATGGCGATATTCGCTATCGAAAAAGAAAAGCCGTATGTCCACGCCTCTTATGAACTCGGAGACAAGACTATTGAGACCGGCAAAAAAGCGGCGCAGAAAGCGTTATCAATATACAAAGAATGTATCGAGAGCGGCCTATGGCCTATGCACTCAGACGAAATAGAAATACTTGAAATGCCTTTGGCGGCTTTGGAAAAGGCCGGGTACAGCCCTTATGAACTTTAACATGAAAGGAACAAAAAATGCCTGGGAACATCGTTCAAATCAATGGTTCCGACGAATTGGAGTGGTATGTTGGTGATAGCAAGATGGAAAAGCTGCTTGCTTGGCTAAACGAGCATGGTTCCAAGGAAAAGCCAGAAGAAAAAATTGATGGTTGACACGGTTCGCCCGCACCGCAAGCGGGCTGCAATAATAACTTTAAGAAAGGATAATTATGACAGAGAAAGAAGAAACTCAACTTCAAAAAAGAGACCCCGATAAACTCGTTTCGGTTGATGCAGGTTCATTTTCTTCGCTCATGGACACGGCCCGATTCGAGCATTTATGGCGCGTTTCAAATTTATTTGCAAAGAGCGATTTAGTCCCATCTCACTACAGGGGAAAGCCGGAAAACTGTATGCTTACCTGCCAGATGGCGATGCGGTTGGACCTGGAACCACTGATGCTCATGCAGAACACTTACATCGTGCAAGGCAGGCCGGGAATGGAAGGCAAGCTGGTGATTGCCCTGGTGAATACCCGAGGCCCCTTCACCGGCCCTATAGAGTGGGAATTCGACGATGAAGAAAACCCAAAAAAATGCACTGCCTTTGCCACCCATAAAATAACAGACAGGGTTTGCAAGGCAACTATTACATGGAAAATGGTTGAAGCCGAAGGATGGAGTAAAAAAGCAGGTTCAAAATGGCTTACGATACCCGCACAAATGTTTCGATACAGGTCGGCGGTATTTTTAGCAAGAGCTTATTGCCCGGAAGTTACGTTCGGCTTTCCCACTGTCCAGGAGTTGCAGGATATTGACCAGCCTGAGCGGAAAAGACCTGTTTCGCCGCTGGAAGAAAAGCTCAGCGCTAAGCAGGTGGAATCAAAGGTTATTGAAAAGGTTGAGGAGCCAGTGGAACCCGAAAAGGCCAAAAAGAAAAAGAAAGCGACCCGAACCCGCAAGAAACCTGATCCGCTCCATATACAAAACCAACAACCGGAACCTGAGCCGGAGCCAGCCAAGCCGGTTGATGAGATACGGGAAGTCCGCTTTATCTGCAATGATTGCGACCGTGAGTTCGACGAGGCGAAAGAAGTAGCTGGGAGATTTCAATGCCCCCACTGTTTGCATTGGAATGTAACTGACAGGCATAGTAAAGAAGAACCAACGGAGTAAGAATAATGGAAACCTATTACATTGGCGTTGACCCCGGACAAAGCGGCGGTATAGGCGTACTCGACAGTGCCGGCAAGTATATGTGTTCATTCAAATTCGGAAAGCAAACAGACGCGGATATATCCGAAATGTTTGACAGTTTGCTTGACCTTAGAGGCACAATGAATGAATGCAGTATTTATGCTTTGCTTGAAAAGGTACATTCTATGCCGAAACAGGGCGTAGCCAGTAGCTTTAAGTTCGGATCATCCTTCGGTTTTCTTCGTGGCATGTTGACGGCGCACAGAATCCCGTGGGATTACGTGTCTCCGCAAAAGTGGCAAAAGGCATTAAGTTGCCAGACTAAAGGCGATAAGAATATCACAAAGGCAAAAGCGCAACGGTCATGGCCTGACCAGAAAATAACACATGCTATTGCTGATGCGCTTTTGATAGCGGAATATTGCAGGTTAAAAATAGTGTTTAACAAAGGAGTTTTTTAATGTCAAAGACAAAGAAAAAAACAGGACCGAAGAAAGAAGCAAAGAAGGAAAAGGGCGAGCAGCTTGATTTGATTAACGTTGCGCCTGAAAACGCCAAGCCTATTATAGCTAAGGCACGGCGCTACAAAAAGGTTCAGGCCACTCGTTTGGCGGCTTTGGCTGAGGAAAAAAAGCTAAAAGAGGAAATTAAGAGCGATGTGAAAGCCGCAAAGCTACAGCCGCTTAAAGGTGGCGTTATCAAGTTCAAGCACAATGGCGTAACGGTTATCATTACGCCACAAGACGAAAAGGTGCGAGTCATAGAGGATAAAGACGCATAACTTCCTCCTTACTCTGTGTAAGTCGCCTCTGTCGTCCTCCATTCGGCGGGGGCGGCTATTTTACAAGTGAATAGTTAGAGTGCCAGTGGCGGCGTGCCTGAACGCAGGATGCACGGGAAGGCGTGGACTTGAGCGCAGTTTGCAAGAAATAGCCCACCGCAAGTCAGGCTTGGCGAAACAATCTTACCCATCCTGCCCGCTGGCATTTTTAATTTGGATTTACCGTTCGAAGCGTATCACGGACGATATAATGTTGGGTGGCGGTGTATGCCTCGTAGGTGTTACTGTCGCCCAACACGGCATTTTTCTTCCCTTCCGAAGTCGGGCGTAGTTGCAGAACTTCGCCTGGCTTTTTATTAACCTTTTTGAAAGGAACGCCATGAAAAAGTTGGCATTAACAATTTGTTTGATTGTGCTCGCAGCGGCCTTGAGTGGGTGCGCGGAGTACGCGGCTGGTTTCGGTAGCGGCGCTACTGCGATGAAAATAATGAGCGATGAGGCCCAAGATAATTTCATTGCGGCGGTAAATGAATTGAATGCAACAACCGCACTCATCGAAGGTGAGGTCGATGGGATAGCCCTGCCGTCCGTCAAGCCTGAGACAGTAGCCGCCACTGAGAGCTTGAAGGGTCGGGAAAGAGACCCTGTAACATGGATTGCTTTGGCCTCACTTCTCGCTAATGCCTTTGTGGGCGGAAGGTATGTGCGAAAACCATGACTAAATTAACTTACCGCGAACTTGACGATTACAAATATCAGGTCAAACATGATTTCAAGATTCAGACCGGTATAAAAGGCTTTTTCGCCCTAACCGAATACATCAGCCTGGAGCGGGACGGCTTGCTAAGAATCAAGGCCGGTTACGCATGGAACGGCTCGAATTGGTCATCTGACAAACAAGCAATGATAGCCAGCTTGGTACATGATGCCCTTTATCAGTTGATGCGGCTGGGCTTGTTAAACAGGGTGATATTTAGAAAACCCGCCGATGCCCTTTATCGGGATATAACCATCGCCGAAGGAATATGGAAGCCAAGAGCACAATTTAGATACAGAATGTTGCGGTTGTTTGCTATAGGCTCTACGTATCCAGAGAAAAACCCGCGAGGGCAAATTAACATAATAACTATTAACTACCCATGATTTGTATGATCTGGTAATGAAGATGTCCTAAAAGGAGAATGAAAAGAATGAGTAAAGAATACACGAAGCTTGTAGTTCGACTGCGGAAGTCTGTAGACGGGTATATGAACAATGCGGCAGCAGCGGCCATAGAAACCCTCCAAGCCCAACTCACCGCCCTGCGCAAAATCCAATGCCCCCCACTCCAAGAAGGTGATTGTATCTGCCCGATAGCGGAGTTAGAGGGATTGTTACAACAGATGGTTTGGATTGCAGAGAAAAGAACGGACCTTGACGATTCCGAAGAAACAACACTCGAATTAGCCCGACAGGCACTACCATAAGGGGTAAGTGATGGCATATTTCAGTAACGGTTCAGAAGGTGATAACTATCAAGCCCAATGGTGCGATAGGTGCGTGAACTGGAAGCCTGATGATTGTGGCGAAGGTTGTCGAGTGTGGGATTTGCACATGATAGGAAATTACGACCAATGCAAAGACACCCGCGAGGGCAAACTCTGGAAAATAGTTTTGGAGCATTTCATACCGACCAAAAAACCCGAAATGTTATATCCCGACAAATGCCGAATGTTTATTGAAAAGCCAGACGCCGATTGTGTCGGGCAAGGCAAATTAGAGTTTGATAAATAAAAAGCCGCGAAGCTGACCCATGCCGGCAACACGGCCTTTCGGAGGAGGAAATGATCAGAATCAATTTTTTATAAGCCAGATAATTACGCCGACAACGATCCCTCCCAATATACCCGACGCAAAGTTTTTGAGAGAGACAAACTTCTTAGCTTCGCACTTCGCTGCGTGAAGATATATCTGAGTTTTGGTAAACTCTTTAGTTATTTCCAAATACTTCTCAGATGTTTTAATTGATATTAACTCTGCCAGTCTTTCAATCTCGATGTTTTCCATCAGTTGTTTCCTTTGCCTTTTTTGCTATTGCCTGTTTCCGTTGCATAAGAACGCTGTTGATTGCAGTGATATTGTTCTGGGATTGCATAATCATTTTGTACTGCTCACCAAGCAACAAGGCCAGTTCTTCGCTCGACATACTCTCGATTGTGCGCTGTTGTCGAGGAATGATGTTCGCTGTTGGTTTGTTCACGGGGACTTTCTTTGTCTTTGGCATTAACCTTTCTCCTTTAACTTATCATTTTTGTTATTATATGCTCTTAATTAAGATGTAGAATTGTTCTTGCCAATCCTGCTCCGGCTCTCCCTTGTATGCAGTGTCCTATCTCTTGAAAATGCTCGCCTGTAGTCGGAGCATTATTAACATCGGCACTTCCGGCTGTAGCAGAAGATATTAACCTATCTCCTAATGCAGTCCCACCAGAATCAATTAAAACATTAGCAATTCCAGATATTACAACCCAAACAAGTTGTCCATCAGGATCACCCCCGGCAAGGACAACTCCAATTACAGCAAGTTCAGAAGCTCCCGCCGTAGCAAAAGCGTCTGCTGTCCCTGTTGAAGCTATTACTAACTGCCCTGCAACCGCGTTCGACCCAGTTTTGTTTGTTAGTAATATTGCTACTCCGCCAAATTCTGTTAGTCTATATTTTGGCCCGACAACTTCCGCAGATAAAAATAAACTTTTCCATCTTTTTGTATCTCCACCTAAAAATAATGTTCCATTGGCACTCGGTACTATGCTTGATATAAATCCATTACCTGTGCCTGTTGATAGTGAGATTTTATCTGCAAATATTGTTCCGTCAGAATAAATATCTCTCCATTGCGCACCGGCTGCTCCGATGTCTTTTGTATTATCAGTATTAGGCAGTATATGACCCCACGATGTAAAGTCGCAATTAGCATCAAACTTTGCACACTCCACAAAACCTGATGAGCTATGGTTTCTTAGATTAGCAGCCGAAACTATCCTTATTGCGAAATTAGTGCCGGTTTCATAGAAGAAATTTATAGAACCTGATGCCGCCTGAAAACCCCCGACTTTTCCATCACGCCTATCAAATAAACCCCATGCTCCCCCACTCCCTGTGCTTATAATATCTACAAAGTTTACTCCTGCACCTGCTGAGCTATCTGTTGTTATGGTCCCTGCTGTTACTAAACCATTAGCAACTAAAACAATGTTCCCAGCGTTTGTCTCTAAATAACCATCTGTGCCGTTGTGATAAAAATGAATGTAGTCCGCTAACGTTGTGTCATACGCACGAATATATCCTTGGGCGAGTTCATTTTGTAAATGGATGTGTTGAGTTGATTGAATTAAACCAATACTATCTATGTATGCTACAGTAACATTATTGATATCCCTTACCCTGAACTTGTTGACTCCGGCATCATCCCCTAAATCCACATCTAAGTTGTCCCCTGAATCAAGTTTTATATACTTCCCAGCAGGTGTTACAAAATTTAATTCCTGGTCTGTCTCAAAAGTTGCTACCTTAAAAGCAGTTATATATTGCTTAATCCAACCATCCCCTTCAACTGCTTTTCTATTTATATAAAAGATTTTTCCATCGACCGCATCTCCTACGTCCGCATCACCAAAAAGGACAACATCACCTTGTACGTCGGGTTGAATATCAAGGTTGCCACCAGATTTAATCTGTATTGCATTAGCGGATGATATTATAGATGGGTTCCTACCTAAAGCCAGGTTTGCAAGGATTTGAAGTTCACCCGCCCCCGTTGTTTCTATTCCTATATTCCCTCCTTGTTCGTTCTTCCAATATAAATCATCATTACCTGAGCTATTATTGCCAAAAAATCCAGCCCTTCCACCGCCTGAGTCTCTCCACTCTATAAAACCAACTGAAGCAGACCCTAAACTATTGCTATCCTTAAAAACAAGAATAGGAGTGGCATCAAGAATTGTTATATCGCCGGAAATGATAGTACCCACGCTTGTTAAGTTCTGACTATTCCAATCAAACGCTGCACCAGCTTGGCCGCTCAAAGTAGCAAGAACCGTTGCCGGAGATTCGTAAGCAAATGACCCTGCTCCTGTACCTACAATAAACTGTCCGTCTGATGCGACAACACCAAGAGTATTCAAATCATCAAGCACGTCTCCGTGATGCTGCCAGATACTTGAGGGAACCTGAAAACTTATATGAGAGTCGTGGTCTCCTTCCAAGGTTGCTGTTATAGTGACATTTTGACCTTGCCCTATATTAGCGTATAATTCAAAAAGCAATCTTTTAGTGGCCCCTGTGGGAACCGGAGATGCGACTACGGCGTGTATGTCATACATTTCTTCTGAGGTAGTAATTTCACCAGTAGTTTCACTGGTAGTAACTAACGTCTTATTGGAAGAACCATCGGCATCTACATAATTGAGTTTCCAATAAACTGTAGTGGTCGCCCCGCCGACATTCTTATTTAAGTGAATATGGCAATCATAAACACCCTCTCGTAGGGTATCAGTTTTTGGTGAACCCGCCTCAGATAACCATGAGAAGGCTAACTGGTCATCACCATCACTAAGAGAAGGGGAATTTTCTGTGCTTTCAGCATCACCTGTTTCCATTGCATACATGACGTGGGTGTCAGCTACTACCGCATCATCGGTATCAGATAAGAAAAGGTCAAAGGAAGAACCTATAGCTAAATCAACATATTCCTTAGTAGCAAAATGATCCCCGG
>SDBS01003629.1_pt1 | contig 15151 bp, 14 predicted proteins | sample 2277091 | NCBI WGS metagenome assembly SDBS01 (sample SAMN10404972, study PRJNA504765) | marine sediment metagenome | isolation source: marine sediment core GS10_PC15, 163 cmbsf | place: Arctic Ocean: Southern Knipovich Ridge | collected 2010 | reverse complement strand
CGTACCCCCTCGCTTTCAAGAATTCTTACCGCAGCATCCATTGTCGTCATTTTTGCCATTATACGTCTCCTTTACATTAATTTTGATGTAGTCAAATAACCCAGTTCCTGAGATATGGCCAAAGCGTGGTGTTTTACCTTTCCTGAATAATTTTCAATTTGATCCGGGGTAATCCGCAAAGCCGGACCCGATATTGAAACAGCGGCGATCGGTTGTCCAGAGTGGTCCAAAACAATTGCGGCCACACATCGAACGCCGGTTTCCATCTCCTCATTGTCCACGGCGTAACCTACAGCCGTAATCCGGTCCAATTCATCAATAATATCATTCCGGCTCACCAGAGTATTGGGTGTGAAAGGCTTGCGATCGGTTCGCTGCAGGTATAAATCGAGGTCCGATTTGTTCCATTGGCTCAAAAACATCTTTCCAACACCGGTAGAATATAGGGGAGCGCGAGCCCCGAGGGTGGTGAATATTTTAAGCAAGGACTTTTCGCTTTTAGCATGATCCAGGTAGACCACTTCATCGCCATCCTGGATAGCCAGGTTGGCGCTTTCTTCCGTTTCTATCATCAAGCGCTGCAAGTGAGGACGCGATATGGCAGCCACATCGAACTGTTCCTGAACCTTGTGGCCGAGCTCCAGAAACTTGAGAGAGATCGAATACTTCTTGATAGCCGGATCCTGTCTTAAATAACATCGTTCGACCAGAGTAGAGATGATCCGGTGGATGGTCGAAGGAGGATAGCCGGTTATGACTGAAATGTCATGGATACCGACCGGTCCCTTTTCGGCAATCGTATCGATAATATCAAGCGTTTTATGAAGCGATTTCATGTGCGAATATTCCGTATTGTGGAATTTAAATCTATATTATAGTATAGTTAGCTTTGTTTTTAGGCGGTGTCAAGATTTTTTTCGCTTCGCCCTCTTTATAAAAGAAACAGAAACCAGATCTTAACAAAGTCAAAGCCAATCAGGAAGGATCGGCGGTTGTAGCCGCAATGATAGAACGGGAGTGAGATGAGTAAAAAATGTAGGATACTGTTTATCTATGACACAAGCACGATCCGGAGGTCCATGACATTTGTGTTTGTAGGACCGGTCATTAACAAATCACCCAGTTTTTCAAAAAAGTGATATGAATCATTATTGGATAAAAATTGTTGGGGATCCAAGCCTATGGCTTTGGCTTGCTTGCAGGTATGGGTATCCGCTATGGCCCCGGCAGCATCGGTAGGTCCATCCGTACCATCGGTGCCGCCGCTCAATACGACGATTTTTTCAACGTCGGCGATATCCATTGCAGCAGCCAATGAGAATTCCTGGCTTCTTCCGCCTTTGCCCTCTCCTGTAATCGTTACCGTTGTTTCCCCTCCGGAAAGAATACATGCCGGCGATGGAAGTGGATGACCGGTTTTAACAATTTCCCTCGCAATCGCTCCGTGGACATGGGCGACATGCCTGGTTTCACCTTCGATCATTGAAGAAAGGACAAGGGTTTTGTAACCCAGGCCTTCGGCCTTTTGTTTGGCAGCCATGATGGCTTCCATATTGCTTCCGATAATTAGATTGTGGGTGCGGTCAAAGGCGGGGTCGCCCAGCTTGGGTGTTTCAGAAATCTCTCCGGCGATACCTGCCTTGATATGGTTAACGACATTTCCAGGTAGTTCCCTGATAATATTGTATTTGTTAAAGATTCCCATACAGTCCGAAAATGAGCTTGAATCCGGTACAGTGGGGCCTGAGGCAATGACATCCAAATCATCTCCAACGACATCGGAAAGTATCAACGAAACCAGTGATGCCGGATACACGGTTCGTGCAAGCCTGCCTCCCTTTATCATAGAGGTGTGCTTTCGGATGGCATTGATTTCGTGAATCGTTGCACCGCAGGCAAGGAGCACCTTTATCGTATCCTGCTTATCCCTCAAGGTGAGACCCTGTGCGGCCAGGGGCAGCAGAGCCGATCCTCCGCCGGACATCAGGCATAAAACCAAATCATCCTTGTCTGCCTTGCGGGCCAGATTCAAAATGGCGCGTGACCCATCTTCGCCTTGTTGATCGGGTACCGGGTGGCCGGCTTCTATCATTTCGACCCGATGGAGTTCGGTTACGTGACCATATTTGACATTGATGATGCCGGTCTTGATCCTTTTTCCCAGAAAATCCTCTATGGCACGCGCCATGGGAGCTGAGGCCTTACCGGCACCAATGACATAAAGGTTTTTTACACGTGAAAGATCGTAATCCCGATCACTAATGAAAAAATGGTCGCCTTCAAGTCTGCAATAACTTTTCACGGCAACCCTCGGATCAACTGCCCTCAGGCCGGAGTAAAAGATCTCGTTCGCATCTTTTCGCATCTTTTCGATATTTTTTGTTTTATTATTCATGGGTCAACCTTTCTATCCTTCTGCCGTATCCAGCTTGTCTTTTAGCGGTGACGTCGAAGTATTATCGATAATTATCATATATGGCCTCTGGACATCTTACTTACCAAGGATGAAATGTCAATACCTTCAACAGTTTTTTTAAATCCGGTTTCCAATATTGAAAAATAGATCCGATAACGAGCAAAAAAATTTTTCTCTTGACACCTAAATTTCTGTTTGTTAGAAGAAATGGAACCATAATATAGATAACTATTCCACAATATGAAATTAAAAATTAAAATTCAAGCGGAAATCTCATTGCAGGTCCGGCAACGGTCCTACGACTCGATACATGGGCATGCGGCACATTGGGATATTAAAGAAGTTTTAGGTCACTCATTATTTAATGGTCAATAAGTTTTGTTGTGGATTGTTGCTGATGGGATGATGAGCTGGCAAGGGGCTGTTTGCTATGCTTGCCGGCAAGCGACGGATTTATTTTTTCGTATCATCTTAATCATCTTAACGGAGAACATAATCTATAACTTTTCAAAGGAGGAACGATTATGAAAAAAGAAAAGGCTAAGAAAACCGTCACGAAAAAAGAGGATGTGAAAATCGGTCGGCGTAAATTCCTTACGAAGGCGGCAGTAGCGGGAGTCGCCGGCGCGGCAACATTGGGCTTCCCGATGGTCTCCCGGGCCAAGACCACCGTTTTGAAGATGCAAGGTGCCTGGGGCGCGAAGGACATTTTCAACGATTACGCTACAGACTACGTCAAACGCGTCAATGAGATGGCCGGGGGCAGGCTGAAGATCCAGTATTTGATCTCAGGCGCCGTGGTCAAGGCCTTCCGCGTACAGGACGCCGTTCACAAAGGCGTGCTCGACGCCGGGCACCAGGTGTCCGTCTACTGGTACGGCAAAAGCAAGGTGGCCTCACTGTTCGGTACAGGACCCGTCTTCGGCCAGAACGCCCACCAGGGGCTGGCCTGGATCTATTACGGCGGTGGCCTGGAACTCTATAACGAGCTCCTCAAGAATCTGAAACTTAACCTCGTCGGGTTCTTTTCCATGCCGATGCCGACCCAGCCGCTGGGATGGTTCAAAAAGCCGGTTAAGGACGCCAAGGACCTGAAGGGTCTCAAATACCGAACCGTGGGACTGGCGGCCGATCTGATGCAGGCCATGGGCGCCAAGGTCACCCAGCTTCCCGGCGGCGAAATCGTGCCGGCCCTGGAACGCGGCGTGATCGATGCCTTCGAGTTCAATAACCCGACCTCCGATAGGAGCTTCGGCGCCCATGACGTCAGCAAGGTGTACATGCTGGGCAGTTACCACCAGGCAGCGGAGTTCTTCGAGATCATCTTCAACAAGACCAAGTTTGACGCCTTGGAAAAGGAACACAAGGCGATTCTGAAGTATGCCGCCGAAGCGGCCTCGTCAGCCAATTTCTGGAGAGGTCAGGATCAGTACTCCAGGGATCTGCTATGGCTCAAGGATTCCGCAGGCGTCAAGCTTTACAGGACCCCGACTTCGGTCATGAAGGCCCAGCTCAAAGCCTGGGACTCGATTATTCCGGGTCTTGAGAAAGATCCGTTCTTTAAAAAGGTTCTCGCGTCTCAGAAGAAATTCGCGCATCGTGTTGCGTTTTACGATCTTCTCAACTCTTGCGACTACAAGCTGGCGTACGACCATTACTTTCCGGGCGAACTGGGCTTCTAAAGCGACGGTTTATATCGGATCGAATTGTTTTCACTTAGATTAGGCGCGGCGCTAGCAAGCGTCGCGCCGCCGTTTATATCGGTAAGTCGCTCAAATTCCATTAAAGGACGATAATATGAACCGGTTTCTTTTTTTCATCGATCGCTTGAGTGGGTGGGTGGGAAAGGCCTTTGCCTGGTGCATCCTGATTCTGGCCTTTGCCACCACTTACGAGGTGTTCGTGCGCTACGTGCTGAGGGCTCCAACCTCATGGGCCTTCGACATCAGCTATATCATGTACGGGGCGTTGTTTATGATGGGAGGGGCCTATGCGCTTTCCCGCAACGCGCATGTGCGCGGAGACTTTGTATATCGGCTCTGGCCCCCACGTGTTCAGGCGGGGGTCGAGTTTGTGCTGTATTTCATCTTTTTTTTCCCAGGGATACTGGCCCTGATTTATGCCGGAATCGATTACGCCGCCGAGTCCGTGTCGTTCATGCCCTATGGTCCCGACGGACCTTTCGGTGAGATCAGCATCAACAGCCCCGTCGGGGTGCCGGTTTTTCCATTGAAAATCATCCTTCCCCTCGCCGCGTTCTTTTTGCTGCTGCAGGGCATCGCGGAAACCATCCGCTGCGTCCAATGCCTGCGGACCGGGAAGTGGCCAGCACGGCTGGGCGATGTCGAGGAATTGGAAAAGGAACTGGTAGAAAAACAGCGCCAGAAGGAGGCTGAGATAGCCGCCCTGGAGGGTGGCGAGGGAAAGGAGGCCGTCATATGACCGATCCTCAAGTTGCCATGCTGATGATGGGGTCCTTCATCTTATGTATTCTCCTGGGTTTCCCCATTTGCTTCACATTGATCGCGATGGGCTTTGGTTTCGGCTATTATGCATACGCCACGTCCGACCAGCTCAGTCACATCTTCCTAAACAATATCTTCGATCTGTTGGTGAACCAGACGTACTCTGTGATGATCAACGACGTGCTGGTGGCGGTGCCGCTGTTTCTGTTCATGGGCTATATCGTCGAACGTGCGCAGATCGTGCAGCGGCTGTTTTTCAGCCTGAATATCGCAGCCCGCATAGTGCCCGGCGCCATGGCCGTGGCGGCGCTGGTGACCTGTGCGCTCTTTGCCACCGCCGTCGGCATCGTCGGCGCCGTGGTGACGCTGATGGGATTGCTGGCCTTCCCGGCCCTGCTGAAAGCCGGCTATGACGAACAGTTGTCCGCTGGCGTTATTTGTGCCGGCGGTTGCCTCGGTATTCTGATCCCGCCGAGCATCATGCTGATCGTGTACGGGGCGGTGTCAGGTGTCTCCGTGGTGAGGTTGTACGCTGCAGCGTTGATCCCCGGATTTATGCTGGCCGGCCTCTACATCATCTATGTAGTGGGGCGGTGTTTCATTAACCCCAAACTGGCGCCGAAGCCACCGAAGGAACAGACAGATATCCCAACCAAAGAGCTGATCGTTATGCTGCTGACCTCCGTCGCTCCGCTGGCTATCCTGATTTTGTCGGTGCTGGGCTCTATCTTATTCGGTTTGGCGACACCGTCAGAGGCTGCATCGGTGGGTGCATTTGGCAGCCTGACACTGGCTGCGTGCTATCGTGAGCTCACCTGGGACCGACTGAGGCAATCGGTTTATCTGACGATGAGAACCTCGGCTATGGTATGCTGGCTGTTCGTCGGTTCCTGGACCTTCTCATCAGTTTTTTCTTACCTCGGCGGTCACATGGTCATCGAGGAGTTTGTGGTGGGCATGAACATGTCGCCTGTTATGTTTCTTCTCCTGGCGCAGGCCATCATTTTCCTATTGGGATGGCCGCTGGAGTGGAGCGAGATCATCATCATCTTCGTGCCGATTTTTCTGCCGCTGCTGGACGCCTTTAATGTCGACCCGCTCTTCTTTGGGATCCTCGTGGCATTCAACTTGCAGACCTCATTTCTGACGCCGCCGATGGCGATGTCGTGTTATTACCTCAAGGGAATCGCTCCGCCGCACATTCAACTTACGACTATTTTCAAAGGGTCTTTACCTTTTTTGGTGATGGTGCTGATTGCCATGGTCGTTCTCTATAACGTTCCACAGATCACGACCTGGCTGCCTGACCTTATTTATGGTATCGCCAAGTAGGGACAAGCACCACAATGTTTGGAGAAAATATGGAATTTGCTCTGATGAGCGCCACCGAGGCGGCAGAGGCGGTTCGCGACGGAAAGGTTACATCGGAAGAACTTGTGAGTGCCTGCCTCGAACACATCGCGGGGATCGAAGAACGTATCGGTGCATGGGCATATCTGGACCCCGACCATGCACTGAAACAGGCGCGTGAGGCGGACCAGGCGCTGCAGGAAGGCGAGGCCCTCGGCCCGCTCCACGGCGTTCCGGTGGGCATCAAGGATATCTTCGACACCAAGGACATGCCCACCGAGGACGGTACGGTTTTGCACGCCGGACGCCAGCCGGAGGCGGATGCCACCGCAGTCGCCTTGTTGCGTGAGGCAGGTGCGATCATCCTGGGCAAGACCGTCACCACCGAACTTGCGGTCTATTCACCGGGCAAGACCCGGAATCCGCACGATCCTGAATGCACTCCCGGCGGCTCCTCAAGCGGCTCCGCTGCGGCCGTGGCAGCCGGCATGGTGCCGCTTGCCATCGGAACTCAGACCAACGGATCGGTCATCCGCCCGGCCTCCTTCTGCGGGGTCTATGGGTACAAACCGACCTATGGGCGTATATCCCGACATTTTGTGCTCCAACAGTCGCGGCCTTTGGACCAGATTGGCGTGTTTGCGCGCACCATCGAGGATATAGCGCTGATCGCAGAACAGATCATGGCCTTCGATGACCGCGATCCCGACACCCGGCTGCGGGCACGGCCCAAACTCGTTGAAACGCTGGCCGAGGAGCCCCCGGTTCAGCCGCGTCTGGCCTTCGTCAAGACGCCGTTGTGGGACCAGGCCGAAACGGATACAAAAGAAGCCTTTGCCGAGTTGGTCGCGCGCCTAAGCGAAAACGTCGTCGAGGTCGAACTTCCGGAAATATTCAATGACGCAATCGAACAGCACCGCATAATCATGGAGGCAGACCTTGCCAGAAGTTTCGAGCACGAGTATGCGCGCGGCAAAGACAAGCTGAGTTCCATCCTGCGGGAGATGATCGAACGCGGTCAGAAGGTTCTGGCCGTGGATTACAACAACGCGGTGAGCCGGATACCGGTTTTTAACCGTGCGTTGGACAAAGTGTTTGACTGGTATGACGCCATTATTACCCCAGCCACTACCGGTGAGGCCCCAGTCGGCCTTGAATCGACGGGAAGTCCTATTTTTTGTACCATATGGAGCCTGTGCGGAATGCCCGCGATCACGCTTCCGATTTTACAGGGCGCACACGGCATGCCGCTGGGGGTGCAACTGGTGGGGCCCAGAGGTGACGACGCACGACTGCTGCGAACGGCACGCTGGCTTGTGAATAGCACCAGTAGTTAACGGCTCTCGTGCTATAAGAATGCGGACAAAAAAAAGATATTGAAAGGATGATAGTGACTCTATGAGTAACTTAATCAGTGGATTGATCGCTATTTCGATAGCTGTGGTATTCTTGCTTTTTTACGCCATAAGGTTACAATCTGTTGCGCTTTGGATTATTATCGTGGCCAACCTTGGCTTACTGGTATTCGACCTTTATAATTCGATAACGAAAGGCGAGGATCATATTTGAAGCCGAAACAGGCTGTAAATTTACGGAGGATAAAACAATGAAGCCCGTGGTCCTCGTTACCCGTAAACTGCCGGATTCCGTTGAAGAACGTCTTCGACGAGACTACGACCCGATTTTGAATCCCCAAGATACGCTCTATTCCAGTGACGAAATCATCGAACGCGCTAAAGACGCCGACGCCATTTTACCTTGCCACACCGAACAGTTTACCGCCGAAGTGATCGCTCGTTTGCCTGAAAACGTGCGAGTCATTGCGAATTATTCTGTCGGCTACGACCACGTGGATATCGAAGCAGCCAAGGCCCGAGGTCTTATTGTAACGAACACACCCGAAGTGTTGTCCGACGCAACGGCGGAACTGACCATGATGCTGATGCTGGGCGCAGCACGGCGTGCCAGCGAAGGTGAACGACTGGTCCGCACCCGGGAATGGAAAGACTGGAACCCAAGCTTCATGGTGGGCACCCAGGTGACGGGTAAGCGACTGGGTATTCTCGGATTTGGCCGTGTCGGTCGGGTCGTCGCCAAACGGGCTCGCGGATTCGACATGGAGATCCACTATAACGACCTGCAGCGCATGTCGCCTGAGTTTGAGGAAGGCGCCTTCTATCACGAAACTCCCGAGCACCTGATGACCCATTGCGACTTTTTGACGCTCCACACGGTTGCCTCTCCGGAAACCAACAAGCTGCTGAACGCCGACCTTATCGCTCTTTTGCCGGATGGGGCCATTGTCGTCAACGCGAGCCGCGGCGTCGTCATCGACGACGACGCTTTGATTGCGGCGCTCAAGTCCGGAAAGCTGACCGCCGCCGGTCTGGACGTCTACAATGATGAACCGAACATCCATCCTGAATACAGGCGGTTGCCAAATGTTTTCCTGATGCCGCACATCGGCAGCGCTACCAAGGAAACCAGGGACGCCATGGGGTTCCGAGCCATCGACAACCTGGATGCCATCTTCGCAGGAAAGAAACCTCGCGACCGAGTGGCTTAAGCTTGTTTGCCATCTTAGTTTTACTACATCTACTCCGATCGAAAGGATATGTGTCATGCCAAAATTCTGTGCCAATCTGACTATGATGTTCAACGAGGTTGACTTTTTAGCGCGTTTCGAGCGCGCATCCACAGCCGGGTTCAAGGCCGTGGAATACATGTTTCCCTACGACTGGCCCAAAGACCAACTGGCCGATACGCTGGCGTCCAATGGGCTTGAGCAAGTGCTGCATAACCTGCCGGCGGGTGATTGGGCTGCCGGGGAAAGAGGGCTTGCCTGTCTGCCCGGGCGTGAAGGTGAATTCCAGGATGGCGTCGGGGTTGCCATCGAATATGCCAAAGCGCTAAAGTGCCCGGCCCTGAATTGTCTGGTGGGCCTGACACCCCATGAAAGCGCACAAGATGAAGTCCATCAGGTTTTGGTGGACAACCTCAAATTCGCCGCCACGGCACTGGCCCAGGAGGGTATCCGGTTGCTGGTGGAAGCGCTCAACGACCAGGATATCCCGGGATTCCATTTGGTGAGTACCCAAAGCACCTTGGACCTGCTGGAATACGTCGACCACCCGAATCTCCAGCTCCAATATGACATTTATCACATGCAAAAAATGGAAGGGAATCTGATTACGACCATTGAAAAGCATATGACCAGGATCGGACATATGCAACTGGCCGATAACCCGGGGCGTCATGAGCCGGGGACCGGGGAAATCAATTTTCCCAATCTGTTCCGCGCGATCGATGCCACCGGATATGACGGCTGGATCGGCTGTGAATACATCCCGGCTGGCACCACCGAGGAAGGACTGGGCTGGTTTGCACCCTACAAGCGATGAAAAGGAGGAGAAACGATGAAGATAGGATTTATAGGTATCGGGATTATGGGCGCCCCCATGGTCGTGCGCCTGCTGGACGCCGGCCACGAACTGTTTTTGAACGACATCAGTCCCATTCCCCAGGCGCTTCCGGATAAAGGCGCGACGGTGGCGGTAACTGCCAGGGAGGCTGCTAAGATGGGTGAGGTCGTCATTGTCATGGTCCCTGACACACCAGACGTGGAATTGGTTCTGTTCGGGGAAAATGGCGTGGCCGACGGATTGAGCGACGGCAAGATCGTTGTGGACATGAGCTCGATATCTCCGGTGGAGACAAAGGAATTTGCCGAAAAGATCAATGCCCTGGGCTGTAGCTATCTGGATGCACCGGTATCGGGCGGCGAGGTGGGTGCCAAAGCCGGGACCTTGACCATCATGGTGGGTGGCGATCAGGCGATCTTCGACAAGGTCAAGCCGTTGTTCGAATTGATGGGTCAAAATATCACCCTGGTGGGAAAAAACGGCGATGGTCAGACCTGCAAGGTGGCCAACCAGATCATTGTGGCACTGACCATCGAGGCGGTGGCCGAAGCGCTGCTATTCGCATCCAAGGCAGGCGCTGATCCGGCGAAGGTTCGAGAGGCGCTGATGGGAGGTTTCGCATCCTCCAAGATTCTCGAAATTCACGGCGAGCGGATGATCAAGCGGACGTTCGACCCCGGTTTTCGCATAACCCTTCACCAAAAGGATCTGAACCTGGCCTTGTCCAATGCACGCAAGCTTCAAATGGCCCTGCCCAACACCGCCACCGCCCAGGAACTCTTCAACAGTGTGGCTGCCCAGGGAGACAGCGGGTTGGACCACTCTGCCATGGTCCTGGCCCTGGAGAAACTGGCCGAACATAAAGTTTGCGAATAGGTAGACTGTAGATTTGCCATCGCTGCAATAACAAATGCAACGCCCTTGGTTTTGTTTAACGGACCCGAAAAAATAAGGAATGAGAGCCATGTCAGAAATTAAGATTATCAACACATCGAAAGCGCCGGCTGTTTTCGGTCCGTTTTCCCAAGGTGTAAAAACAGATTCTCTGGTTTTTACCACGGGACAGCTTCCGATTGATCCGGTGACTGGTAAGATCGTCAGTGACGATATCCAAGAGCAGACCCGTCAGGTTCTTCTCAATCTTAAGGCAATACTTGAAGAGGCGGGATGTTCCCTTGATCGGGTTCTGAAGGCAACGGTGTTCATCACCAGCATGAACGACTTCACAAAGGTCAACGAAGTCTATGCCGGGTTCTTCTCAGACAAGCCTCCAGCCCGGTCATGCGTCGAGGTTTCAGGGCTGGCCATGGGAGTGAAAGTTGAAATTGAAGCGATTGCCTTGCTTCCCTAGATCGGCTATCTACGCTTATCAGTTCGGCACACGTATTTTTTGTACCGTTGCCAAGTGAAAACGATGACTGAGTCAATAGAGGTCATCCACGACCAATAAAAGGCATTTTGGTGGCCATGATGGTCATAAATTGCACGTTTACATTCAAGGGAAGGCTCGCCATATGTACGATGGCGCTTGCCACATGATCCAGATCCATGGTCGGCTCGGCAGCGATGGAACCATCTGCCTGGGTTGCCCCGGCACCATCTTCTAAAATGGATTTAATCAGATCGGTTGCGGCATTGCCGATGTCTATCTGGCAGCAAGCAATATCGTACTTGCGGCCATCTAGGGACATCGATTTGGTGAGACCGGTTATGGCATGCTTGGTGGCCGTGTAGGGGGCTGAATTGGGTCGCGGAGCGTGGGCCGATATGGAGCCGTTGTTGATGATACGCCCTCCCATGGGATGCTGGCTTTTCATGATTCTGAAGGCTTCCCGGGCACACAAATATGCTCCTGTCAAGTTGGTATCCACGACGGCTTTCCACTCCTCGTAGGGGATATCTTCAAACAGCACCGACGGTCCGAAAAGCCCCGCATTGTTAAACAAGACGTCGATCCGGCCAAAGGTTTCTTTTGTCCGTGTGAACAGGTTGTGAACAGCATCTGGATCAGCCACATCGGTGGGTACAACCAGCGCTTTTGAACCGGCCGAACCGGACTCCGCTGCGGTCTTTTCTAAGAGCTCCTTACGACGTCCGGCCAAAACAACCGAATAATCTTTTTTAAGAAAAGCGAGTGCCGTCTGTTTTCCGATGCCGGATCCTGCACCTGTTACAATCGCGATTTTCGTAATAGAACTCATTTGTCACCCCCCCTTTTTCTTCAATCCGACAACGTGGCCATGGTTCCGTCCCAAGTATCGACTGCTTTGCCTGCCTGTGCTTCCTCTGAAAACCAGGTGCTGGTTACACATTTGGTCTCGGTAAAGAAGGAAAAGCCGTCTCGGCCCATGACGTGCAGATCACCGAAGAAAGATTCCTTGTGTCCGGTAAACCCAAAGATGCCCACGGGCACTGGAATACCGACATTGACCCCGACCATGCCGGCATCGGTGCGCTTGGTGAACTCTCTGGCATAATAACCGCTTTGGGTATAGATAACCGAACCGTTGGCAAAGCGGCTGGCATTCATGATGGCCAGACCTTCTTCAAAATTGTTCACCCGCTTAATACACAGTACCGGTCCGAAATTTTCTTCCCAGCCGATGGACATCTCTTCGGTGACATAATCGAAGATGGTGGGCCCGACGTAAAAACCGCTTTCATAGCCGGGAACATTCGGATTGCGTCCGTCAAGCACCAACTTCGCCCCTTCATCCACACCGGTTTGAATCCAATCGGTCACAAATTTCAGATGACCGTCATTGACCACCGGGCCAAGGTCGGTGCTTTTCTCATAGGCGAGACCGAGTTTCAATGCGGAAGCATGTTTCACCAAGAGTTCCGCCAAGCGGTCAGCAATGGGGTTTTCCACCACGATGACCGGCAGCGCCATGCAGCGTTCACCGGCGCAGCCGCAGAAGGCATTGATAATACCCAGAGCGGTTCGCTCCAGTTTGCAATCCTTCATTACCAGGGCGTGGTTTTTGGCTTCACACAACGCCTGAACCCTTTTGCCGTTGGATGCTGCCGTACTGTAAATATGCCGCCCCACCGCGGTGGATCCAACAAAGCAAACCCCTTTTATGGCCTGATGTTTGAGCAGAATTTCCGCCTGACGGCGTCCTGCGGTGATGACATTAAGCACGCCATCGGGCAACCCGGCTTCCTGCCAGAGTTCCATTAACCGCAGTGAACTCTGAGGTACGAAACTGGCCGCCTTCAAGACCATCGTGTTTCCGGTGGCGAGACAAATGGGGGTCATCCAGCCATGGGGGATCATGGCCGGAAAGTTCCAGGGGGCAATGCCTGCAAATACGCCAATGGGATGATGATAGAGGGTTGTGTCGTAGCCCGGGGAAACGTTCATCAGAGACTCTCCCTTCATCAAATGAGGTGCTCCGCAAGCGAATTCGATCACCTCATTGACCTTGAGTACATCGCCCATGGCTTCGGCCCACTTTTTCCCCTGCTCCTGCGATAGTAGATAAGTCAGATCATCCAGGTGTTTTTCCACCAATGCTTTCATCCGGAAAAGGACCTGAACCCGGTTGTTTACCGGCATTTCAGCCCAGCCCACAAATGCCTTCTGGGCAGCCATAATCGCAGCTTCAACCTCTTCGTCGGTACACTGTGGCGCCCTGGCGATAATCTCACCCGTTGACGGGTTATAACAATCCATGTATTGTTCTGTTTTTGATTCAAGCCATTGACCCCCCGCACAATATTTCAGTTTTTTCGGTTTGATAGTCATTTTTAATTTCCCTTCTGCATGCTTTGATTCATTTTTGAATTGTTATTTTTTAATCTTTTTAAATATTGAATACAAACGTATAAGTCAATATAAATAATATTAAATAAATATTATTAATATGTTAGGATAGATAATGTTTAAACCGATAACAAGCCGCAAGGCTTCGCAGCTGATCATCAGACAGATACGAAGTGCTATTTTATCAGCAATGCATCGAGCAGTACGCGACTGAAAACCTTTGTTTGCCCATCCGACTCAAACTACCAAGACCGGCACTGCATCGACTTTTTGCTCTGGATCTCCAGGGTCAGGATTTTATCCGGGTTAGCTGACGGACGTCCACTTGGTCTGATGATCTGGGAAAGAGCAAGCCGGAACCATATATTGTTATTACGGTTGCCGGGCTTGTTCTTATTGCGATTGGCTGACCCGAAACATCCCGTTGCCGAAAAAGCAGCCGTCCGTTGAAATAACATGCAGATGAGAATTAAACTTTTGGAAATCGCCGAAAGTCTGAACTGCGATAACAGCGCCGGGCTCAGCAACTGCCTTTGAGAAACCATGACGGGATGTCGCTCCATTGCCAACCGTTGGGGAGAAAAGGCCAGTCATGTTTTCCTGCGGTATTTTTGTCGACTTCCACCTTCTTCTTCAGGAAAACCACTCGCGCCGGCAGAGGAACCTTGCAGGGCAAGCAAGGAAAAAGGATTATGACGGTTTCGCCATAACCCTTATCAATCAAACCCGAATCGGCATCAATTCTCGAACGTCAGGTCGGTATGGCCTTCGGGCAGTGGAATGGTCAAAACAGGCCGGCGTGAACGCCGCAGCACTTTTTCAGCCACGCTCCCCAGAAATGCATGGCTGATGCGTCCTTTGCCGTGGGTCCCCATTACGATCAGATCGCAGTCGAACTCATCCGCCTTTTCAAGAATCGTATTGGCGGGATACCCCTCGCAGACTTCGATGGTATCGGCCCGGAACTTACATGTCGGGTCATCCTTTTTTACCTTTTCGCAAAAAACACTCAAACGCGTCTTGATATTATTGATGGTATTCTCTTTGTTTTTGCCGGCAAATTTGAGCTGTTCGGCAATCTGCAGGTTATCTTCAAGTTCCGTCATGTCTGCCCAGCGCAACTTTTCATAGACATACAAGATGATGATCTGAGCGTCGTGCTTTTCCGCGTAATCAATGGCATACTGGAAGGCATGCGCCGAATTTTTTGACAGGTCGGTCGCGTACAGGATCTTTTTGATGGCAAGTTCCATTTTTTCCTCCTTTATCTTTTAAAAAGTCGTGAAACGTTTTATCCCGCCTGGACGCAAAAATAGCCGGTCGAACAACCCCTCGTTTCATGTAGGAGTGCAGCCTATGAATCCAGCCACCAAAATAGAGATGTCAGGGATAAGACCTTGCTTTTCTGAGAAACGAGTATATGTGCAGGGCACTTGGGTGTCAAGAACTTCGTGAATACAACATGTTGAATTGATCGGGGAGGCGTGCCCATTTTTTTTTGAATGTCTTGCGCAACAGATCCGAATTGATGGCGGCAGGGGTTATATCATCCTTACCGTTTTTTAGTGTCAAAGCTTTGACACTGTTTTTTTTATCGTAGTGCACCTATTAGTTGGACATTATTATTTTTAGTATCCAGAAATATAAACAGCTTGAAGAAAATAAGGCGGCACATGGAAGCCAGAGATGCCGATAGACTTGAAAAAGTGAAGTCTCGAAATATTCATTT
>SDBS01003628.1_pt1 | contig 15152 bp, 15 predicted proteins | sample 2277091 | NCBI WGS metagenome assembly SDBS01 (sample SAMN10404972, study PRJNA504765) | marine sediment metagenome | isolation source: marine sediment core GS10_PC15, 163 cmbsf | place: Arctic Ocean: Southern Knipovich Ridge | collected 2010 | reverse complement strand
CTGCGCCTGTGTTGGCACAAGCATGGGATATGGGGAAAAATTGCTATTTGCCTATATTAGCTCCAGAAAAAACTCTGAAATTTGTCCTTTACAATGAAGGTGATCCGCTTATTGAAAATCATTATGGTATCCCTGAACCTTATACTGATCCAGAAAAAATCATTGCACCCGAAGACCTAGATTTGGTTATCGTGCCATTAGTAGGATTTGATGTCGATGGCAATAGACTGGGCATGGGTGGTGGCTACTATGACAAAACTTTTGCTTTTACTAAAGCTTCATCATCTGAGACTTTACCTTTTCTGACTGGTATTGCTTATGAATTTCAAAACATGTCTCAGCTCGATAAAGAGCCGTGGGATGTGCCCTTAAATATGATCGTAACTGAAATACAAACTCGACGCCTTACCTAGTAGGCTTAAGATCCTTAGTTCAAAAGGAAACCCAGGCTTGGTACCTGGGTTTTGGATATGAGGAAAAATATTATTTTGTTTTGTTGAATCCAATATAAACTTTAAATATAAATAGAATATGAATTCAGTCATATATTTTGTAACGTTTTTGTTACAATTGCATATATGAGTTCTAGATCATCATATAAATTGTTTTGCTTGCTGTAGCTGTTCTTCGTTAAAGACTTTACAGCCATGTTCTAATAATAAAGAGGTAGTGACTCCTGTTCCTGCTATTAACTTATTTGAAAAAGAACCGTCATATATTTGTAAGTTGCCACAAGATGGGCTTCTGGCTTTCATAATAGCCATTTTAATATTGTATTGCTTTACCAGTTCAAGCGTTTTTTGCGCTCCGAGAACAAATAAGTCGGTTATGTTATTACCCATAATATCCAAGACTTCTTGGTCGTTGTTTGTTATTTGAATTTCAGCTGATAGTCGCGGCGTTGATAAACCTGCTAATATTTCCGGGCAAACGGGAATCAATCTATCTTCTTGCTGCCATTGCAATATGATTGGGTCAATAGTTGTTGCACCAGTGCCGTTATATCTAACTGGTTCGCCCAACAAACAAGAACTTATTAAAATTTTTGTCATGTTTTTACCCACTATGAATTACAATATTGTAATTCCCGCGTAGGCGGGAATCTGGTTAGAAATCGTCATTGCGAGGAACGACCTGTCCCGAGCTTGTCGAGGGAAGTGACGTGGCAATCCAAGAGCAGTTTTTATCTTAAAACCTGGATTGCTTCGCTTCGCTCGCAATGACGGCCAAGTGGAACTGGCAAAAAAAAGGGGCAACAACTGCCCCTTTTTTAAACAAGTAAGATTATTACTTTACTAACTTATGAAGATTCATCATGTGTTTTGGATCCATGCCAGTTGTTTGTATAAAGTGCATAACAAACACATAGATTGTGAAAACAATCACAATAAGAGCTAATATTCCAACAAGATAGCCAAAAAACTTACAGCCTCCAGTGCCTAAGTCGGCGTGTTTTTTTGATTTTAAAATCACCTCAGAGCTCATTGCTAATGCTATAAGAGCTAAAACAAATACTATAAACATAAACATAATGTCATTTCCTCCTTTTTAGTATAAATGCGGTGTTAATATACCATACTATTTTTCATATCCCAAGTTTTGCAACATGGTTTCATCATCTGACCAGCCACGCTTGATTTTGACCCATAGCTGCAGATAGACTTTTTTGCCTAAAAGTTTTTCAATATCTAGTCTGGCCTTGGTGCCAACTTCTTTTAATTTATCGCCTTTTTTGCCGATAATAATTATTTTTTGGCCAGGTCTTTCTACGTATATTACGGCTGCAATATTGATAATCTTGTCTTTTTCTTTGAAACTTTCAATTGCAACTGTTAGTTCGTGTGGTAATTCTTGTCCTAATAATCGAGTCAGTTTTTCACGTATGATTTCGGTTACTAAAAAGCGTTCACTGCGGTCGGTTATTTGATCTTCAGCAAAATGAAAAGGATTTTCTGGCAGAAGTTTGGCAACATCTTGTTCCAGTTGATCCACATTAGTACCGTCTTTGGCAGAAACTGGAACCATGGCAGTGAACTGGTATTTTTCGTCTAGAGCTTGCAAAAATGGCAATAAAGCTTTCTTATCTTTAATTCGATCAACTTTGTTAACAGCTAATATGATTGGAGTTTGTATTTTTTGAATCATAGCCAAAATCTGCTGATCATCTTCATTCCAGGCCAAAGTGTCAGTCATAAAAATTATGACGTCAACATCAGCCAAGCTATTTTTAACGGCACGCATCATCGAGCGATTTAAAGCTTTTCCCCGGTGTTTGTGAATGCCAGGAGTGTCGACATAAACGGCCTGAGTATTGTTTTCAGTTTTAATGCCTAAGATCTGATGCCTGGTTGTTTGTGGTTTCCGAGCAGTAATGCTGATCTTTTGGCCGAGAATTTTATTTAATAATGTTGACTTGCCGACATTAGGTCGACCTACAATAGTTATAAAACCGCAGTGTGTTTTTGTATTCATAATCTGTATTGTCGTAGTTTTTTGCGTAAAGTACAATAATCTGGTTGAAATTTTGCTACAAGTTTCCAAAATTTAGGCCCATGATGATGATGTTTGGTATGGCATAATTCGTGAATAATGACGAGGTCAACTAATTCCGGCGGCAGTAATAATAATTTACTGTTCAAGCTAAGATTATTGGCACCGGAGCAGCTACCCCAGCGGCTTTTCTGTGATCTGATAGTAATATTATTATATTTAAGTTCCGTGCTCTGACTGAGATTATCTAGCCAGGGAATCAGGTGTTGTTTGCCTTTGTGTTTTAACCAGCGATTAATTTCATTATTACAAGCTTGGTAATTATCTATTGGGCCGGAAATTACTAGTTGCGAAGCTGGTCGTGGTGTTAGTAGAGCTTTATTTGCAATTGTTGGGATATAATCAAGTTGCCAAGTTTCATTTATAGCTGTCAAATGCAAATAATCTGGCAGTTTGGGTGGCTCAATATTACTTATGCTTTCTAAATGCTTTTCAATCCAAGATTTTTTGGTATCTAAAATTTTAGGGATTTTTTTTAGATTAAATCTCATTGGTGTAACTATCTCTAGACCTTGATGAGGAATGATGCGCAGTGTTACTCGTTTGGCTTTAGAGCTTGGGCGAACTGTATATTTTGGTGGCCATAACATACTTATGATTATCCACCTATTTTTAGTCGTTGCCAATAGTTTATCTCGCGTTGAAATGAATAGTGTTATGCTAACTGCGTTTATTTAATTATTAGTATTTATGGAGTGGCTAGTTTTATTGCAGCATATGCAATAAAAAGCACTGATTTTATTTCTGTATGGTGTTTCTCTATAGGCATGACAATTCCAATTACTATTTTTCTTTATAGCGTTTCAACTAATAGAATAGTGCAAGAGAAACACTATAACAGATGATGGCATAATTAATTGAGCAATATTTTGTGTTGTTTAACGTGGCTTGAGAGACGTATGCATTTGATTATCTATAAATTATTTGATAAAATATAAAAAATTATATAAATTTCATAAGGGAGATGCTGTTTCGTGGATAATAAAAAAGTACGCCAATATCGGAATAAAATGCAAATTTGTTGCAATGAGCTTCCGCGACAACAAGAAAAGATGCATCCCAACCAATTACAGCAAATCCTTGAAAAGCTACCAGGTAACGTTTGGTGGAAAGATAGTAATCTTGTCTATTTGGGTTGTAATGACAGAGTTTGTCAAGTTCTTGGTATGTCGCGAGAAAATTTTATTGGTAAAACAGATCATGACATATGGGGCAAAGAAATAGCAGATAAATTAGAAGAAGCTGATCTGAAGCTTATAAAGACAGGTGTTACCCTAAACATTGAAGAAGTTATTGTAGAGGCTAATGGCAGGCATGCGATTATGCTTACCAACAAGTCACCATTATTTGATGATAACAATAATATTATAGGGTTACTGGGTACTTCGACTGACATAACTGCACTAAAAGTTATGGAAAAAAAACTTGAGCAATCACGAAAGATTCAAGAGAAAGCACAAAACGCTAAAATTCAAGGAATGATGGAGATTGCTGCTGGTATTGCGCACGAAATAAGAACACCTTTAACCTCCATTCAATGTGCTACTGATGCCAAAGTATATATGGATCGTTTGATTGATGCCTATGATAAAGCTACAAATGCTGGGTTAGAGATTGAAAATATCAGACCGAGTCATATGGAAGGTTTAAGAAATATCTTTTCAAGTATAGATGCAGAAGCTAAAGAAGCTATGCAAATAATTGATGTTTTTTTAAAGAATTTAAAAAGCATGGTCAAAGAATCAAACGTCGGAGATTATCAGATGTGCTCTATTAAAGACGCAGTGTCTTTAGCTTTAGCGCGCTATCCTTTTGATGCTGCCCAGAAAAACAAAGTAAAATACAATGATGTCAACGACTTTAAATTTTACGGTGTTAACCTTTTGGTGCAGCATGTGATTTTTAATTTGATGAAAAACGCACTGTTTTATCTAAACGATAAACCTGGCGCATATATCAAGATTTGGCATGAACTAAGCGAGGCCGATAATTTATTATATTTTAGAGATACTGGGCCTGGAATTTCGGAATATGATAAAACTCGCATTTTTGATTTTGGTTTTAGCAAACGAAAAGATGGATCTGGCTTCGGATTAACATATTGCAAAACAACTATGCAACAAATGGGTGGGGATATATCAGTGCGATCTAAGCTTGGAAAATATACTGAGTTTGTTTTATATTTCCCAAAGGTTATGGAATAAGTTGTATTGTGTGGAATTCAGCTAAATCCGTAAGAATATATTTTACAGTGTAAATTTTATTGTTAATTTCCCACGCTTTCCCAACCAACTAATCCAGCCGAGTTTAGCTTCCGTTTTTCCTAATGTTATGCAACTGGATGCAGGGCGTAGCAGCAGGACAATATCACAGCTAATATGCATATCGATATAACGCTTAATTAAACTAGTTAAGCGCTGATAGCTATCTTGATCTGGCAATAGTTGCAGAGCTTGAGTGAGAGTCAATGGTCCAATTTGAATTATGATTTTTTGGGCAGCAGCTGCCTGGTTACCTAGCATAGCATTATCGCCAACACTTATTTTATCTCGGCCAATGGCTAAAGCTTCACCAAGGTCGACCCAGACGGGAATGAATTCTTGGATGTTTACTGGTGCTTGTAGATAGTCACTTAAAGAAGCAGTCAGGCTAGCGCAATTATGATGCTGAGATCCTAGCAATCCGGCGAAGGCAAATTCACGTTGGTCATTGACTGTTAAAGTATTGCCAGAAAGGGCTATTAAATATTTTAAATAGTTAGATTTTTCAGGGTTGAGAAAGAGGTGGTATTTTTTCCACGCCAGATAGAGCAAGATATAAATACGATTACTGAAAATATTCAAAAAATCATACATGCAGTCTGAACCAGGATTATCGGCCTGGATATATTCAGCAAAATATTGCGGCAGGGGAGAATCTGCACCGCACAAACCCATAAAAGTCAGCTGCACTGTGAGTTGTTGTTGCTGTATGGTAGATGATTTGATGTCGCTGGCAGGGAAGCCCAAGTCTTTCGTTGGAATTAATTTTAAATTTGGATGATTGGTTTTTGCTGATATTGGTTCATCGAGCCATTGTTGCTCTAGAAGCTGTAAATATTGCATAAAATTATATTGGCTACTGTCTTTAACCAACTTTTTATTTAAACTGGGTTTTTTGTTCCCTGTTGGCTCCATAAGAATTCCTTATTGGATGGATGACAGATTATTTGTGTCATTACCAATTGATTAACATTCGTGTACATGCAAAACAGGTGGTGCAATACTAGGCCGAATAAATGCATATCTGCTCGTGATGGAAATTTTTCCTCATTCATGGATAAAATGAATTTTACTCCTTGCACCAAAGCACCATGTTGAACTTTATTGATTACCTGTGCTTCGATGTTGTCTATACCATTACAATATTTATGGTTCACCTCTGATCCTGACCAGTCATAAGCTTGTAGTAATTGCCTTAGAGTATCGATTTTGGTGAGAGAGCGATAATTTAGAGATAGATTTGCAAGCAGTGTCCAATTGTAATCGCTGCGGTCTGGTGCTTTATACATAGGGCTCGGACGCGTAATATTATCTGGTCGCACATTTTTAAATTCATCACTTGTGAAAGCGTCTATTTGATGTTCCTGGAGATTTCTGCGCGGCTGATTGCCGTTAGTGCAGGTTATGGAGCAAGATAAATATTCTATATTTTCATGAGCTGTTTGACCCAAAGACAGATAATAACGGTCATGGCGTTGCGTAGTATGATAATAATTATGGCCTGTAGGTTGATGTTTAAAGGATGCCAATGGATGATAAAGTTGACGTTTGCCAGAGTCTTCTACGCCAATTACCTCGTCAACACTATAAATAGCAGAGTTGCTATTTTGCTCTGTTTCCGTAAAAACCGGATATTCAAAATGTTTATGATCATGACATATTGGGATGCTGGTAGCTTGAAATAAATTGATTGCAGGAGTGCAATACAGGCGAAACATATCTTTATTTATAGCATGATCTTGAGTAAAACTATAGCGAGTATGAATCTTGATTTTAAATTGATCGCAATTTTTTGGCCAGGCAATAGTATTTAGAGAGTTAATGTTAACGAATAAATATTTTTCTGGAAATAGAAAATACTCATGCAGCAAATGAAATCCTGTAAAGCTGCGGCTAGATTGAGGAATTAAAGTATTTTCTGAATTCAAATTGCTGGCCTGAATAATATTTTGTGTTCCCAGGACTATTTGATTTTGCTGTTCGTTTTCTTTAAATTCAATACTGACCTGGCGCACGCAAGCTGTCAAAGCATAATGTAAAATAGCTGCAGTGGTGGAATTGGCATGCACATGTAAATTAAAGTCGCTTAAATCTGAATTAGTAATAGTCGTATTGGGCATGCAATTAAATTGGAGTTCGATTTCGGTGTCACCATTTTGCTGTGGGATTATATTAGCGTCATGGAGGTAAAGCGGATTTATGGTAGTAGCGGCTGTAGTTTGAAATTTATATGTTTGCTGCTCGGCATTGGGTGAATTTTTTAGCTCAGTTCCTTTTGGAATCGTTATGGGTTTTTGAAAGTCTTGTGTTGCGGGAGAAAACTGCATGATAGTTGCCGCAGGAAAAGGCCGAAGTAAATGTGGCCATAGCTGTAATAATAAGCCTTCAGATATTTCCGGCAAGTCATCATCGATTTTCTGGTGAATTTTAGCAGTGCAATAAGCAACACCTTCTATTAAGCGCTCAATATAAGGATCTCGATCAGACAAGGTTTGCAAGTTCAGCATCCGTGCCTGTTCGGGATGTTGTTCGGCAAAATCCTGTGCCGCTTCGCGCAATAACCTCATTTCAGTTTCAAAATACTTAAGCATGTGATGATTGTATGAGAATTGGCAATAATTACAATACGGTAAAAAACACTATAGTATTATCTTCAAATTATTTATGTAGTTCACAACCCATAATTTCCTTCACCATATACTTTTTGCGCGTATTCTCTCACAGTTCTAGCAACTTCCGGTATTGGTATTTGCTGAGAATCATACCCCACCTCTCCACCCATCAATCCTGTAGTGTAGGCTATATTAATATTATTATTTCCTTCGGTTAAAATATTTAGGTTTCTTGGTAACATTGTTGTATCAGTACGGTATGGAGCTGGTGGGATTTCAATATTTTCCATGAATCCAGCCATAGCTGCAATATCTTCATGGCCTCGCTTGGAATCAAAATCATAGTCATGAAGATTATTAACATTAATCAACACAAATTCATAATTATGCTTAATCGCTAATATACGAAGATTCGTACATTGCGTTGTATCTCGCATATTCATGTTCACGGTAACGAGATGCATATATCGTTGTGCTTCTTTGGCGGCTTGAAAAGCATGCTCATCGGGGAGGAAATATCCTGGTGCCTTAGAAATAACACGTTGCATAAGGTCTCCATAATGAGTTAGATCTCCTTTTCTATCAAAAGCACGGGACCACGTGGGATCAGCTTTTAGAAAATCATCACGCATATATATTTGTATGAAATCTTGTGCGGTAGGAGCATTCTTCAACAGCTCCCATTCCTTATGAACATTCAACAAGGTTGATGCATCAATATCAACAATCGTAATATCAGTAATACCTTTGGATCTTAAAGCAGGTAAAATAGAGGGCAGATTGCTTTCGCCGACACCCAAAAACATCGGTTGTTTCAGAGTGTTAACAGGTGCCATATTATTTATTGTATGTGTTAAACATCGAGGATCTTCATTTGAAATAAGAAATCTCTGACTTCCTCGTGAAAAATTCCCCGTCCCGCTAATATCACCAAGACCTCTGGTGTAGGAAAAATGTGTTTCAATTTCAGCTTTAAATGCTTCAAATTGTTGATCATATGGTAAAAACATAATAGAACCCCCCAATACGTACCAAGATAGCAACTTCGTAATAATATGTCAACAGTCGCGGGATGACAGTCTAAATAGATTGTCGTAACACTAAAAACAATACATTTGCTGCTTTTGCAGGCGCCATCTTGCTAATATTTGATTTACTGCATTGCTAATTCGTGGCATTAGATATTTTGTTGTGTAGGTTGCTCTGGTGTTTCTTTCATGATGTTCTGTAGCTTCACGCAACATAGCAGCACAGATAAATTGATACCCGGCACCTTTTACTTCTTGTTCAAAACATAACCGATCATCAACCATAATCATTCCCAGAGGATTTTTGCCGCGTTTTCTAAGTTCAGCTTCTATATATTGCATAGCGGCAGCTTTTGAGTTTGCTCGACCCTGATCTCTATTTCCTTTGACTATATGAATGGAGGGGAGTGCTGTTAGATCATCTTCGTGTAGAGGCATATATGCACTAGTCAAAACATAATCGTTCTTGCTTCGATGTTTTGTGATTCCACTATGATGGTGTTTGGCATAAAGATATTGCGCAGGCATCCAATATGCATTCCACAGGTTGCGTGTATATTCATGGCCGTTGCAATCCAATGATTCAAGAAAAGGATATAATGTTTTGACTACTGCATCTACAGTACAATCAACATCTCCACCTTCTTTTGCAGAAATAATGTGGACGATAAGCTTCACTCTTTCTATTTCGCAAGCTTGTTTCAAGTCATTTAGTAACTGATGCCATTTTGTATCTTGATTTTTGAAATTATAGCTTCTCATATTAGGCAACGGACCACTTTCACCATTGAAGTCAACTTCATTATTTTGATTCAGAGAGGTTTTCCAATTCAAAATAGTATCATCAATGTCTAAACATACAACAATGACGTCCTGTCGCGATTGATAAAACATATTTGTCCTTTTGTCAAAACCTAAGCGTTCATTTTACCTGTAATAGATTCTACATCAATTCGAATGATTTGGACAAGGCTTAAAAACTTACCATAATCATATGTTTTGTTTGGGTTCTTATCGTAATGGTGCATTAAAGTATTTAAGGCCAGAACTTTTTCGTCTTTATCTTCAACAAAATAAGCTTTACCAAACCCAATAACACTTTTATAGAGCATAGTGCAGCTTGATGGTTCATCTGATGGGATTAGCTTATGGCCAATATCCATTTCAAAACAAACATTATTGTTTTGCTTAATCAGTTCGATTTTCTTACCTTGCTTGGCTGAATGCAGATATAGCTTATTATCAATGTAGCCAAAGTTCATTGGCACGATATATGGTTTATTATCATCTACTAAAGCAATATGACATACATCAGCTTGCTGGATGACTTCTTCCAATAAATTTCTGTCAGTAATTTCACGGTCTTTTCTACGCATAAAGACATTATAAGAACACTAGGCATATTAAGGCAAGTATTTGCTTCTTGCTAAACGCATAGCTACAATACTCGTTATTATTAACGGATGAATTGTCTGGTTATGAGATCAATGAAAGGAAAAGTTTTTTTAATTACTATAATTCTTTGCTGTATTTTTGGAATTAGTGCAAGCTACGCAGCTCCTAATAACATACCCTTAACTGTAAAAGGCAACGTGGCTTCTGTTTATATAGATAATGCTATTTTTAAACCAAATAGTGCGGCGATTAAGCCTCAATATAATGCCAGATTGGATGCTATTGCTGCATTTTTGCGCACTCGTCCTCACATGTCAGCTATAATTCATGGACATTATTCTGCTAATCAAACATTATCGCAACAACGAAACCACAATATAAAGGCTTATCTTGTAAAACGCAGAGTTAAACCTGAAAACATTACAATAAAAGAACTAACAAATGACCTTTCTTTTAACGAGTTACAAGCGGCTACTGCACCAGCTCCTATGAATACTGGGCCGAATGTCATAAGTTTTAAGCCAGTAACTTCTTCTGACTATATACCTCATGTATATTTATACGGTTTTGCTGGTAGCAGTGTTTTAGGCATGGGTGATATTCTACAGCCAATATTCTTACGTTCAGATCGTAATTTCTTTGCTTATGGTCACGGCGATTACAGTTATTCCAATGAAGACTGGGCAAGTAACCCCTGGACCGGCAGTTTTGCTTTGGGTTATCGTCAGATAGTTGGCAATGCTGCGATTTTAGGCGCTTATGTGTTTGGAGATTATGTTCGCACAACAACTAATCATTCTATATGGCTGGTAAGCCCGGGAATTGAAGCATTGGGAAGAGTTTGGGAATTTCATGCTAATGGTTATATTCCGGTCAGCAAAAGAGATTGGTCGACTACAGGTTTTGCCAGTGATTTTGGTAATTACGATTACATTCATTTCAGCGGTCATAATCAATTTGACGCTAAGTTTAGATTTCATGAACAAACCGGACCCGGAGCTGATGCTGAATTAGGACGTACTTTATTCAAATGTCATAATACATTAGTAACCGGATTTATTAATGGCTACTATTTTCATGTGCACCATAATACTGATGTGCGTGGTGGTGGTGCTGCAATTGCTGTCCAGCCTAATACTTATCTGGAATTATCAGTAAATGGTTCTTATGATAACTATGCTCATACGATAGTAATGGTAGGCGTTCAACTGTCATTGTATGATCTCTTTAGCAGCGATAGCAAAGTATTGAACGAGCAAGATTTACAACGCAGATTGTTTGATCCGATCAGACGTGATTTTGCTAATTTAGCTTTTGGTAGTGATGTGCGTATGACAGGTGGGCCGCGTGATGGAGAAAACCATATAGAACCTGAGCCTGAAATCTTAGGACATCATTTTCTTCAGCGCACCAATATTTGGTTTTTTGACGGAACCGGTGCCTGGGTAGATCCCAATCTTCAGGATGGCACTTATGAACATCCATACGCTCGTGCTGATTTTAACCAGCCGACGGTGAAACATATATATGATACTACCTTAGCAAGTGGTGCTTACCCTAATGCTTATCTGTATTTTACTGGCGCCACATATGACACTTTTGATGGTAGTGGTAACTATGTTCATCTAGAAGTTTTTCCGGGTGAATCGTTGTGGGGCAGAATGGGTGACTGCAAAGGCTTTCAAATGCCTGCTACCGGAGCTAATCGACCTACGTTTTTTGGCGGCTTCCAACTAGACAGCAATACTTCGCTTAATAATCTACTATTGCAAAATAATGCTATGGCTGGTTTTACAAATGGCATTACTATGGATGGAGTTTCTAATGTTAGCATTAATGATTCAGTAGTTGGAGTTGATGGAGCTGGCGGAAATTATCAAACGGGTTTGTTTATGCAAAATGGTTCCTCGCTAACTATAAGCGGGTCCAACATTTATGGTTATGATGTTGCATCTGATGCTGCAGGTATTCAAGTCCAAAATAATGGTAATGTAACCGCGATAAACAATAGTATCATAAAAGGCCGTTCTGTTACGGGAGAAGGCACAGGGCTGTATGTGGCTCAAAATGCCAGTGGGGATGCTGTCATGGGGAATGTCACTGGAGATGGTACGGTCACTTTTATTGGCGAAGGTAATAAAGGCTATGGTCTTCATGCCGATAGTAATGGCGCTAATGACACCACTACTATAGGTAATATATCAGATGCTAAATTTATAGGCAGTGGATCCGACAAGAGTTATGGGCTTTTTGCTGATAGCAGTGGTGCCGGTAGCAGCATTCAAATAGGCAATATATCAGATTCTGAATTTACTGGTAAAAATGGCGCTCAAGGGTATGGGTTTTATGCTGATGCTGATGGGGGCAATACCATTGTTAAGATAGGCGATATATCCAACTCTACTTTTACTGGTACTGGTATTGCTAAGGGAGAAGGTCTTTTTGCTGAAGGAAAAAGTCTCGTAGAAATATTGAGTATAGTTGACAGTACATTTACAGCATCAAAAATTGGAATAAATTTAAAGACTAAACCTGCAGGAACGATAAAGGTAGACGGAATGCCATATACTACTGGTGCTACTCTTTTAACTAATTATTTGCTACTTAACGGGAATAGCTTTCCACCACCAACACCGGCGGGAAACTGGGTGTGTGTAAAAGGTGCTTGTGCATAAACATTGCTTCTTTAGCTTAAAAACGGTAGACTAACTGAAATTTTTTAGCTGAGAAAATTGTTATGAATATTACCCAAGCCCTGACATTCGACGACGTTTTATTAGTTCCTGCGCATTCTGAAATTGTGCCAAAAGATGTTGATCTCAAAACCAAATTAACAAGGGGTATCGAGCTGAATATTCCTTTGGTTTCAGCTGCTATGGATACAGTTACTGAAGCAAATTTAGCAATTACTATGGCTGAAGAAGGTGGTCTTGGTATTTTACATAAAAACATGACCTTAGAGGAACAAGCAGAGCAGGTTCGCAAAGTTAAAAAGTTTGAAAGTGGTGTTGTCAAAGATCCAATTACGGTTACACCTGAAACCACTATTAAAGAAGTAATAAAGTTAACAAAAACTCATAATATTTCTGGGATGCCGGTAGTTGCTGGCAAAGGCTTAGTCGGCATAATTACTAATCGTGATGTTAGATTTGTGACTGATAAAAAGCAGAAAGTTGCTGACATGATGACACCAAAAGAGCGTTTAGTTACTGTTCAAGAGGGAACATCCAAAAAGAAAATTCAGGAATTATTGCATCAACATCGCATTGAGAAAATTCTAATAGTTAATGATGCTTTTCAGCTACGTGGCATGGTAACCGTAAAAGATATTTTGCGCGTAGAAGAAAAACCGAATGCCTGTCGTGATACTAGTGGCTGTTTGCGAGTTGGTGCTGCGATTGGTGTTGGTAAAAACACAGAAGAACGCGCCGCGGCTTTAGTTGCAGCTGGAGTTGATGTTTTGGTTGTTGATACAGCTCACGGTCATTCACAAGGTGTGTTAGATAGAGTTAAATGGGTTAAAAAACATTATCCAGATCTGCAGCTTATTGCCGGTAATATTGCGACTGCTGCAGCAGCCGAAGCTTTGGTAAAAGCCGGAGTTGATGCTGTGAAAGTTGGTATTGGCCCAGGATCGATTTGTACTACCAGAATTATTGCTGGTGTTGGTGTGCCGCAAGTTAGCGCAATTTACAATGTGGCACAGGCGCTTAAGAAATCTGGTGTACCTATTATTGCTGATGGAGGGATTAGATTTTCAGGTGATTTGGGCAAAGCAATTGCTGCAGGTGCTTGGAGTATCATGATCGGCGGTTTATTTGCCGGGACTGAAGAAGCACCTGGTGAGATTGAGTTCTATCATGGGCGTTCGTATAAATCATATCGTGGTATGGGCTCAGTTGGTGCGATGGCACAAGCACAAGGTTCTGCTGATCGCTATTTTCAGGAGCCGCAGGATGGCGCAGACAAATTAGTGCCAGAAGGTATTGAAGGCCGAGTGCCGTATCGTGGTCAATTGAGCGCAGTGTTACATCAATTTTTAGGCGGTTTGCGTGCCAGTATGGGTTACACGGGTTGCGATACTATTGCGACAATGCGTCAGAAAGCTGAATTCGTAGCTGTTACAAATGCTGGGTCGCGTGAAAGTCACGTACATGATGTGATCATCACTAAAGAAGCGCCGAATTATTGGCGTGAAGACTAGAAAAATATTTATAAAAAAATAGATTTTAGTTAAATTTGTGCTAAAATTACTAAGTTATTTATGAATCAACTTACTATGGGAGTAAATATGAAAATAAAATATATTGCTGGCATTGTTTTAACTGTACTTTTATTGGGTGGATGCGCTTCGCAGCCAGATAATTCCACCAATCCTTATACACAAGGAAATGTGACATTGCATTTGAAGAAAGATGTTACTTCTATGGCTGAAGTTGACCAAGCTTTTGGAGCACCAAATATTGTGACACAAGATGCTAATGGTAATCAGGTATGGATTTATCAGAAGAATAATATTTCTATTCAATCTGGTGGTTCCAGTGGCTATGCTACTATTTTAATAGCTGGTATTGGCGGCCAAAGCAGCCATGCTGAGCAGTCTTCACGTACCATGACTTTGACGATTTATTTCAATAAGCATGATATCGTAAGAGACTTCAAAAGTATGTCGACAAGTTTCTAAAGGGAGAAAGAAATGAGAACTAAACTTATTATAGGTTTGTGCTGTGTAGGAATTATTGGTTTGTTGAGTGGTTGTGTGGCTCCTCCACCAAAAATGAATGCATTACAAATTCAGGCGATGCAGACTCGAGATTTTAATACTTCAAAGACGAAAGCATTTAATGCTGTTATGACGGTATTCCAAAATGATGGTTATACTATTGGCACTGCTAATAAAAGCACAGGTTATATCACTGCCAAAGGTGTAACTCAAAGTACCCCTTTTGTGGATCAATATGGCAGAATGCCATCATCTAGCGGTGGATTTACAAGTGGAATGCTTAAATTTATGGCTGGCGGTGATAATTATAATAGTAGAAATAAGCCTATTCACACTAATTATTCTATTAATGCTAGTGCTTATGTAACACCTATTAAGACCGGCAAGAAGCCAAGCACTAAGATTCGGATAAGCTATATCCAGAATAAAGTAGTGTCAGGTGGTGACACCAGTCGCACATCGCTTCAGGTGCTAGATCCAAACTTATATCAAAAAGCCTTTAATGACATTAGGCAGCAGTTGTTTATTGCTCCGGCAATGCAGTAATGCTTTGTTAAGATAGGTTTTTGAGTTAAACTAAACC
>SDBS01003627.1_pt1 | contig 15163 bp, 12 predicted proteins | sample 2277091 | NCBI WGS metagenome assembly SDBS01 (sample SAMN10404972, study PRJNA504765) | marine sediment metagenome | isolation source: marine sediment core GS10_PC15, 163 cmbsf | place: Arctic Ocean: Southern Knipovich Ridge | collected 2010 | reverse complement strand
CCCCTGCGGAGACTGCCCGAGCCCTCCCAGGCCAGCCCATGCAGAAGTACATCGGCGACGTTCCCCTGCTCGTCAGGGATCAGTTTTGCGAAGGCAAGTGTCAGGGTACCCGCGAGATCTGAGGAACCGCCGCTGGACCTGAGCGATCCGTCCCAGTTCAATCCCGCTGCGGACACACCCGGTATCCCATAGGACGTCTCTCTCTCCAGCTCCAGGCTGTCTGCGGTCAGGATGCCCGTTATCCTCGCATTACCGGATGACACCTCAACCGTGCCGCTCCATGACACACCGCTCCCAGACGATCCGGGGAGCCCTGCCCCGTTGTCGGTAGAGATCCGCAATCCACCGGCGGAGAGATCGCCGGAAATGTCGGCTCTATCATCTCTGATCCCGACAGAACCTGCCCATGATAAAGCACTCGCCGACAGCCCCGTGTAGTCAAATGCATCGAGATAGACCGAACCGACGGCGATGAAGGAACCACCTGCTCCTGAAAGACTCATGTCTGCCTCGATCCCGGCAACACTTCCCTCTGCATCGATGATATCCCGCAGTCGATAGGCTCCCTGAAGCGATATGACGACCTCTCCTGCGTAGCTGACCGGTTTCCATCCTGCTCCGAGTTCGCAATGACCGAACACGGAGGCGCTCCCTTCAGGTGTTCCGATGAAGGACTCTATGGCAGCTCTGCCACTCGAGAGATCGAGCCTGACGTAGACGCTGTCGAGACCGACTGTATCGACCCGGGAGTTGTGAAGGCGTGCAGTCAGGGCTCCGGACCGGGGACTGCCGTTATTGCCATATGCTGTCAGAATTGCCGACCCGAACAGCACCGAAGCGGGTGCCGAACCGGCCAGTCGACTCAGATCCAGCCCTGTCAGGTCGAGCCATGCACTGCAGCTCCAGTCCATGCCGGAGAGCGAAATACTGCCGCTGATATCTGCAGACAGCATCTCGCTCTCTACCGCCAGACCGTCCACGCGAAGGGTGTCGAGATCGAACGTAATTGTGTCCACACTGAGCGACGCATCCATGTCCAGGACTCGAACCCCTCCGTCCAGCAGAGTCAGCTCTATCAAGGGATCGGAGATGCTGCCGTCCAGGTGACCGCTGAAATCGGCCCAGCCGCTCAGGGGCATCTCGTCGGTCCAGGTTTCGACTCGACCCGAGAGGTCTATCGATCCGGTGCAGCTTGCTCCCTGCAGCCAGCCGGACAGAGTTGCCGACCCGGGCACAGCTGCAACCGAGAAACCGTCGCTCGAGAGAAGCAGATCATCCAGCTCCAGGTGACCGGACCCTGATATAGGACCGATGCCGGTAAGCTCGACTGCCGCATGCGCCACTTCCAGTTCCAGAGCCGGAGCCCGGTGTATGGACGTCTCAAGCGCTATTGAATCGAGCAGCGGAGCATCGGGGTAATGGATCCTGCCGTAGTCGACTTTCAGTCTGCCAGTGGTAACGACGACGGAAACGTCGATGATCCTGAGTATCGTGCAGAGAGAGTCAGGTTCGCTCTCCTCGTCGGGCAGAGGGGGAAGCAGGATATCCAGACGTTCGACATCGATACCACGGACGTGTCCTGTCAGGAGGTAACCGGGCAGGCTCCCCATTATCCGGCTGCCGTCCACCTTCACAACAAGGCCGTCGATATCTGTGACGACAATGGAGTCTACCGTTGTCCTCCAGAAGAGATCGGTCCGGATCCCGTAGACGTTCACCGAAGTCTCCCGCGAGGAAACAGCTCGGGAGACCAGGCTGTCGATCAGCGGCGAGAGCAGACCGGTGCAAAGGGCCAGGTAGAAGACGAGCAGTAAAGCGACCGTCACCAGGAGAAGTTTCCTGAGAGGGCCGGGCAGCAGGCATCCGCCGGTCCGCTTCATGTCAGAAGGCCTGCCCGATGGCAATGTAGACCTTTCCACGTTTGAAGCCGTCAGTCCATGTCGGTGCGAACCCGTAGTCAATCCGGAAGGGGCCGAACGGCGTGTCGTATCGGAGACCCATACCGGTTCCCATTCCAGCGGTGCTCAGGGAGATGTCATCGGCCTTGCTCCAGAGACCACCCGCATCCAGGAAAAGTACTGCACCCAGGGATCCGACGAGCGAGATCCTGGTCTCGATGCTGCCCAGCAGCATGACGTTTCCACCGAGAGGGTCTCCGTCCGGATTCTTCGGGCCCATCGCGTTGTGTCCATAACCCCGTACAGTTGTTCCACCTCCCAGGAAGAACCTGTCATCGGGCGGTACTGATTCCGTTTCTCCGTAAGTGGTTACACGTCCGCCCTCGACGCGCCCCGCTAGTACGAATCCGCCTGCCAGGCTCATGTAGGCTCTGATCCCGGTTTCGACAGAGTAGTAGTCCAGCCCTCCTAGAATGCCGCCCGAGACTGTGATACCACCCATGAGTCGTCCCCCGGAAACGGGATTGAAAAGCGGGCTCCGTGTGTCGTTTATGAGTACACCAGAGATGCTGGAGAGTGTGGTCCAGTCCTGGAAGCTGTAACCGGCTTCCCCCTCCTCCCAGAACCTGCTCCGGCCAAGTGTATAGCCTGCAGTGAGCCTCCAATTCCTGCTCAGATCACGTGCGAAAGTGAGGTTCCCGGCGTACCTCCTCTCACCCAGCGCGGGTTGTTCCAGGTAAAGGTAACTAAGTGTCAGTCTTCCCCTCCACCTGGTCGAGATGAAGTAGGGCTCCTCGTACGACAACTGCGGTTTGAATTCCACACCGAGGTTGTCTCCCAGAAACCTGGTATAGCTCGCGCTGAGCGTCAGGATCTGATTGTTGCCCATTATGTTGGGGTGTCTCCATATCGCACTGCCGAAGATGGCGGAGGGTGAGAGGTAACCGGCAGCCAGGTCGAGAGTCCTGAACCTGCCCTCTGTCACGGCGATGTTCAGGTCTACGGTGTCGGCACCGCTGTCGAGACCGGGATAAGAGAACCTGACATCGTAGAACAGACCCAGGGAATAGATGCTGGTGATCGACTGCCTCAGGATCTCCAGGTTCAGCGAGTCCCCTGGCTGGAGCGCGACCTCCCGGAGCAAGACCTTCTTCCGCACTTTGTCGAGACCCTGGATAGTTATCCTGCCTAGAAAGACCTGTTCACCCTCGTCGACTATGCACTCTATGCCCCTGGTAGAGGGGATGCTGTCAGGACCAGGTTCGTCGAAGGGCATGAGGTTGATCGAAGCTGCCGCTCTCGCGTATCCCCTCTCTCCATAGAGACCGGTGACGGCATTGGCGAAATCGAGAGTATCCGAGGGAGTGATCACATCGCCGACTTCCACAGGACACAGACTGGCGAGCTGCGCCGGGGTGACGAGCCTGACTCCATGAAAGATCAGCGCACCTCTGAGGCTCTGCCTGCCTGCATCGACTGTGACGGTGACAACTGAGGTGTCGGCATTCCATCCCGGCCACTCCAGGATGACAGCTGCTTCAAGATAACCCCTGGAAGCCAGGTTTGACGTAATGGTTCTCAGGACCTCTCCCCTGGAGATCAGGTAGAGGGAAACCCCTTCCTCGAGACCGGATCCCCTGAGAAGGTCTCTCTCCGAGCAGGGCAGATTGCCCACCACTGCTACCGAGTCTATACTTGGCCCGGTGAGTTCGGATGAAAAAACCGGACAAGCAAGCGCAAGAGCCATTATGGCTGATATCCGCAGCCTTCTGGTCTTTATGACTGTCCTGAACTTCATAAGCGGAACCATAACCCGCGCGATGAAAAAGAGGTATAGCCTGCACACCGGAAGAGGATGCTGCGATGGCTGAGAGACCCGTTGTCCTCCTTATCGGTGGAACGGATTCCAGCGGCGGTGCCGGTCTGGCAGCGGACATCAGGACCGTTTCCTCTCTGGGCGTCCACCCGGCGATCGCTGTGACTGCAGTAACCGTTCAGACCACAGGCATGGTCAGGCACTGGGATCCCATGGAACCCGCGCTGGTCTCGGAACAGATCCGGGCAGTCTGTGACGATGGGCCTGTACATGCCGTGAAGACAGGCATGCTTGCATCGCCCGAAATCGCCCTGTCTCTGGCAGAGACGCTGGAGGCTTTACTCCCGGACGTTCCGCTTATCTGCGATCCCGTGCTCAGGGCAGGCTCCGGTGATTCCCTCGGTACCGGCGGGATGGTCGAAGCGTTTTGTAAGGCACTGCTGCCTGCATCTTTTCTGTGTACACCCAACATCGGTGAAGCATCGGCACTCACCGGTCTGACAGTGTGCGACAGACAGAGTATGGAGGAAGCAGGAAGAGCAATTCGCGTGATGGGTGCCGGTTCAGTACTTGTCAAGGGCGGTCACCTGGAGGGAAACCCGGATGACGTGCTCGTCACGGCGGACGGTGCCGTCTGGTTCCGGGGCGAACGGGTGACGGACGAGGATATCCACGGTACGGGTTGTACGCTCGCTTCGGGCATCGCTGCCCTGACGGCTTCCGGCTTCGGGATCGAGGAAGCGGTCTCCTCTGCCAGGGTCTGTCTCGTACGCGGAATGAAAAGGCGCTGGAGGAGGAAGGGCGGGCTGCAACTCGGGCATTTCCCCCCGCAGGGACCTGCCCCCGGTGGCGGAGACGACACGGCCTTCTACCTCTCACCAGCTTTCTGCAGCAGGTGCGGAGGAGTACTGTCCGGTAGAACCCCGGAAGAGCTCCACCTGGAGTGTCCCTCCTGCGGAGCAGTTCACTACAGGAATCCCCTGCCCGCTGTTACCCTCCTCGTCCACGACGGGGAGAAGATCCTCCTCGTCAGAAGGGCGAGACCTCCGGCGAAAGGCATGCTCTGCCTGCCCGGGGGCTTCATGGAACTGGGGGAGACAGCCACAGAATGCGGCAGTCGGGAACTCTTCGAGGAAACCGGTCTTCGCGGGGATCCGGGCAGACTCGTCGGCATCGAAACCGATATGACCGCTTACGGTGGAGTTGTCCTGGCAGCTCTGGAAATTACATCCTGGACCGGTGATCTGGTTCCCGGGGACGATGCCTCGGAGGTTCTCTGGGCAGACCTCGACAGAGTACCGGGGCTGGCCTTCGATGCACATGACAGACTGGTGGCTGAACTCCGCAGGAGACTGCTCTGAGAGCCTGGTGCGGACCTGTTCCCTGCAGGCAAGACCGACTTCGTTATCCTAACAGCAGCGGACTATCGCTGCTGACAATCAGGGATTGCTTCGATATCTGGGTGGACGCAAGTGAAGAGGATGCATACCGTGGGATTTGCTCAGATAGCCCTTTTGGCAAGGAGATCCAAAGGGCTCTCAATGGAGTTCTTCATCCCCTTCATCACATGCAGATAGATCCTGGTTGTCTCCAGTCTCTTGTGTCCCAACAGCTCCTGTATTTCACACAGATCAACGCCGGCCATTAACATGTGAGTGGCGAAACAGTGCCGAAGCGTGTGAACCCCGGCTCGCTTGCTAATGCCTGATTGCAGAACGGCATTCCGCATCTTCCGTTGGACGCCTGAACGGTGCAGGTGATATCTCCTGGCCTTTCCAGTGGATGGATCCACGGAAGAAGTCGATGCCGGAAAAACGTACTGCCAGCGCCACTCGAGCCCTGCACCCGGGTATTTTCTCTCCAGGGCCGAAGGCAGCACAACAGGTATTTCTATTGTGTTCACGTTTCTTCTTGCGTGTTCCAGCTGCCTTTCCAATTCGGGAATCAGGCATTTGCCGATCACGGTCATTCTGTCCTTATCACCTTTTCCTCCCCGTACTGTAACAGAACAACCCGCAAGGTTCAGATCCTGAACACGTATACGGATGGCCTCGGACAACCGCATTCCACTGGAGTAGATCAGCCGGAGTATAAGTCCGTATACTCAGCCAGTTAATGCAAGAACCCCGCGCACTTCCTCATGGGAAAGCACGGTAGGAAGACGCTTTGGGCGCCTGGCGGATCTGCCAGTCCTGCCTGCCTTCGTTCTCCAGGTAATCAGTAAACTGAGACTCTTCAGGCTGCCCAAGCGCAAGAAACCGACGAATCCACCAGACCATGTAGCGGATTTTGTCTGGTTGTACAAGGCCCTTGCTGACAAGCTCATGCTCGTATATGCTAAGTTTATGTACCATGATATTTGAGACTCTTTGTTTAATCGCTTCCACATAACAACGTCATCTTCATGGTTTAGTGTACAAATGTTTACCTATTCTGTCAAGATACACGAAACTCCAGCAGATAACAGCCGGATCCGAAATCGAAGCAGCTACGCTATCTGAAAAAGCAGGTTGCATCTACACAATCATTGTTCACTCTTATGAGATTGACATCTCAATCTTGAGCTGGCATATTCTTACTGGTAAGATGCGGGCTTGACTTGATTGGAATGAAATATGAGCACTGTAGCAACAACCAAAATGTCATCTAAGGGACAAATCGTTATTCCGGAAGAAATACGAAATGCTCTTCATCTGAAAGCCGGGACAAAGTTCGTTGTTGTTGGTGAAGGTGATGTTGTGGTTCTTAAGACTATTACTCCACCTTCTTTAACTGAATTCAAGGAGATGATTCTTAAAGCACGGGAAGCGGCGTACGAGGCCGGGATGACCCCTGAAGACATCAAGAAGGCAATCGGTGAAGTACGATCGGAAAAATGCGAGTAGTAATTGACACAAATGTCCTTATCTCAGCCATCTTTTTCAAAGGTAAACCTGATCGAATTCTGGATGCTTGGAGAGCTGGGAAGCTGACAATCATTATTTCTCCGGAAATTCTAGATGAGTATTCCAGGGTGCTGCATAGACTTTCCGAAAAATATCGCTCTGTTGATGCATCTGGAATACTATATCTGCTAACCACAGGCTGCAAAGTCATCGAATCCAAAGAAATGAAACGCCAAGTCTTTGAGGATCCCCATGATAACAAGTTTCTTGCAGCAGCTCTTGGGGGAAACACCAAAACGATAATATCCGGAGATAAGCATCTTCTTGATGTCAATGGATACGCTGGAATTGAGGTTCTTAGACCTGCCGAATTCTTAGAAAGATATTTGAGTGAACAATCGAATGCAGCAGAACACCCTGGTTTGTGATGTGATGTTGTCTGCTGATTCGAACGTTCTGCCGGTCGGTAAGCACCAACCTACAATCTGAGAACCGGCCGCGATATAACGATACCATCGCACGACATCCGGATAAGATATACACCGGGGGGTAATGCGTTTCCACGGTCATCCATGCCGTTCCAGACAACGCGACTGACCCCGAAGCATGCATCCGCCTTCAGCAGAGAACGGATTCTCCTGCCGGCAAGATCGAAGACGGACAGATCGACAACGGCGGGGGTATCCAGCTCGAATTCTATACAGGTGCTTTCCGTGAACGGACTCGGCTGGACCTCGAGCCTTCCGCAGATGGCCGGGGTGGGATCTCCCGGTACGCCCTCCGGATCCGGATGGATCCAGATACAGGTGATCGATGCCTTGGGGAATTCGTAATTGAATGTGGAAGCGCTCCCGGTGAACTCCCCCTCCCAAGAGATTCCGGTGGTTCCGTTCCACGGGGCCTGCATGGGGGCGTCGTTGGTTATCGACCAGGCCTCTGCCGTTCCGTCCGAGAGGTAGTTCTCGAGCGTAATTGTGGCGGTGTAGCTGTCATCGAGGTTCTTGTTTATCACCATGAGCGACAGGGTCCAGTCGTCGAATCGGCTGGCGTAAGCCTCCAGGCCATAGCCACCGGAAACCTGATCACATACCGTCTGCACCAGTATTCCGCCGAACCGCTCGGCGTAGAGCCTGAGTGCCCAGGCCGAAGCCCGCATCGAGAGAGTATCACCTCTGAGCGCACCGAACAGCGGGAACTCCCCCGCGCCCGGTTCACCCTCGACGATTGAGTACTGGGCAATCATGGGGGCGCTGACCCGGGAGAAATGGCCGATGCAGTCGGCAACGAAGAGGCCGTCGAGGTAGTTCCACCAGACAGGGCTGTCGGCGATCACGATTACATTGTACTCGAGTACGTACACCGGAATTTCACTCGTGCCGCTGTGGGCTTCAACTGTATCCACGACCACCGGATACCACTCCTCCAGCGGAGGTTTGAGCACGGTTCCAGAGGTCGGCGCGGCCAGCCAGTCGCGATACTGTGCCGAGTCGGCCGACCAGCTTATCACCGGGTAGTAGTGGATATCCATCCAGTCGATGGCGTCGCTGTTGCCTCCGATGACGGGCTCTATCCAGGACAGGTCCTCGGCCAGGGAAAGACCGCCTATCTCGATCGGAATCGGAGAGGCGGACCGCATCGAGTCGACGTACACGGCCACGAGGTCGGCAAAATCCTCCGCCGTACAGAAGACCGAGTCGTCGACAGCCCAGTCCGCGAACGGGATGCCGAAATGGCGGTAGAAGGTCCAGTCTCCCCACGGTGGAACAGGCCAGACGTTACCGGCGATATCGGGTTCGTTGCCAATACACCAGAGGCTGACATCGTAGGGGGCCGGATGGCCTCTGGATGCCCTGACTGCACCCATGGGTGTGGAGATGTCGCCGTTGCAGTACTCGACCATTCTGCGGGCCTTGCCGGGGTCGTTGATGTGGTGGTTCACAGTCAGTATCGGCTCTACGTCCACCTGCTCGCAGAGTTGCAGCAGGTCGTCCAGGCTGTTGGGGAGAGTATCCTCTATTATGAAGCCGTTTATATCAATGTAGTACAAGCCGTTGTAGTCGTTACCCTCCCAGTCGTAATACTCTGCAGCTATGCCCCCCATGCGCAGCAGCGGTACGTCCATGACGGCCAGCAGGCTGTCGAAGCCCTGCATCGTCATGTTCTGCACGATCTCGTCCCCGGAGCAGATCAGCATCTCGTCGAAGGAGCCGGTCTCCTGCAGAGCATCGATCTCTATCAGTGCGGGAATGGTCGGCAGGCTGCAGGCCGCCGCGAGGAGGATACGAGCCAGCGCAAGCATCATCGTCTCCTTTCAGCTTTTCACCGTGCATGCATTATAGTGGGTAATCCACCTCCATGCTCCTGGCGAAGTCCTTTACCGCCGGTCCCACGACCTTGTCGAAGTAGTCGAAGTCGTCACCCATCATGTGCTGTGCGGCCAGGGTCTGGAGCCTCATGTAACCCTCGAAATAACGTACGGCATCTTCGTTCCTGCCGTCCTCGACAGCCTTCTGCATCTTCTGCTCGATCTCTTCGTCTTCGGCCCGATATCTTTCTCGATCTCCTCGGCCTCCTATTGACACGACAGCTCGGCAAGAACCTTCTCGATGGATTCAGCGTCATGCATACCGAAGGTCCGTACATCGCGGTTCCTCGCGAGAAGCCCCTGCAGTACACGGCCTGGACCTACTTCGACGAAGGTGTCGAATCCGTCTTCGATGAGCAGCTTCATGGAGTCTGCCCACAGGACGGGGGACGTGACCTGGCGCTTCAGGAGTTCCCTGCTCTCGTCACCGCTTTTTATGAATCTGGCTGTGACATTGGCCACGACCGGGAGCTCGGGATCGTAGAACTCGGCGTCACGGAGAGCAACGGCGAGCCCGTCTGCCGCCTCCTGCATCAGCGGTGAGTGCCAGGCCCCGGAGACCTTCAGCGGGATGACACGCTTTGCCCCCGCTTCCATGCAGAGCTCACCCGCTCTTTCGAGCGCATCAGCCGCTCCCGAGATGACCACCTGACCGGGGGAGTTGATGTTTGCGATCCCCACAGGTCCCAGGGCTGCAGCTTCGGCCACTGCGTTCCTGGCAGCATCCATGTCGATTCCCAGCAGAGCGAGCATTCCACCGGGGAACCGGTCGGCACACTCCTGCATCAGCCTTCCCCTGATCCTAGTGAGAGCCACAGCCTCTTCCAGGGAGATCACTCCCGCGGCGGTCAGGGCCGAGTACTCGCCGAGGCTGTGTCCGGCGGCAGCTTCCGGTTCGATATCGGCGGACCTGAGCACCTGCAGTGCGGCAAGGCTCACCATCGTGATTCCCGGCTGGACATTGTCGGTTCTGGTCAGGAGCTCTGCCGGTCCCTCCGAGACGATACGGGCAAGCCCGAGGATCCCACTCAGCTCGTCGGTCTTCTCCAGGAAATCGTTTGCTACGGGATAATTCCTGAGCACTGCGTCCATTCCTACGCTCTGAGACGCCTGCCCTGGAAAGAGAAAGGCTGTTCTTCCCATGTAAGTCAACTCCTCATCAGGTTTCTATCTTCAGAAGCAGCAACCGGGGCGCTTCCAGTCCGGGTCGGCGGCAATCGCCTCTTCGGGCAGCGGAATCGCTTCCATGCCCCGACCCTCCGGTCAACTGCGGTCAGCCAAGAAGAGCCATCAGTAGCCGAGAGCGAGAACGGGGTCCAGCCTGGCAGCCCTGAAAGCCGGGAAGACACCGGCAGTGACTCCCGCGGCGACACTCACTGCAACCGCCATGGCAACGCTCCAGGGCTCGAGAACAGCCGGAAGAATTGTCATCGAGGAGATTAGTTCGGCGAGACCGGCTCCCGCAGCGATACCGATCATTCCCCCGGTCATTGAGAGGATAACCGACTCGATCAGGAACTGCATGAGGATCTCGCTGTTCCGCGCACCCACAGCCTTCCTTATCCCTATCTCCCTCGTTCTCTCGGTAACGCTGACGAGCATTATGTTAGCTATACCGATCGATCCCACCAGGAGCGCGATCCCGGAGATGACCACCATCGCCGCGAATATCCCTCCTGTCAGGTCAGAGTAGATCTCCAGCAGCTGATCCGCTGTAATGAGCTCGAAGTCGTTGTCCTCGTCCAGCTCGAGCCTTCTTCGGACACGCATTGCGGCCTCGACGTCCCGGTAAACTTCCTCCTGAGCGAAACCCTCTGCACCCACCGCAACGAGATAGAGTCTGCTGTCTGGGTCGGCCCACTTGTGGAAAATGCTTATCGGGACAACGATGAAAGCGTCCTGCGACTCACCCATCACCTCACCGCGACGCTCGGTTACTCCCACTACGGTCAGGCGTATCCCCTCTACTCTTACCGTCCTTTCCAGTGGATCCCTGTGACCGAAGATCCTCTCTGAAACGTCGGCTCCCAGGACACAGACATTCCTGCCGGAACTGACCTCGAAATCGGTGAAGAACCTTCCCTCTTCGATGTTCCTGTGCATGACCTGCGGCCACCTGCTCCCGCTACCGAGGAGCGATGTCGCGATCTCCTGTCCATCTTCGGTTCCAGCACGTACCCACCACTCGGCAAGAGCCATTGCCACGCTGACGGAACGCAGATCCTCCAGTGCATCCGCATCGCTTTGCGAGAAATCCGGACGCATCCGGAAACTCCGCATGCTGCCCGTCATGACAACGGGTGTCTTCTGCACGTAAATCGTAGTTGCTCCCAGCTCCCCGAGTGCTGAGGTGACCTGTGCGTTGAGCCCCTGTATCAGGCTGACCACGCCGGTTACGGTGGTGACGCCGATCACTATACCGACTGTGGTCAGTATGCTCCTCATCCTGTTGGCCCACAGGGAGGATATGGCTGCGGTCAGGTTCTCTCCCGCGGTCCTCAGCAGCGAACTACTCATACCGGAGAGCCTCCACAGGATCCTTGAGCGCCGCCTTCCAGGCAGGGAAAAGACCGAATACGAGTCCGATTGCAGTCGCGAAGGAGATGGCAAGGACAACGGATGCGGGGCTCACAGCAGCAGGAATCGGGGTAAGAGCAGCCGCGGCTACAACAAGCCCGGTTCCCAGCGCGAGACCTGCAACTCCCCCAATCAGGCTTATGACCACAGCCTCGACGAGGAACTGACCTGTGATATCGATTCTCCTGGCCCCCAGAGCCCTGCGCGTACCGATCTCCCGCGTTCTCTCCGTCACACTGACCAGCATGATGTTCATGATTCCTATTCCGCCGACCAGGAGTGAGATCGCAGCTATCCCCACGGTCACAACCGCAACCGCTCCGGTAATTTTCTCCAGAGAGTCGATTATCCCCTGCTGAGTCGTGAAATTGAAGTTGTCGTCCTGTGAGAAGCGAAGCCCCCTGATCATGCGGAGAGCCGCCCTGGCCTCATCCTGGCACTCCTCCAGAGTCACACCGTCGCGCGCAATTACACCGATGGCCACAGACCGGGCACTGGCGGGGTAAAGAACACCGAATGTATTGAACGGGATCGCCACGTAGTCGTCGAGACCCATCCCGAAGATGCTTCCGAGCGGTTTCGCGACACCGATCACCGAGAAACGGTACCCGTCGATGGTCACATCCCTGCCGACAAGCCTGCCTGGATCTCCGAAACTCTCAGCGAGATCGTGACCCAGTACGCAGACCCTGGCCCTCCCCCTGTCCTCCGACCAGGTAAAGTACCTGCCGTGATCGACGGAAAGACCGGCTACATCTACATCGGATGGAGAGAGCCCCCTTACCCTCATGTTCTCGGCACTCTGTCCCCGGTACGTCACCAGACCAAGGTCGGAGCTCCTCCAGGAAACGGCTTCCGCGGTTGTCATCATCCCCTCCAGGAGCTCACCATCCTCGGCTGTGAGTGGAGGCCAGCTCCTGGACTGCAGCCATTCCTCGAGGGTGGAGAACCCGCCTGACCACCTGGTGACCTCGAAGACGTTTGCACCCAGGACTGCGTTGAACTGGGAACTGACGTAGTTCTCGAGCCCGTTTACGAGCCCCACAAGGGAGACGACGGACGTGACTCCGATAAGCACACCCAGCGATGTCAGGATGCTGCGCAGACGGTTGGACCGGAGAGAGGAGAGAGCCGAGAGGAGAGTGTCAGCGAGGTTCATGCCCCTGTTCCGGAATCGGTATCGATAAGACCGTCCCGGATCCTGACGATCCTCCGGCAGATCCCCCCGACAGCCCGGTCGTGAGAGACCATGAGAATGGTGTTGCCTTCCTGGTGCAGCCTGCTGAAGAGCTCCAGTATCCTGGCGCCCGTTCCGCTGTCGAGATTCCCCGTGGGCTCATCGGCCAGCAGCAGTGCGGGGTCAGTGACCAGAGCCCTGGCAATAGCAACCCTCTGCCGTTCCCCGCCGGACAGTTGAGTCGGCCTGTGCGTACTCCGATCCGCCAGCCCGACCCTTTCGAGGACCGAGGCGGCGCGTTCGCGTCTTTCCCTCCTGGGAACCCTCGCGTAGATGAGGGGGAGTTCCACGTTGTGGAGGGCGGTCGCCCTTGGAAGGAGGTTGAACGTCTGGAAGATGAAACCAATGAACCTGTTCCGGATGGATGCCAGCTCGTTGTCATCCATGCCGTCCACTCTGCGGGACATGAGCCTGTAGACTCCCGAGGTGGGCCGGTCAAGGCAGCCGAGTATGTTGAGGAGTGTGCTCTTGCCTGATCCTGAAGAGCCCATGATACAGGTCATCTCACCCCTGTTGAGGGTGAAGTCTACCCCCCGGAGAGCTTCTACTGTGACCTCTCCCATATTGTAGTTCTTGCAGATGCCATTCAATTCGACCAGGGGACCGTCAGCGATGCTCCGCTCGACCGGATCAGTCATCCTCCACGACCACTCTGTCTCCGGTCTCCAGTTTCCGCAGGGCATCGAGCGGGCCTGCAACCAGAGTGTCGCCCCGTGTGACTCCAGTGATCTCCATGTCCATCATGCCCATGATACCTGCGGTAACCGGCACCTCGGTGATCTCACCCGATGAGACTCTCAGGACAACCTCTACATCCTCGGTCGAGTCGGCCGGATCAGGTCTGGGGACAATGCACTGCACCGGTACATGCAGACAATCATCTCTCCTGTCCGTCACGATCTCGACGGATGTCGACATTCCCGATCTCAGCCGGGGATCGGACCCCGAGAGCTCGATGAGAACCTCGTATTCGGGGACACCTGATCCGGCCTGATACCCGGATATCGCGGCAAGACCGACTGAGATCACCTCTCCGGAGAAGGATGTGTCCGGGAGAGCGTCCAGTTCAACATCGACATCCATACCTCTCGTGACATTGACAACTTCGCTCTCCACCATGGTAACACGGACGAGAAGACTGGAGAGGTCTTCGACTGTCATGAGGACGGTCCCGGGATTGTTCATTGTCCCAACAACCGCCATCTCACCCTCTTCGATGTTCACTGCGGTGACCACACCTGCGAGGGGGGAAGTGTAGACAGTTCTGGAGAGGGCGTCTTCGGCCATGTCGACCGCAGCCCTGGCTCTGAGAACACCGGCCCAGGCAATCTGAGCCGCCTCACGGGCAGACCTGTACTCTTCCTCGCTGGCCAGACTCGCTTCCCACAACTCTGTCATGCGGTCCCTGGTGCGGTCGGCCTGCTCCCATGCTACCCAGGAGGAGAGGGATCCTGCAGAAGCTTGGTCAACACCGGCCAGTGCCTGATCCTGCTCGAGCCGGAGGAGCAGGTCACCCGCTGCAACCGTGTCACCCTCCGAAACGGCTATCGTATCGATCAGCCCCATTGCGGAAGCGCTTATCTCAACCCTGGACGCGCCTTCGAGATTACCGCTCCCGGTGGCTCTCTCCTCGAGTGGTCCGGATTCCACAGTCGCGATCTGCACCTCGGTCACCCCCCCGGAACCTCGCTTGCCCTGACCGCAGAGGACAAGAATGATGATCAGAGGGACAAGGATGATTAGGACGACTTTCCAGCGTCTGCCGAGGGCCATTGCCTACTCCCCCAGCCTTGGAGCCCTGCCGAGAAGGACCAGAAGCCTTGCCTCGTCCTCGAGGCATGCCACTCTTGCCGACACGAGAGAGGCTTCCGCGTCAGCGAGAATCTCCTGGGCGTCCAGGAGGTCAAGAAGGCTGAGACCGCCAAGGTCGTAGCTGAGCCGGGAAAGCTCCAGCTGCTCGACCGCATAGTTGAATGAGAGCTGTGAAAGGTCGTAGTTCCTTATCGAGATGAGCAGCGTCTCTTTTGTGCTCACCAGCCTTGTGTTCAGACTGTTCTCGAGTGACCGGTGGCTCGCCTCGATTCGCAAAAAAGAAGATCGTGAGCTCTTTATCCTGCTCTCGCGGTACCAGCCGTCGAAGATGTTCCATGTCAGGGATACCGAGACGTTCCAGCCGTCTTCGTCCGGGATGTCCTCCGGGTGGAAACGGTTGCCGTTCCAGCTCCATGATCCGCTTGCGGAGAGAGAGGGCCAGTAGAGCCTGGAATCCGCTTCGTTGGACAGCCTTGCCTCAGCGAGCCTTTCTTCGGACGCGAGAAGGGTCGGATTTCCGTAGATATCCAGGTCGTAACCCAGCACGGTCTCGCTGCTCACTGGTTCGAGTAC